>MDSZ01021947.1_pt1 | contig 11483 bp, 13 predicted proteins | sample 811201 | NCBI WGS metagenome assembly MDSZ01 (sample SAMN05326647, study PRJNA326480) | marine metagenome | isolation source: seawater | place: Indian Ocean: North | collected 2010 | reverse complement strand
TAATAGATGGTCTCCATAATGCAATAATGTTTACTGATCTTGCCGACTTAAAAAGTAAGTTGAGCGATTTTGAATACGTCGACTCAACCGATTTTTACAACGCAAACAATATATACTCAAGATTTAAAAGCATAGGTGTTGAAATAAAATGAGTCTAACTAAAGAACAAGTTATAGCCAATTGGCCAGAGATTTGTCGTAAGTTTCCAATAATTTGCGGGTTAAAAACTTTTAATGCTGAGCTTACAATCTATGCGACGCTACAACAAGCTTATAAACAATTTGATTGGATTGTAATCACTGATGACGGAAGTACTGACAACACAATCAAAATGATTGAAAAATGCGTAACGGACTATGGCATAAAAAATATAGAAGTATATCAAGTTGGCGATCAAGATCCCTGGCCTGACCAAAAAGTCGAAAAGAGAGAGGGTGACCACCATATTATACGTAATGGCGATAAGACTGCCGCAAAAGCATGTTTTAAGAACTGGTCTATCACAAAGCAAAAGTATCCAAATTTTTTCTATTTAGGATTAGAGGATGATGTGATTTTGTTTGATAATGTTCGTCAAAGAATCTATGAAAGAATATCAAAGTGGTCTGATCCTTTTACAGATTGTGAATATTTTAATGTTTCTTCTATCGTCGATAAAGATCACGTATTGTTGGCATTACATGAGGGAAAACCACTACCAGGAATAAAACAGCGAGCTCTTTATGACAACGCTGGTGACTGGACTTGTGCTCTATTTTGGAACGCTGGACAAATACAGATTGGGCCAGATCCAGTTTATCCATTCGGTGCCTGTATGTTTCCTTGGCTTCCAAAAAATCAAGTTGGAAAAAAGGGACAAGATACATCAATGCCATTTGGCTTTCACATGATAAATTATAGAAAAACTAAAGTTGGTTTTTGCTATAATTTAGACGACCCTGGCCTTGTAAGAATCACTGATTTAGGTGAATCAGGCGAAGGAGTTGACTTTGACCTATTGAACAGGGTTTGGTTTCCAGAAGAAATAGTTTTGGAAAAGACAGATTCTGCCTGGGTCCAGAAAATTAAGGAGTCAAAATGAAAGAAGTTATTTCCGTCTGTTCGGTTGCGACAAAAAAATCATTAAAGGAGTTTTTGCTTCTGAAGTTTTCGTTTGAGCAGTACCACGATGCAGAGTGGTTTGTTGCGACTGATAGTTATTGTGCAGACAAACTAAAACAGTATGATAACGTAAACATTATCGATAAGATAAAAACAGATGACTGCAGCCACGGAGTAGATGATCCAGTTAAAAACAGATTATTCCTAGAACTAATAATGACGAAGTTTGATGCACTTGAATCTGCAATTGAAAAGAATGGATACGGTCTTTTCTTAGACTCTGATATATTTTTTACCGGGCCCTTAGAAAAGCGGTTTATAAAGTTGCTAGTTGATGAAGATATAGATGCAATCCTAAGTCCTCATATGACCAACAACCTTGGGTTAGAAACCCAAGTTGGTCACTTTAATGTTGGGTTTTTTGCTGTAAGAAATAAGGCATACTTGGAACAACATAGAGCTATGTCGTGGAAAAGCAAAGAGCTTGGAATGTACTATGAGCAGCAACCACTACAGTTTACTTCTTACGAGTATATGACAGTTAACTCCCCTATCTATTATAACATTGGCTGGTGGAGATTTAATGAAAAGCATAACGCAAATAGATTACAGCATCTCGCAATAGAAAACGATCAGCTTATGTTTATGGGTAAACCTGCAGTTTGCTTTCATGTTCATACAATGAAATCTTTAGATTATAATAACCAAGGAAAGTTTTTAGTAGACAGGGTCTTTAATCTTATGTCAAAAACTAACAACAAAAAATATGGTGCACTATTCACGTTTGTTGCAGGCTTGATCAATGAATCAGCTTGAACTTTATAATTTATTTTCTGATTTTAGAATCGAACGGGATGATGCTAAATATCCGCCTTATCACGACGGTCCACATTTAGAAGAGTATTTCGTTGCAAAGTATTTTAACGAGTTTGAAAAAACCGACAACAAAAGATTGTTTTTGCCGATTCATTGGACAGCCGTTTTTAACCACAGGGTATCAGAGGGCTTGGGTCCTAGTACAGAAAATTATGCGTTGCGCCAAAAACTTTTTAAAATCATAAGCACGCTACCGCAAGATCTTGAGTATTTTACAGTATCAACGCATGACGACGCACCACAAGGTAATTTCCCTGTAAACACAAAGCATTTTTATGCAGGAGGGAACTCCACTATAGGAACAGATGCTATTCCCTTAGTCTGCTCTCCACTCAAATACGACAACGATCCTCAAAAGTTAGTATTTTGTAGCTTTGTCGGATCAGCTACAAACCAGTTAAGAAATAATCTGCTTCAACATTTTCACAACAAGGATGGATATGTTGTTAATGCATTTCATTGGCGGCCAGATGTTACAGTAGATCAGCAACAACTGTTTTTGGAATGCACTGCTAGATCAAGGTTTGCATTTTGTCCGCGAGGGTACGGTGCAACTAGTTATCGGCTTTACGAAGCTATGCAACTTGGAGCTATCCCAATATACTACAGTGATAAGCATTTGCTTCCCTGGTCTGAAGATTTAAATTGGAATGATTTTTGTATTGTTGTAAGTGCTGCTACTAATTTTGATGACTTAGACTCCTATCTTAAAAATATGAAAGAATCGGAAGTAAGAAAAATGCAAGATAAAATAAGAGAAGTGTACCCCTTATACTTTACTATCCCTGCTGTTTACAATGAAATAAATAAGAGGATTAAATGAAAACAGTACTTTTATGTTTTGCTGCATACAATGGTGACAAAAAATTATTTTTTGACAAGTATACTGAACCAAGATTTAGAAAGTATGCAGATTATCACGGCTGGGAAACAAAGATAGTTAAGGACTATTCTAGTTACGAACTAACAAGACAACACCCAACTTGGATGTCGTGGTGCATCATTAGCAAAATGCTAGAAGACGGAGATTTGGTTGACGGTGATACAGTAATGAGTATTGATGCAGATATATGCGTCTTTGACATTACTAAACCTTTTGTTACTGAGAAATCTTTTGGCTACGCAATCGATTCTTGTAACACACATTGTATGGGCGCTTATACAATTAATATTAATGAATGGTCACGCAAGATGATAAACAATATGCTCGATCAAGAAATGTATTTAAGACTTAAAGACACGCCTATATGGAAAATGTGGAACGATCAGGCGGCTTGGTACACTATAGCAGGAATTAAAAGACACAGCTGGATTCCTTTTAGAGAGCTCGAAAACAACGGTTGGCATTCAAATCCAAATTCGGATGTAAAGTACTCTATATCAGACTTAGAAAAACACGTTGAGCTTTTACCTGTTGAGTGGAATGTTACTCACGTAGCTGGCGAAGGATTTAATGAATACTTCATAAACCCTTCGCATAGAAAGGATACAATTTTTCGACACTTTGCTGGCGGACCTGCCTGGGATGAAAAATACTTTTTAGAATCGGAGGAAGCGTGAATTTAAATGTAAACGCAGTTTATGTCATGCATTACAAACCACTTGCCGAAAGATTGGTACATATTAACAATATGTTATCAAAGCAAGGGATCGACTTTGAAGTCTTTGATGGTGAACCAGAAAATAATCTGTCTGAGTACTTTGTAGACGATTTTGATGTAAGAAAACAAAAGCTATCTTTATTCCCTGGTAATTTACCGAGTAAGAATGTAAAGGTCTCAGAAATATCTCTGGCTTACAAGCACGTCTTAGCATTAGAAAAAATGGTGGCAGACAATGTCGAAGTCGCACTATTCTTGGAAGATGATGCCATATTATGTGAAAATTTTTGTGCTGTAGCCAATGAGTATTTGGCAAGAACACCAGAAGACTGGGATATGATTTTTCCTGGAAATGGTTGCAACCTTAGAATCCATCCATCTCGAATCAGGCAAGACCAGGTAGCCTATAAAAAAGAACATCCTTCAACAAAGTGCACTGATTCATATTTTATCAAGCTTGAAACAGCGAAGACGCTTTTGGCCACAATTAAACCATTTCATATAGCAATAGATTGGGAACTTAATTTTCAACTTAAGCATCACGATTTTAACGTTTATTGGTATGAACCATATATTGTACAACAAGGTTCTACCGGTGCAGGTACTGGTATTTGGAGCAGCGCAATTCAATGAAAATAGCAATCACAGACTTTTGGCCAGATGTAGATCCTGAAAATAACTTTTTTACAAACTCTATTAGAGCTTGCTTTGAAAACGTTAAGGTAACAGATATCAACAATGCAGATTTCTTAATCTACAGCTGTTTTGGAAACTCGCACTGTCACGCTGACAGAAGTAAAACAAAAAAGATATACTATACTGGTGAAGCAATACCGCCTAACTTTTCACAATGTGACTATAGCCTAACCTTTGATATAGACGACTATGGTGGAAAAAACTTTAGGCTGCCACTATGGATGCTGCAAATTGATTGGTTTAACCGTGTTAACTATGGTAACCCAGAGTTTGTGTTACCATTGAATAAAATTACTTCAAATAGGTATATAGAACATAAACCATCAAAGTTTTGCGTAGGTGTCTTTAATCAAGATAAATTAAATAATAGAATTCCTTTTATGCAAAAACTAAATCAATACAAGCCTGTCACGGTTTATGGTAAACTTACCAAAAATTGGTTTTATGGTGAAAGCCAGAAGTACGAAATACTTGCGGATCATAAGTTTACAATGTGTTTTGAAAACGGAATATATCCTGGTTATCACACCGAAAAACTTTTCCACGCTAAGACAGCAGGTTGTCTGCCTGTTTATTGGTCAGATCATAATTTAGCCTTGGACTTTAACACAGACTGCTGTCTTAACTTGTACGATTATGAATCTTTAGACCATCTTGTTGAAAAAGTAATAGAGCTTGACAACTCTGACACTCTTTACAATGAATTTGTTAAGCAGCCACTGTTCAACAAGGAGCCATCTTTGGATGAGTATTATGAATTCTTAAAAAAGGTAATGAAATAATGGATCAATTTTCAGAATACAAAGACTTTTATAGGCCAGACTTTGACCCTAAAACTAATCCTGTGCCCAGGCCACAACCGATAGACTATGTTGTTTCTTTTTTTCAAGGAAAAAGACACGGGTTTTTTATCGACATCGGGGCGTTTGATGGAATAACTTGGTCAAATTCATTATCACTTGAAAAGTATTTAGAATGGGATGGTTTTGGAGTTGAACCTTCTAAAACCGCAGCTGACACTTGGGAAAAACATAGAACAAGCAAGCTGTTTCGTAACTGTGCGTGGAATGAGGACGGCTTTGTAGAGTTTCAGTTAGTAACAGGTTATGCGGAGATGTTGAGTGGTGTCACAAAAGCGAATGGATTCAACGAAATACATAAACAGCGAATCGCTGATGAAATAAAGGCACATGGCGGAACTTCAGAATTTATCAAAATGCCTTCTAGAACCGTTGATTCGATGCTTAAAGAGCAAGGTGTTTCTAATGTAGACTATATGAGTATTGATGCTGAAGGGGCAGAACTCGAAATACTTCAAGGTTTTGACTTTAAGAACAACAGTTGTCGGTTGATATCTATAGAACAAAATGGATATGATGATGGCTCTGCTGCAAACTACCTAAGTTCTATTGGTTACAAAAATATGGGAAGAATTTGCAACGACATTTTCTTTGCTTTCGGGGTTTAGTATGAAAAAAGCTTTAGTAACAGGATGTAATGGACTTATTGGATCACAATGTGTATCTTACTTTCACGATCTTGGATTTACGATTGTTGGAATTGATAACGATATGCGATCTTATTTCTTTGGAGCAGAAGCTTCAACGATTCCAACCGGACAAAGCTTAGAATCAAAATATAATAATTTTTTGCTTTTAGATATTGACATTCGTGATGAAAATGCAGTTAACAGAGTATACCAAGAGCATGGACCATTTGACTTGATTATACATACAGCGGCTCAACCTTCTCACGATTGGGCAGCTAAGGAACCAATAACAGATTTTACGATCAATGCATTAGGAACGATGTATCTGTTAGAAGGATATAGGAACTACAGTCCATCGGCTGCTTTTATTTTTACTTCTACAAACAAGGTTTATGGAGACACACCAAATAGACTAAAGCTTATTGAACTACCGACCAGGTATGAATGTTTTAAAGATGATTCCTTTTATGAAATAGATGAAACTATGACTATCGATAACTCAAAGCATAGTATTTTCGGCGCTTCAAAAGTAGCAGCAGATGTAATGGTTCAGGAATATGGTAGGTACTTTAACTTAAACACAGTGACATTTAGAGGAGGATGCTTAACTGGTCCACAGCACGCCGGCGCTGAGCTCCACGGTTTTTTATCTTATCTTGTCAAATGCATAGTAAGCAATAATCATTACACAATTTTTGGATACAAGGGCAAACAAGTCAGAGATAACATTCATTCGCACGATTTGGTTACAATGTTTCACGAATATTATAAAGACCCTGATCCAGGTGCAGTATACAATGCTGGCGGTGGCAGAGAAAACTCTGTGTCTATTCTAGAAGCGATAGATAAAATAAACTCTATTGCCGGCTTATCGTGGAACAATTACTCTTTTTTAGACCAAGCAAGATCCGGCGACCATCAATGGTACATAAGTGATCTTTCAAAGTTTAAAAAAAGGTACCAAAATTGGAATCAGTTACATTCAATAGACAGCATTCTAGAACAAATGGTTCATAACGAAATTGCACAGAGGTTAAATAAAAAATGAAAGTGGCTTTTTATACTCCACATATGTGCCTTAGAGGTACGACTGTGGCATTGTTTGATTATGCAAAGTATAACGAAGAGATTCTAGGCAATGAATCTTGGATTGTAACAGACGAACACCACGACTTTCACGATGATTCTGTTTTTGAGAAATTTGAACAAAAGTTTCCAAATAGAATAGTTCGTGTAAAAAATGAGCAGACAATCGATCCTGCTATTATTGAAAACTCCATTGACGCGATTTATATTATCAAGCCAGGCCGTCGCGACAAGAGAATGGCGTCGGCTTGCAAAACCTTGATTCACGTTATTGGACCAACTCACCCTAGCGAAAAGCATGGCTCAGTTTGGGCATACGCTTCCAAATGGCTCAACAATTATTGTTCAGGCGGTACGCAGCCAATGGTACCTTATATGATAGAACCCCCAAAAGATACAACATCAAATTTAAGAAGTGAACTAGGTATACCTCAGGACGCAACAGTTTTTGGTCGTACAGGTGGAAAAGAGACTTTTGATATTCCTTGGGTAAACAACGCAATACTGGCCGCCCTAAACGCTGATAGTAATTTGTATTTTGTATTTCAGAACACAGATCTTTCAATAGCTCATGAAAGAATCAAAGTCGTAAAATCCACTGCTGATTTTGATTTTAAAGAAAAGTTTATAAACACGTGTGACGCTATGCTTCACGCAAGATCTTATGGCGAATCGTTTGGCGTTGCTTGTGGTGAATTTGGTGTTAGAGGTAAACCCGTATTTACATTTGCCAGGTCAAGGGAAAGAAACCATATAGATGTACTTGGAACTAAAGGGTTTTTGTACAATAATCAAGAAGAACTGTATAGTAAGATGATAGCGTTCGATAGAAATGATGGCAAGGACTATTATACTTATCTGGAGTACAGCCCAGAAAACGTTATGCAAATCTTTAAACAAGTTTTCTTGGATTAATTATGAAAATAGCAATTGTAATGTCAGGAATGTTGCGAAATTTCGAACATACTTTTGCGACGACAAAGAAATACATTTTAGATGATCCAGACTTCACCCAAGTAGATGTATTTTTTGCAGGATATCCAGGTAAAGCAGGAATGGAATACTGCGAAAAAAAGTTTGTATCACTTTATAACCCGCGGCTGTATGATTTGCAGGCTTGGGGACCTAAAATAGAAGAAGAAATCAATCTAAAAACCGGTGTTAATGATTGGACATATAATCCAACTAATTCTAAATCGATGAACATCATGAGTTTTTGGAGATGTAGGTATATCGCTAACGAGCTCAGAAAGAAGTATTCTGAGCAAAATAATATCGACTATGATTTAGTTTATAATCTAAGAACAGATTTTTTTGCGTTCGACACGATTGATAAAACTGTAAAGTCAAATGCCAAGCAAGATAATGCAGTTTATGTGCCACCTGATTGGGACTTTAAGGTTGTTAACCCAAACGCCATCGGTGATCCAATGGCAGTTGGCTCTTCAGATGCAATGGATAAATACTTCAGCTTATATAGATTTGCAAACGAGTACCGCAAACAAGGATGTCCTATACATCCAGAAACACTTCTGGGCTATCATTTCAAAATACAAAATATAGCACGGTTATTTTGTCCTCGAAATGTAGCAGTCGAATACCCGTTTAGCAAAGACGATGTATGTGACTTATGGAGTAATTCTTGGAATAAAACTGAAGCTTACAACGCAATGAAAATGGACGAAAGTCAGATTAAACATAGATACGAACTTGATTGAGGTAAATATGAACATACTCATACCTATGGCTGGTGCCGGCAGCAGATTTTCTAAGGCGGGATATAAAAACCCAAAGCCGCTTATTGATGTTGCGGGGAAACCAATGATTGAAAGAGTGATCGAAAACATTGGCCTGACAGATGCAAATTATATTTTCATAGCTCAGCGCCAACACTTGAGAGATCATCCTGAAATTAAGAAGCAGCTAATCAGCTCAGCGGAGTCTGTACAAATAGTTGAAATTGATGGATTAACTGAAGGTGCTGCCTGTACTACCCTGCTTGCAAAAAGTCTAATCGATAATGAAAGCCCGCTCTTAATTTGTAATGCAGACCAGTGGGTAGACTGGGATGTAAAACACTTTGTAAATTTTGTAAAAAATAGCGACGGTGCTATTCCATATTTTTTGTCTGACAGTCCAAAACATTCATATTCAAGGATTAATTTTCACACTGGCTTTATTGATCAAGTTGCTGAAAAGCAAGTAATAAGCAATTTTGCAACAGTAGGAATCTATTACTGGAAAACAGGCTCAAGCTATGTAGAGTGTGCAGAAAGAATGATTGCAAAAAATATAAGGTTTAACAACGAGTTCTATATTTGCCCTGTCTACAATGAGTTGATCCATCATTTCAACGGTAATGTACTTCCTTACCCAGTTTTTGAAATGCGAGGTATGGGCACACCAGAAGAACTTGATAAATTTTTAAATAAGCTCGAGGAATAAGATGCAATTTTTTAGAAGTTCGGTTGACGAAAAGTACTTCGTTGCAACCTATTATTTAGAAGCAAAAACAAATCTCAGAGAAGCCGCGTGGGCACTTGCTATTGGACAAAGTGTCGGTAATCCTAATGTAAGAAATGCTTGGGAGACCGATGAGCTTTTTGAAAATCACTCTTGTGTAATAATCGGTGATGAACACGCGCTAGCAAACACAAAATCTGGTCAAGTTAAGATCGGGTTTCCTGTAGCAAATACAGATTGGACAGCTGATTGTGTGTCTCATCTATTGTGTCAGGTGATGGGTGGACAAATGGATATTACAGAGGTAGAAAAGTGTCATCTACTTGACTTAAATTTTCCTAAACAGGTAGAGGAGTATTTTCTTGGTCCAAAATACGGAATACATGGTATCAGAGAGTTTACTAATGCACACGACAAACCATTATTTGGTGGAATAGTAAAGCCTAAAATTGGCGTGTCTCCAGAAGTTTTGCTTAAAATGGTAAAAGAAATGGTAGAGGGTGGTGTCAACTTTATAAAAGAAGATGAGATTATGTCAAATCCAGCCTGCTGTCCGATAGAAGAAAGAGTGCCTTTGATTATGGACTATATTAAAGACAAGAATGTCATTTATTCTGTCTGCATTAATTCTGATCCCGCACACGTTATCGATAGGGTCAAAAGAGTGCACGAACTAGGTGCTAATTCTGTACATATCAACTTTTGGTCTGGCCTTGGTGTCTATAAATCTATTAGAGATCTAGATCTAGACCTTTTCATTCATTTTCAGAAAAGCGGCGATAAGGTTCTAACTAGCAAGACTCACGATTATCACATTGATTGGAATGTCATTTGCCACCTAGCTGGGTTAATGGGAGTCGACTTTATTCATGCTGGAATGTGGGGCGGCTATCTGAGCGATAACGAGGATGACCTTCGAAGAACTTTGAATATATTACATTCCCACAATGTTATGCCAGCCTTAAGTTGTGGGATGAATCCTGGACTCGTAGAAGCTATTAACAAGCGTTTTGGAATTAACTATATGGCTAATGTTGGTGGAGCAATTCACGGGCATCCAGGAGGCTCTAAAAGCGGAGCAATGGCAATGCGTCAAGCGATTGATAGAAACTATGGCGTTGAATATGAACAAGCTATACAGAAATGGGGCTTGGTTAAGTGAGTGATAAAAAACTTACAATAGTAATTAAGGGCCCGCTGAATTCAAATAGTTTGAATGATATTCCTGGGTATTTGCCCTACGCAAATGTTATTATATCCGCTTGGGAAAGCGGAGACGGTAGTTCGTATATGCCTGCGTTAAATAAAACGCACCTAAATCACGCTATAGAATTATCTAATCTAGATGGAGTAACGTTACTCTTAAACAGTTATCAAAGCCTACCTGAATATTTTAAGTCAGAGATCTCAAGCGTAAAGAATACCAGCGCTGGAAATAGAATTACGATGAAACTACTTTTTTATTCATCTGCACCAGCAATCAGAATATGCAAAACCCCATATGTTATAGTAACACGATCAGATAGCAGCTACCCTGATCTCAGATCTATGTTGGCTAAAATGGAGTCTAACAAGGAAAAAATAGTTACTATAAACGTTAACTTTAGACCTGACTATAGCTGGAAGTTTCATCCAGCTGATCACGTTTTTGGTGGTCATACTTCAAAAATGAATCTTCTTATGGATGAATGTCTAGCCGTTTGTAACATGAACGAGAATGAGTTTAGTGCATATATGAAATCTTTTTTGGTCGGTGCACCGTCTTTTGGCGGAAACTCTTATAGGCAATGGGGCGGTGTAGATCACCCTGTGCAAGAATTTTACAAGTTTGTTGAATGTTGTGGAGTAATTGGCTTACCAATAAGCAATGAACAGATAATTGGTCTTTGCTATACCAAAATAAACGAAACAAAAGTTTACTACGAAAAGTCGCACGAGTATATGCAAACCTATTTTGATATAGTGAACATATCTGAAATGGGACAATATGCAGTGTCTAAAAACACTACAAAAGATTCACTGATACATCCAACTCTTCCGTATGTTCAATCAATGGAAGAATTTGCTGCAATTTACTGTGAGGATGATTTCAAAACAATGTGTCTGCGTTAACACTTTTCCTTTTTTAGCTATAATCACTCAACTTGATGGGAACTGGTAATGAAAAAATT
>MDSZ01232775.1_pt1 | contig 11484 bp, 9 predicted proteins | sample 811201 | NCBI WGS metagenome assembly MDSZ01 (sample SAMN05326647, study PRJNA326480) | marine metagenome | isolation source: seawater | place: Indian Ocean: North | collected 2010 | reverse complement strand
GCTATGGATGTAAACTCTTTTAATATTTTGAATAAAAATATACCCGATAGTGTAGACAAAATAATATGAAAGAAAAATCCAACGTAATCATTAGCCATATCAATTTTAAAATAGCTAAAAAATTTAAATATTATACTTGTTTCAGTAAATATATTATTCTGTAAAAATACGTCATTAGTATAAGGATACTTTCCCAAAGCGAATTGCCATGTATTCATAAGTGAACCATGATAAGTTCCGCTGTAATAAGCGAACAGATTTAATACAAAAAATAAAAATACTAAAGTGAAAAAAACGCTTGATTGAACAGATAAATTCGATTTTGAGCTTTTCGACACTCGAGTTCTAAATTGTTTTTTTTAAAAGAAATTTGTTGAACCACCTTACAAAAATCTTCCACCACATTTTCTTATCGTAAAGCATGCTGACGCCTATTGCATTTTCCCAAGTGCAATTGCATTTTTTTCCTGGATTAATATCTTTAATTATGCATTTTGCATGATCTGATTTTAAAATATTTTTTATATCATAATCAGAATCTTTTAAATTCCCCATTTTTTCCTTCGTAGTCAGGGACTCGCAAGGATAGACATCTCCGTTCTCATAAATGACTAACATTTTATTTCCAGCTTGACATCCAACAGTTTGTTTTTTTTGTCTGTAATTTGCCATTACCACCTCTGGAGTCAAACTTTCAATTGTCTCTTTAACTGCCATTCCTGAAAAAGGCTTCACAGTTGGGTCAATATTTTTTGAAGTTATATCGATGTAGTCCTGATATAAATCTGTATTAACATTTTTTTCTTCGCTGCCTCTTACATCGCCTCTAATAAAGCACGATCTTGGGCTAACATATTTAAGATTTTTATTTATATACTCGATAGTTTCTATGTATTCGTCCTGAGAAGTTAAGCTAAAAATTGTACTTGTTAAAAGAAATAATCTATTAAAATACTTATCTTTTAAATTCTGTATGTCTTTAACAGTTTTAACCGTCTTATTAAACCCATCTTTAGCTCCTCTAATCAAATTATGTTTTTCCTCTAAACCATCTATTGAAGTACAGTAAATGACTTTAAGTTTAGGCAAATCGACTAAGATTTTTTCTATTGTTTCAACAACTCTTGCGTTTAGTAATCCATGACTGTGAATTGATGCATATTGTAAATCATTATTTTTATAAAATATTTCTACAATTTCTTTAATGTCTTTTCTTAAAAAAGGCTCACCTCCAGTTATAGTTATACTTTTTAGATGTTCAAAGCTTTTAGAAAATTTATCAATTTCATCCAAAGTCATTTCACTATTTAAACCAGTGTTTCCGCTTAAATTATCTTGACGGTCGTGATTAAAACAGTGTTCACAAAATAAATTACACCTAGAAGTTGGATAAAAAATCAAATGAAAGGGTAATTTATTTGTTAAAAATTTGAATTCTTGAAGCATTTATTTAAATTTTAAATTTATTTTGTTTCAAAATATATACTAAAATTATTGATATAAAAATAGATATAGTTTTAACAAGTATAATTAATAATTCTACAAAATATGATTTTATTAAGGACAAAATATCTAGATTTTTTTTGATAAAAAGCAGAAATTTCAAATTGTTAATAAAAAATATGATATTTGAGAATATGAAAAGATAAAGAAACTCATTTCTAAATAATGATAAAAAAAGAAAAATTACAAGAAAAGATACAATAAACAAATTATTTATATCTCGTTTAGGAACAGAGGTTTCATTATGTTTATTATAAATTTTCCTTTTTTCATTTTTAAAAGACAATATAAAAATTGAATAATTTATTGTACGGTAAAAAATTCTTTTTAAAGTTTCAAAGATGTTTTCAAATTGGTGGTAAACTTTAATTTTTGAAGTATAAAAAATATCATATTTTTTAAAAATTCTTGATCCCATTTCAAATTCTTCGCCTCCAGCTTTTTTATATCCCTCATTGAATTTTATATTTCTAAAAACTTTCTTTCTAACCCCTAAGCAGCCAGTTAAAAGCTCGCTTACTTTTACTCCTTTAAAATTAAAATATTTTTTTTCTTTGTCAGATTTGTCTTGAAAATTAAAGTTTAATTTTAGTAAAAGATGTTGAGTAATATAATTAGTTTTTTCTATATAATTCTTTTCCCATACACCTTGCAAAACATTTAATTTTTTATTTTCTTCAAAATATTTTATGAATTTTTTAATTGTATCTTTTTTTAAAATTACATCCCCATCAAAAAAAAGAAGCAAAGACCCTCTAGATTTATTAATTCCTAAATTTCTGGCTTTAGCAACACCTGATTTTTTAATGTTTAAGAGTTTAATCTTTTTACCAAAATTTTTTAAAATTTTTAATGTTGAGTCAGTGCTGCCGTCATTTATGACAATTATTTCAAGTTTTCTTACTTTGCTCTGAAAAATAGTATTAAGTAATTTCGCTATATTAGCTTCCTCATTATGGACTGGTATAATTATAGTTGTTTTCAATGTTTTTTTATATTTTAAAACTAACTTTACTTGAAATATTAAGAATATTATCATATTAATTCCAAAAACAATAATTATGGCAAGATTAGACAACTACAATTACATGAAAATATTGACTGATTGGGTCGATAAAAAAGATATTTTCAATAAAAAATTTGTTTGGCCTAGACAAATGGAAATACATTTGCCTTCAAATAAAGAAATTGCTTGTGACTTTCATTGTTATTATTGCCAAGGAAGTTCCTTAGATATGGCTCTTGGGCTTGATGAAAAAAAAGCTTTGAAATTGATGGAAGAAATTGGACCTAATACTTTTGAATATTATGTTTATGGAGGCGCATATACAGAACCTTTATTGAATAAATACTTTATGGATTTTATAAGATTAACAAAAAAAAATAAGGCATTTTTTGGTATACATACTAATGGTTCTCAAATTAAAAAACTTCACGAAAAAGATAAATTTTGTACTGAATTGGTTAGTCTCATGGAAGAACCAAGGGACTATATATCTATAAGTCTTGACGGAGGATCTCCTGAAAGTCACTCCAAAACAAAAAATATTAAATATGATGCATGGACTGATATTATCGAGGGAATAAAAATTTTAGTTAGAGAAAGAGAAAGGCTTAAATCAAAAGGATCCATAAGAGTAGCCTATTTATTAAACAAATGGAATTCAAGTGAGGAGGAATTAAAAAATTTTATAAATTTAATGAAAGGAATAAAGGTAGACTCTCTGAGATTCTCAATTCCTTACGCACAATATGGTAAAGAAGTTAAAAACGTTCAATCCTATAAACAAAAAGTTGAAAATAAAGAGCATTCCAAATTCAAAGAATTGTTAGACAAATATGTCTCAAAAAGCAAAGATGAAAAGCCATTTATTTTCTATTTTGCTCCAGTAAATCAAGATATTGATAGAATGCTAGACAAAAATTATAAGCAATGTGCTTACACATACTATCAAACTACTTTGGGGTCTAGCGGCCACATTTACAGATGTTCAAGTATTGCCACTCCTTCATTTGATTATGGAATTTTAGGTAAACAACCAGAAACGGTAGCAGAGTTAAAAAAAATGATTGAAGTATCACAAGATAAAGAATTTCACTGTCACACATGTATTTATTCTACAGCAAGATGCAATAGAATGGCTTTAGAGATTAATAGTGAATGGAATAAAGTAAATCAACCTGATAATGAATGTGCCAAAAGAGAAAAAACCCATTATATTGGCCCAAAGGATAAAAGGCTAGGCGGAAAGCACGTTTACGATAACGCCAAATTACGATGGGATAATGGAAAAAACACTTAAAAAAAAACTTCCATCGCACGTAAAGAATTCAGCATTGGTAGGAATAGGTTATTGGGGCAAAGTTCACTTCAAATATTTAAATAGAAATAAAAAAGTTAAAATTAAAAAAATATATTACAGTAAAAATTATAAAAATATTCTTAAATTAAAAATTAGAGAAAAATCAACAAATAATTTAAGAGACATTTTAGATGACAATAGTATTTCACACGTGGATATAGTAACTCCAGTTGAAACTCACGCACCTTTAGCGATAAAATTTTTAAAAAAAAATAAAAATGTTCTTGTAGAAAAACCTTTGATTTTGAACAAAATTGAGGAAATTCAAATAAAAAAATTGCAAAAAAAGAATAAGAAAAAATTAGTAACTTCCTACCCATACCTTTTCTCAAAAAGTTTATTATTATCTAAGAAAATCATTCAATCCAACAAGCTAGGAAAGTTAAGGTTTATAGAGATAATGATCAAACAGTGTGGTCGATTTATGAAATTTGATATAAAATCTTTATTAGCACCTCACGCAATAAGTATCTTCTCAATATTTCATAATCCAAACAAAATTAAAATTAAAAGTTTTGATTATATTAAAAAAAATAATAAGAAAGAATCTTTAGGATTGCAGTGTAGTTTTAAAAATAAAATATTAGGAACTGCTAGTCTTTCACTTAATTATGCAAGTGATAGAAATATTAAAATAATAAATCTGTTTTGTGATAAAGGCACTATAATATGTGATTTGGGATCAAATAAATACACCATCTCATCTTTTAAGTACCAAAGAGTAAAAAAAGGAAGGTTTAAAGTAGCAAAAATAAAAAAATATATAGCTAAAAGTTTTGATGAAAAAAATAATATGAAATATGTAATTGATGACTTTTTCTCAAAAAATAAAAATCAATCTAATTTTAGATTAACAGAAAAAATTAACGAATTTATGAGAAATGATTGAAAAAAAGTTTAAAGTATCAATTATCATCCCAGCTTTTAATGAGGGAGAAAATTTACCTAAATTAATTGAGAATATTTTTAAAACTTTTGAAAACAGTCATTTTAATAATTTTGAAGTTATAGTTGTGAACGATGGTTCTACTGATCAAACTGAGAAAGTTATTGGAAATATTCTAAATAATTTTAAAAATTTGACTTTAATTAATCTTAAAGAAAATGTTGGCAAAGCTTATGCTTTAGATCATGGCCTCAAAAATTCTAAAGGAACTATAATTGCAACTATAGATGCTGATTTACAATATAAAGCTCAGGATCTTATTAGAATGCTTGAGGTAATAGAATCTGGTGCTGATTTAGTTAATGGAAAAAGAGGTGAGCGACAGGACATTTATTTAACTAAAACATTTTCAAAAATATATAACTTTATTCTAAGAATACTATTTAGAACTTCAATAAATGACTTCTTCTCAGGAATAAAAGTTTTTAAAAGAGAGATATATGATTTGATGGGATACCATGGTCTCTCAAGATTTGTAATTTTTTTTTCAAGAAAATATAATTTTAAAATTTCTGAAATAGAAATTGAGCACAATAAAAGATTGTACGGGAATACCGCATACTCTTTTTTTGACAGGGTAATACTATCCATGAAAGATATATTTACATTGGTAGTTTGTGTAGCGTTGGAAAAAAAAGGAGTGTATCAAATAAAGCAGATAATTTTAGTTTTCTATTTTATAAGTTTTTTATCTATTTTCTTTGGAAAAATTTTTTTTAATCATTTTAATTTTAATGATGTATTTTATATTTTAACTTCGTTAGTAGCGTTGTCAATACTCAACACAATAATTCGAGCCTTTCTCAAGTCAAAGGAAAAAAGAATGGAGAATAACAATATTATAATTCGCTCAATTAAAAATTCTAACTAATGAAATTGTGTCTCACAAATATTAGTTTTAAAAATTTAACTTTTGTTAATTTCATAAAAAAAGTAAAGTTAATCAATTCGAGATATTTAGAACTTGCACCAGGATTGATAAGTAAAAGGCCATTAAAAAAAAGACACTTAAAAAAAATTAAGGATATTTTAATTAAAAATGACCTAAAAATTATAGGCTTACAATCAATTTTCTATAATTGTAAGAAAATTGATTTAGAAAAAACAAAAGGTAAAAAATATTTAATTAAACATTTTACAAAGATTATCAAAATTGCAAGATACCTTTCTATTAAACAGGTTTCTATTGGATCCTGTCCATCTAGAAAAATAGATATTGGTTATAGAAATTTATATACTTTAAATCATTATTTTTTTAACAAATTCGCAGCTATTGCAAAAAAGAGTAAAATAAAAATATGTTTAGAACCAATTAGTAAAAAGTATGGTAATTTTTTTCTCAAAAACCCAATTGAGGTATTGAATTTTATAAAAAAAATAAAAAAAGGGAATATTAGACTACTATTAGATACAGGTAATTTGGAATTAGAAAAAATGGATTTAAAAAAAGTTTTTAGCAAAAACCAAAAAATTATAGAACACGTGCAATTAAGTAACAAAAATTTAAATGAGCTTAATTTAAGAAAAATTCAAAAACAAATAAAGTTTTTGAAAAATATGAAATTTAAAAAAACTGTTTCTATAGAATATTTATCAAGCAAAGGAAAAAATATAATCGGACAGAAAAATTTATTTAAAAGTTTATAAAATGTGTGCAATTTTTGGATCAATTAATTTAAATTTAGACAATAAAATTTTAGAAAGATGTTTATTGGCTATGAAGCATAGAGGACCTGATAGTAATGGAACTTATAGATATAAAGATGACTCTTTTAATCTTATATTTGGTCACAATAGGCTAGAAATTTTAGATTTGAAAAATGGAATTCAACCAATGATTTCTAAAGATCAAAATCTTGTAGTTATTTTTAATGGTGAGATTTATAATTTTCAAGAATTAAGAAAAAAACTTGAGGGTTTAGGACATAATTTCTTGACAGAAAATTCTGACACTGAGGTCCTAATTCATGGTTATAGAGAATGGGGAGAAAAATTACCAAGCTACCTTAATGGGATGTGGTCTTTTGCTATCTTCGATAAACAAAAAAATCAACTTTTTCTCAGTAGAGATAGATTTGGCGAAAAGCCACTTTATTATTATTTTAAAAATAATATTTTTGTTTTTGCATCAGAATTATCAGCTTTTAAATGTCTCAAAGATTTAAAACTCAAAATAAGCTTTAAAAATATTAGAAAATACTGTGCTCATGGTTTCTTTCCAATGAAGTTATCACCATATGAGGATGTTTATAAATTAGAGGGATCGAACAACTTGTTATTAAATCTCAAAGAGATGGGTTTAAAGACTTTTAAATACTGGGAACACACTTTCAATCCCAATTATAAATTAAATGAAAATGAATGGTCAGAAAAAATTTATTTTCTACTTAATAAGTCTGTCAAACAAAGATTAGTTGCAGATGTTCCTGTAGGTGTATTTCTTAGCGGCGGTTTAGACTCATCAATAATTGCTTTACTTTCGCAAAAAAACTCAGACAAAAAAATACATACATTTTCAATAAATTTTAGTGAAAAATCATTTGATGAGTCTCAATACGCTAATTTTATTTCATCAAAAATTAGTTCTAGACATTCTAGTGAGTTAGTAAATATAGATAATATTTCAGATATTTGTAAAGAATTTTACGAAAAGTCTGATGAGCCTTTAAGTGATAGTTCTTTATTATCATATTTTAAATTATGTAAATTTTCTAGAAAGAATGTAAAAGTTGCGTTGGGTGGTGATGCAGCTGATGAACTTTTATGTGGTTACGATACATTTAAAGCTATTAAATATGCGTCTATTTTTAAAAATCTGAAAATTTTAAAAATGAGTCCAATAATAAAATATTTCGTTTCAAAAATACCTACTAATTATAGTTATATGAATTTTAAATTTAAATTAGAAAGATTTTTTAGATATTCTAATGGGAGTATAAGTTTAGCTAATCCTCAATGGCTGTCTCCGCTTAATACAAAAGAAATAAATGAGATATTTGAAGATAGAATTTCAGATGAGGAGCTCTATTCAGAGGCAATTGATCTATGGAAAAAAGACAATAATTCAAGTAACCTGGAAAAAAGTTTAGATTTTTTTTCTAAGCTTTTTTTGCAAGATCAAATTTTAGTCAAAACCGACAGATTAAGTATGATGAATAGCTTGGAAGTAAGATCTCCATTTTTAGATTACGATTTAGTCAATGCTTTCTCAGAAATTCCAACAAAATTGAAATTAAAGGGGAATATTTCAAAATATATTCTTAAAAGGACTTTTGAAAAAAGTTTGGGTAAAGATTTTGTTAATAGGAAAAAAATTGGCTTCAGCTCTCCCCTGTCTAAATTTTTCATTGAAAAAAATAAATCCTTCACTTTAAATTCAAATTTTTTGAAAAAGAAAAAAACTATTATTCAAGATAAATTATCAGAGCATTGTGGTTATAAAAAGGAAAATAGAATTTATTTGTGGAATATATTTAGTTTAGACAATTTTTTACATAAAAATGGTTTATAAAAAAATTTTCAATTGGAGTAGGACAAAAAGTTCATACGCTCTCATCGAGTATCCTAAAAAATATAGTGAAATTTCAGATATAATTAAGGAAAACAAAAATAAAAAATCTATATCAATGATTGCAAGTGGTGGCTCTTATGGCGACTGCTTTTTGAATGACAATGGAGTAATTATTGATTTAAATAATTTTAATAAGGTAATTAAATTAGACAAAAAAAGTAACACTGTTCTTGTTCAATGTGGAGTAAAAATTCAAGATTTACTAAATTTTTTGATGCCAAAAGGTTATTACTTAAATTGCATACCTGGTTTCAATGAAGCAACAGTTGGTGGATGTATTAATTCTAATGTACATGGTAAAGATGCACATTTTAAGGGTGTATTTGGGAATAATGTTGTGAAGCTTAAAGTAATGAATAGTCAAGGAAGAATCATAAATATTAATAAAAATAGTAATAAATTCTTATATACAATAGGATTTTATGGACTTACTTATGTTGTGTTAGAGGCCACACTAAAAGTGAACAAAATCAAATCTTCATTACTTCAAGTCAATACGATTAAATTTAGTAATTACTCAAATTTGTTTCAATTATTTAAAAAGTACGAGAAAAAAAAATATATTTTTATGGGTGCATGGGTAAATCATTTTAATATAAGTGGTAGCGGTATTTTCAAAGCAGCCAAATGGCACACTAAAAATAAAAAAAATTTTAAGAAAATAAATATATTTAATAATTTTTTGAAAAAATTAATTATTACTCTTTTTTATCCTCCTTTGAGAATTTTTTTCGTAAATAGATTTGTTATAAAATTTCTAAATCTTATGTTATTTAATTTGACTAAAAATAGTAATAAAAAACAGAATTATGTAGATTTTTATTTTCCACAACAAAAATATTTACCAGAGGAATCAAAGCTATATAAAAATGGGAAAGTAAACATTCAAATACTTATTCCAGAAAAAAAAGTTTTAAAAATACTTTCTAAAATAAATAGGTTATGCAAGGAAAATAAGATGGAGTCTTGGTGGTTTGGAATAAAAAAACACAAAAAAGATAAGTTTATATTATCATACTCATTAAATGGATATGATATCACTCTTCAATGGTCAAAGCATTATACTTATAGGAGAAATTTTGATTTTTTTTATAAATCTTTAATAAATTTAATAGTGAAAAATAAATGTTTAATTTATTTGACCCAAGATATTCTTTTAAATAAAAGAGATTTCAAAGAAATTTTCAAGGATCAGATGCGGTTTAAGAAAAACAAATTAAACATAGAACCTAGAAATTTATTTAAAAATAATTTCTATAAAAGACTTTTTGATTAAATCATATTTCTAAAATATTGAACAATTTCTTTTTAACGTATCTTGGAATTAGTTTTAGTGTTATATCAATAAAAAACCAATAAAATGGTATATAATACTTACCGTTCAGATTGTGAAATTTTTTGAAGATAATAAGTGCAATTTCTTTTGGGTTTTTTTTAGGTAGAAAAGTTTTCACATCTTTGCTCATTTCTGTATCCATGTATCCTAAAATTAAAAGTGCAGTTCGTATTCTCTTAATTCCTTTATCTAGATGAGCATTAAGGCTATAATAATAACTGTTTAAGGCAGTTTTAGAAGCGCAATAAATAGCTTGCTTCCCTCTTGGTAAAAACGTTGATACGCTTGAACAATAACACAATAAACAGTTATCTTCTAATTTGCCATAAGAAATAAATTTTTCACTTAGTCTCACTACTGATGCAAAATTAGTTTTAATGATGTCACTTACCTCTTTTTCAGATAAGTTAAAATTATCATTCTTATAAATTTTTCCTACGACAAAAAATACTCCCTCTATCTTATTGTCTCCAATTATTGCATCGATCATTGAAAATTCAAGATTGTTTATATCTTCTGTTAAACTTTTATGCTCAGGATTTTCTAGTTGTATTTTGGATCTAGAAATTAGAAGTAATTTTTTTTTATGAAAAATATTAGATAGCTCTTTTCCTAACCCTTTGGACGCTCCAACTATTACGATCATAGGATCAAGTTATTTTTCCAAAAAACTCTTTAATTGTTTCGACCTACTAGGATGTTTTAGTTTCCTCAATGCTTTAGCCTCTATTTGTCTTATTCGCTCTCTAGTAACTGAAAATTGCAAACCTACTTCTTCTAAGGTGTGGTCTGTGTTCATTCCTATTCCAAACCTCATCCTTAAGACTCTCTCTTCTCTTGGAGTTAAAGATGCAAGAATTTTAGTAGTAGACTCGCTTAGATTAGATTGGATCGCTGTATCTAGTGGTTGAAGTGCATTTTTATCCTCAATAAAATCTCCCAAACTGCTATCCTCTTCATCTCCAACTGGTGTCTCTAATGATACAGGTTCTTTTGCTATTTTTAAAACCTTTCTTACCTTTTCTAGTGGCATGGCTAATTTTTTCGACAGTTCTTCTGGAGTAGGTTCTCTTCCAAACTCACTCATAATTTGTCTTTGAGTTCTAACTATTTTGTTAATTGTTTCTATCATATGAACTGGTATTCTAATTGTTCTAGCTTGATCTGCAATTGATCGCGTTATGGCTTGTCTGATCCACCAAGTTGCATATGTTGAAAATTTGTAGCCTCTTCTATACTCAAATTTATCAACCGCCTTCATTAATCCAATATTACCTTCTTGTATTAAATCTAAAAATTGTAGACCTCTGTTAGTATATTTCTTTGCAATGGAAATAACTAATCTCAAATTAGCTTCAACCATCTCTTTCTTAGCAATACGAGACTCCCTCTCTCCTTTTTGAATTCTGCTAACAAGCTTCTTAAATTCACCTACTGAAAGTCCAATTTTTTTTGAAAATTCAACTAATCTTTCTTTTATCTCTGAAAAATCTTTTTTATATTTTTTAAAAAAGGCTTTCCAAGTTGCATTTTCCTTTAAGAATAATTCAAATTTTGGGTTTATCTCATTTCCGACATAATACTTAATAAATTCTTCCCTAGAAATTTTATTATCCATTGCCAACCTTAATAAAACACCCTCTAAAGAAACTATTTTTTTATTTTCTTTATAATGTGATTGAACTAATTCTTCAACAACGTGCGGTGCCAATTGTAAATTTTTGAAATTATCTACTAAAATTTCTTGTATCTTTTTAAAATTTTT
>MDSZ01202280.1_pt1 | contig 11484 bp, 9 predicted proteins | sample 811201 | NCBI WGS metagenome assembly MDSZ01 (sample SAMN05326647, study PRJNA326480) | marine metagenome | isolation source: seawater | place: Indian Ocean: North | collected 2010 | reverse complement strand
TGATGCTCGTCACAAATACTTAAAGTTGATGATGATGAACAAACTATATGGAAACCATCTTTGAGATTTTGAACTGCTGACCACGTTGCACACAAATCTAATCCATATCCATCTATGTCGAGATCAGAACCTGTAACTTTAAGCATAGGTCTTCCTGTAACAAATTCAAATTCATCTGACCATTGTCGAACAACCTCTGATCTAGGAGCAATAACTATAACTCTCTCAACTGTTAAGCTATCAATTAATTCTTTTGCTATCACTGAAGCACAAATTGTTTTTCCACATCCAGGTGCTGCATTAATAATAAAATGTTTATTACTTGATTTATAATATTTTAAAGCTTTATCCATGGCTTCTATCTGCCATGGTCTTAATTGTATCTCTCGCATTATTTATTACCTTTTTTAAGATTACATTTTGGACATAAAGCCCAACCATTTTTTAAAATTGTTTTTCCAGACCTTGAGAATGGGATGATGTGATCAGCATGAAAATCTTTTGATAGTTTAACACCACATAATCCACATAAATTTCCAGACAGAATTCTAAGAATTTTTCTTTGTCTATTTGTGAAAAACCTTTTCATGTGCTAATCCAGTATTCACTTACCAAAATTTCTCTAACAGGAAGTTCTTGTGGCGGTTTGACTATACAAAATTCATTTAATCTTTTAATGACTTTCGCCATTGGAACTCTTTGAGATTTAATTAGATAACCATCTCTTTTCATTCTTGTGAGATCTCTATTAAAACTTTGAACTCCAAATAGTATCTGTGATTCAATCAAAGATACTCTTCGTCCATTTTCCATTTCGCTCAGCATGGCTACATAACCATTAAAACTTTTAGATTTACTCATTATTCCCATCCTTGATTGATTTGCTCAAAAAGCTCATAAGGCTTGTTCCACTCTAAACAACAATGATCAAGCAATTGATTTTGTTCATTATATTCATATAAATTTTTCCAAGGACTTTTGGTCATTATGGAATATGTATCTCTTGAATAATAGGTAGGTGTACGAGCTCCTTCACGAATTTTTTCTTTTGTAATTTTCCCATTTGCAATTTCAATAAAATTGCGTGCTGCGTCAAAAAGTTCTGAATTAGAAAATTCTTTATCATTTAATCCAGAAAATTCTGAAAAAACTTCTATTACTTCATTAACCTTAGCTGGTTTTAAATCAAAATTATCAAGCATTTTTTACTCCTTTTATTTCCCATATAAAGAAGTAAATTTGGCCGGATAATTTTCTTGGCTTTTTTTTAATTTATTGTGGATTCAACATTTATATAAGGAGCCCAATAATAGGGATGTGACCAGATATGACTATATTTTTCTCTTAATTTTTTTTGCCCTAATGACAAAGCTTTAGATCTGTTAAAATCTTTTCGATAATTTTTAATAGAATAATAGGATAATTTTTTTGCTGATATTGTTTCAATAGGCCATAATGTTGACATTACACCTTCAGCTCCTGCTGACAAAAATGAGCTCGGTAAGCCAGAAAAAGGATTTAGATTAGGATTTTGATTATTAAAAGTATTACATGCATTTAATAAAACCCATTTAGCATTTAAATCAAAGCTTATAACTTCACTAGATGATAAATAACCATCAAATAAGTTGTTTTGTGAATTAGTTAATGCTAAACCAGGTTCTGAAGTTGGCGAATATTCTTCAGACATAAACCCATGGGTAGCAAAAGCAATTATATCAAATTTGTTATTAATGATTTTATGAAGTTTTTCTTCATTAGCATTTTCATCTAATAATAAGGTTTTTTTTGTTTTATTAAATAATTTAGATATTGAGAGAATTTCTTCTCTTGTGTTAGGTAATGGTTTAAGTTTTAAATTCGAATTTTTATAATTTGGATTTCCAATCCCAAGAAAGGACAATTTTTGATCCTTTTTTGTATTATAATCCTTTTTAAATTTTATTGTTGATGGAATGTAGGTTATGTAATATTTATCTCCTAGCCACTTTACACCTTTTAAATTAGAAGACTTATAAGTTAATAGATTTTGATTGTTAATTCCACGTTGAGATAAATGCTTAGCAGGAAACAAAATCGCAGAGGTTTGATTCAAAGGTAATGCCGAAAAAGGAACATTATATAAAAAAGAATCTAACGATACACGAATATTTTGGATTCTCTTATCAATTATACTTTTAGGTAAAATTTTTTCTTTAATTAAATAAGCTTCGTTTAAGTAAAAGTTTTGTTTTTTTCCATTTATCACATTCACATACTGTTCAATTTTTTTCTTTATATTTTCAGCGTTTTTAATCAATTTTATATTTGTTTTGTTTTTTGAAATTGAAAATAAAATTAATATGTCCAAATCTTTTACATGGTAGTAATTAATGTACAATTGTTCAGTAGTTAAATTAGACTGTATTAGAGAAACAATTTTTTCATCAAAATTAAATAAGTTTTTTATATACTCCAAATTTGATTTTAAATATTTTCTATTATTTTGAAGTGATATCTTTATATACTTATTAATAAGATTATTTAAATTTTTTTGTTTGTTTTGTTCGGTAAAAGAAGAGTGAATTATTTGATTTTTAACTCTCAAATATTCTTTAAATTTTTCCTTTTTAAAATCTTTGTAAATCGACTTTAAATTAACTAATGATTCTGAATGACTAAACTTTGAAAGAATCATTAGCCTTAAAAGATCAGAATTGTTTAAATTCAATTTATCCTTTTCAATTATATATTGATTTAATAATAATTGAGAAAGTAATGAAATACTTTTTCTTTTATCTTTAACTCCTAATATTTGCCTAAATTGCTTGATCATTAAACTTTCAGATTTAGTTTTAGTTGAATAATTTTTATCAAATGCAATAGATTTTGCTTTATTGATCATTTGATTGATCATTAATTTTAGAATAATTTCATGTAGTTTTAAATATTCTTCAGAAGAAATGCCAGAGTTTTTATAAAGAAGTTGTGGTAAAATAAACTCTGACATTTTTAATAAAAACGGAACCTCATTGTCAGATTTATCAATCGTTATATTTTGAAAATTATTAAACAAATATTTTTTAAAAAATACATTAAAAGCATGAAAACTTTTTTCATGCATAGTAAGCGGTATTAAAATTTTTATTTTGTTTGAAAAAGTCAAATGTGGATCATTCAAATAATTTTTTAATTTTGATACATCAATCTCAATATTATCCTTATACAGATAGTTTTGCATTAAAGCAGAAAAATTTCTTTGGAAAATTATGTTAGTTAAAATATTTTTAGACATTCCTGTTTCAATTTTTGGAATAATATTTTTATAACACTCATTATCTATTGTCTTATAAGCATCTGTGACATTATTATTATAGTGGAGATAATATTGTGAAATTTTTAAAGAAGAATCACATATTAACAAATAAGATGCTAAAGGCAATAAATCATCAACTTTTTTATCGTTAGTTATTTTTTTTAATTTGTTTTTTTCAACTTTAATTTTTTTTGAATAAAGTTTAATGATTTTTTCATAATTTTCATTTCTTTCTAGGTATGTTATGTATGTTGTGAATATATTATTTAACGAATTATCTGATATATCTTGTTTTTCAAAAATTTTTATTACTAAAGGGGTTAGACTTTTTGCTAAAAACGGTTCATGCAGTGATGAAGTTTTAATTAGTAAATCTAATGATTGCAAATGTAACTCACTGCCAACATGTGTTAAAATTTTGGAATTTTGTTCAATAGTTTTTGCAATATTATGCCAAATAATAGAATGTGAATTATAATCTGGATCCAAGTGATGCATCTCGATCATATGCCTTATTAAATGGATTTCTGAAATTTTGCTTGGGTTATTTTTTAGAAATCTTGTGATTCTATTATTTAAGAATTTATATTTATTTGTAAAATCCCATGTTTTTTTTAATTGTTTTAAATCTTTAAGTCTTTCATCAATAAAAAACATATTATAATTTTCAAAATTTACCTTGTTATACATAATTTTATTTAAATCATTTTGGTTTAGATCATTTACATATTGGATGAATTTTTGTTTTACTTTTTTTGATAAGAATTCTGGTAATGAAATATTTAAATCGTAATTAATTTTTAATTTTGAGCTCAATGAAATGTGTTCATTTTTATAAATATTATTAATGATATTTTCGGTAATTATTTTTGTTTTGTCTTTGTCAAAGGCCTGAAGTGTTTCCAGGGATATTGATAAAAAATTTAAATTATTTTTTTTATTAAAAAAAACATCTAAATTTAGTTTTGAACAATTTTTTTTACTTAAAATACACTCAAATATTTTTCCTTCTTCATTTTTTAAAAAATTTTGAATACTTGGGTGATTAATTTTTTGTATATCTGTAAAGTTTAAAAGATAAAACCTAATATTATCAAGCTTGTTGAATTCATTTGTATTTGCATAAGTAATTAAATTTTTTTTAAATTTTTCTAAATCTATATCTTCGTCATTTCTAATTAAGCCCTCATAAATTGTCACATTATATCGGGATACGATAGAATAGTAATTTTTATCTATAGCATTTAAATTATACTTTTTTAAAAAAGAAATCATTTTGAGATTATTATTAAAACTTCTTTCAAAATCATTTGAAATCTTTTCAATAAATATAATTTGATTAATATTATTCATATTGTTATCACTCAAAGTTGAATAGGAATTTAAAATTAATATTAAAGAAATGAATATTAATTGACTCTTACAAATCACCTTTGAAATCAACAAGCCAGTCATTGTTATAATCTAATCCATATTTTTCAAAATTTTTATCTTCATTTTCATCAATTAACCATCTAAATTTTAGGTTATTTTTTTCTATAATTGGATAAACCAAAGTATCGATTACATTATTATCATTTTTGTCTAAAGCATAATAATCAATTTCACCATCAAAATTTTTATCAATTGCAATTAAGTCAGCTTTATTATCACCGTTAAAATCAATGTAAACTTTTTCATATTTATTTTTTAATTGAGTATTTTTCTGCCCCCAAGATTGATGAATTTGTTTATATGGTAAAAAATTTTGAGTGAAATATTTTGAATAAAATTTATAAACCTGTGTATTTTTCAATTGAATATGTTGACTCAGTTTATTCCAATTTAAATCTTCTAAATTTATTTGAAATTTTAAAAGGTCAATGGTTGTAAAAGAAAAAGTACCAGAAAAATCTTTATCATTTTTAAAAGATATAATTAGAGTATCCTTCCCAAGGGGCGCTTGAATTTGATAACCAGTATTTTTTCCGATTACATTGAATTTTTTTCCATTGGAAAAATATTCTTCATCTATTAAGTTAATTAATTCACATTCATTATTTAATAATTTAACTATTTTATTATTTTTTATATTTTTTTCATTATGATATTTTACAACAATCCGATCTGATTTTTTTGCTTTTAGAAAAAGCATTATTTTATCACCAATTTGAACAAACCCATTATTTTTTAAAATAAAGGATTTTCCAGAATTTGATTTTATAACTTTAATTTGAAAATATTTAGAGAAATTATTTTGGCTAAAATTTGTTTTTGGAAATGAACATTTTGAATTGTCATAATCATCTTGTAATACTTCATTATTATTTTGAGAAACATTTCTGGTTTCTTGATTATATATTGAAGCTATTTTAAAAATATCTTCTTTATTTTTATAGTTTTCAATTGAAATAAGTGAAGGATGTTGGCTCATCATCATTCTTGCAGGGGCAGTTAATATTCCAAAAATCAAGATACTTGAGACTACCGCAGAAAATGAAAAATCCTGTAATTTAAGATTTGAAAAAAAGTTTTTTAAACGAAAGAATAAAAAATTAATATTTATATTATTTTTCTGCTTAACCGGATTTACACTAGTTTTTTTTAATTTATTTTCATATTCAATAAGTTCAGCCAATGCTTCTGGATTTTCTTTAATTTTAGGTGAAACACGCCCAAAGAAAATATTACCTTTTTTTAGTAAGTTAATCTCTTCTTTTAATTCTTCATCAACCTCCATCAAACGTTTTATAAAATGATTTTGTATTTCACTTGTGTGACCATCTACAAAAGATACAATTAGGTTTTCATCAACTTCTTTAGAAAATTCAAGAAGTGCATTTATTTCATCAATCATTTTGTTAAGAGTGTTTAATTCAATATCAACGTCTAGAATTTCTTCATCATTATCGGTATCCTCATAAATGATTTCATCGTCTCTAGATGGTTTTCTCAGAAATGCAGGGATGCCTAGAATATCATCGTTATCATCTAAACTATAATTTATTTTTGAAGAATTATTGTCTTCAAAAGATAATTTGTGATCATCTAAAAAGTTTATTGATACTTTTGCTTCTTTGTAAGAAATTTTATTATATTCATTATTTGACAATTTATTGATAGTAGTTTCAATTAAATTAATAATTTCTTTTGGTGTGTTATTTGAAGTTTGATCTAATGCTTTTTCTAGATCTCTAAAATTTATATCTAAAATTCTTTTTAATATATCACCCTTGTAATTATGTTCATCCAAAACTTTTCTACAAAGAGCGATTTCAACTTCATTTAATTTGTAATTTTTTGAAATGATTGAAATAGCTTCATCTAATATTTCTTTTTCATCATCTTCAAATAACTCATTTTCAGAATACCATTTGACAGAAGTTAAAAGGTCTTCCAATTCAAAATTTATTTCTTCATTGTTAAGATTATTTTCTTTCTCATTTAAAATATCAGATAGTTCTTTTTCTTTAGTTTCTAACATTTTAATGTTTTCTGAGTAACTTTCTTCAATTTGATCTTCTATAATATTTATACCTAATTCATTTATAGCTATCATTGCATCTTCAATTTGTTCAGATGTTAACTCTCCATCTAGTAAGGCTTTATTTAATTCATCATGAGTAATGTACCCTTCAGATTTACCTTTTTTTATTAAAGCTTTTATCTCAGGTTTATTTAAATCAATCATAGGTTTGCTTGATTTATTCAGTTTGAATTCTTCTATTTTTGTTTCAGAAGAATTGTTAACCAATTTATTATTAAGAATTTTTCTTTCAGAATTTTTTTTCTCTAAAATTTCATTTAGTCTATTAAAATATTTATTATTCTTATTAGACACTTCATTTAATTTTTTGGGATTTTTAACCATTATGCATATCCTGCTTCTTGCATACATAATGCAAATTGTTTTTTTGCTTTACTTAACAATTCTCCTACAGTACCAGCTGCCATTTGAAGTTTTTCTGCAATTCGATCAGTAGTCATTGGTTTAATTTTAATTTCTTTTTTTTCAGCATTTACCCAAGATCTATTTAAAAATATTCTCCAATTTTCATCTTTTAAATTTAACTCATCACTATCTTGAATATAATATTTATCACCATGTTGTAATGAAGAACCATCATTTCTAAATTTAGGCTCAGGTGATTTTGGATCTTTAAATCCTAAAAACATAGATTCATTATTATGAACAGGAAATAAGTTATATTCTAAAATAATTCTTTCTTTTGGCTTTAATTTTTGTAGACATCTTTCTTGCTGAATATCCATAAGTTTTTCGTTCTCTTTTAAATCTCCACTGAGACGAAAAGTTGGAAGCTCTGGTCTTAAATAAGAAGTTTTCCTAACAAATTCGACATAAGCAGTCTCTCCTCCATGACCGATGGATGAAATTTCATGTTCAAAATTCACTCTAATCGTAAATGTTTTTTTATTAATAACTTCTTCAATAAATATATCATCACCATATTTATTTCTTAATCGATCAATTGTTAAATCAGAAAGGTTTGTTAAACCTGATAAAAAAATGCTATCGCCTACTCTTACTTCATTTTCATTTTCAGTTGTAATAAAAATTAATTTATTATCATTTTTAGTTTTTAATCCATTGATTTCCAATTTAATTTTTGCACCTCTAAACATAGGTGATTGAATAAAATCGCTTTGTTTTTCGTTATGCTCATATTGTTCCTGATCGTCTATAATCTCTCCAAATCTTTTCTTTCTTTTTAAGTTATTTTTTATGTAAGAATTCATTCTTAATTTGACCCAATAATCAAGGGTACCCCTTTTAGGATCAAATGTGCTTTCGTTTTCTAAACAAATTTTAACAGTATCCTGAAATATTTCATCAGCTTCATCTTCAGAAAAACCATATCGAGCCATAGCTAGCTTAATACAGTTTCTTCTAGATGAATTCCAAATTTTTAAAGCAAAAGACATTTTTTTAAATTTATAATCTACATACTTATATATATAAAATTAATAGTACATTTTTCTTGAAAAAAAAATATTTAAAAAACAAGAAAAAAGATTTCTGAATTTTATTCCTCTTAAGAAGAAAACTTTAAATTAAGAGGATTTAAATGAATAAAAAAAATATACGAGTGTTTTTAGACGTTAGGGGACATGCTAATTTAGATTCCTTTCCATTAAGATATGGAATACATTATCAATATAATACAAATATTGAATTATATAACTGCGAAAATTGGGAAATTGATCAAAAGTTTCCTAATAGATTTCATGTTGATGCAAATTTCATTGGGAAAGATAATAAAGAAGAAGTTGGTCATTTTGTTTTAACCAAAAATCAATTTAATGATCTTAAAATTGTTACTGTATGGAAAAATGATATGGAGGTAGAATATAAACTTTCATATTGGCTAAGATACTTAAGGGAGGGAAATAATATTTCTGTACAAGATCTATTAGAATTACATCCTTATTATAAAAATGGATCTGCCACTAATTTTGATGATATATATAAATTATTACTAGATAAAGATGTTAAAAAAATCACTAATGAAAAACTTGAAAATGTTATTAATGATTTTAAGAAAGAACTATCTAAAAAAGAAATTGAGATCAATGATTTAATTGCTTTGAATTCTAAAATTCTTAAAGAAAATAAAGAACTTCAATTAGATTTAGATAAAGCAAAAAATAAAATCACTTCCTTCGAAAGAAGTGCTTTTGATAAAGAATTAAATAGTGTTAGATCTAATAATAAAAAACCAATGACTATATCTTTAGGTGAAAAACTTTTATTGACTAAGGTAACAGAAGTTTTTCATAGAAGTTCATATTGCACTCAATTGGAGTTTAGTAACGGAACAAAACAATGGTTAAAAAAACGTACATTTGACAAATTAGGTGAAATAACTAAAAAAGCAAAATCTTTAGTTAATGAATATGTGATAACTACCTCTTGGAATCCAAAATCAGATCCAACTTTATGGAAAAGACAGGGGTATTTTAGAAACATTTATAAAGCAAATTGAATACTTAACTAAGATGATTTTAGATTTATTAGGTTATCTCGTAGCAGTATATTTTATAGTAATGTTTTTTATTATTTACAAAAGATTATGAGAAACATAAAAGAAATTTTCTTAAGAAAAAATATTTTTTTATCTACTTTTATTTTTTCAATCTTATTTGCATTCGAATTATTTGCCTTAGATGTTCAATTTATTTGTCAAAATAAATTTTCAAAGAAACTTTTAGAAAAAATTATTCATTTGGATAAAAAAAATTGTAAATATTTACCGAAGAAAAAATTTGGTAAGAACATGCCATATTGTGATAGATATAAACTGACTAAAAGAAAGAAAAATGTTTGCCAAATTTTAATACAAAATAATGTTATTAATTGGTCCTATCAACAATTTATTAACATTCCTCATTTTAGTTTTGATACTGGTATTGCTTACAAGTATACAGTTCCATGCTGGGAATATGGAAGCAAAACTTCTACCCTAATTGGGTATTATACCATAAGAAATAACATTTTAAGATTCATAGATAAAAATTCTAAACAATTCTTTAGTATTAATTTAAAAAATCTAAAAGCTGGTTATGGAAATAATAGAAGTTATAAGTGTATTCTTAACTTTTAAATTTATTTTTTAAATTAAGGAATTAGTGTTGAGTTTAACAATTTTATTCATTCTATTAATATTCATAATAATTAGATTCATAATAATTTATAGAAAAACATAATTTTTTAAAAAAAATCCAAGAAAAATATTTAGTCAATTTTACTCCTTATATGAAAAGGAGTTTAAAAATGAATAATTTTATTTTAACGGACCATGCCAAGCAAAGAATTCAACAAAGAGGAATTCATTTAAGCACACTTCAAACTGTAATTGATCAAGCTGACAAATTTCATTACACAAGAGAAGGTGGACAATCTTTTTTTGTATCAAACAAAAAAATTAAAAAGCTTTTATATAAGAAAAAAATTAAACCTCATATTGCAGAAAAGTTAAAGAAGGTTGTTCTTGTCGAAAATAACGGCGTTATCTTGACTGCGTTTCATCAAACCAAAAAATTTCTAAAAAATTAAAGAAAGAGAATATATGTCTAATGATACAAATGAATTTAATTGTCCGCATTGTAATGAAAAAATTAATATTTCAATGCTAGCTAACGAAGAGTTCACTAAAAATTTAGAAGATCTCATTGAAAAAAGAATTAAAAAGGACCTTTTAAAGAAAGCTGATGCAGATAAACAAGAAGCTTTAAATACCTTGAAAAGTGATGTTGAGAAAAAACTCAAAATTGAATTTGAAGGATCCCTTAAACTTTTGAAAGACAAAGTCAATTCTGACCAAGAAGTTATTCAAGAGTTGAGATCTCTTAAAACTAAATATGAGATTGATAAACTTGAAAAAGAACAAGAAGTAAAATCGTTAAAAGATCAAACCAGTTTGTCAATAAATGTTGCTGTGAAAAATGCTTTAAATCACCAAAAATCTGAAATGGACAATATTGTTTCTGAAAAGGATCTGCAGATTAGAAGTCTTAAAGATTCAATTTCAAAATTAGAAAGACAAAGTCAGCAAGGATCAACTCAAACTCAAGGAGAAGCTGGAGAGCTTTTGATTGAAAAGGCTTTAGCCTCTGAATTTCCAACAGACACTGTCACTGAGATTAAAAAAGGACAGTCCGGGGCAGACAGCATTTTAACAGTTAAAAATTCTTCAGGTTACAATTGTGGATCAGTTTATTTTGAAGCAAAAAGAACCAAGGAATTTTCCAAACAGTGGATTGAAAAGTTAAAAAAGGATACCTCAAAGCAAAATGCTAATTACGGCGTTTTAGTAACTGAAACAATGCCTTTAAATAACAAAAAACCACATATTGTAGATGGTATTTGGGTCGTACATTTTAGTGATTTTATCACAGTAACAAAAGTTTTGAGACAAGGTTTAATTACAATTGCAAAGCTTAAGCATGCTGAACTAGTTAGAACTGATACGGCACAAATCATGTTTGACTATCTAATTAGTCAGAAATTTTCAGATACCATGAATGCAATGCTTTCTCCTATTTTCAAGATGTCAGTTCAACTTGAAACAGAGAAGAGAGCAATTCAAAAGCAATGGGCCATGCGAGAGAAAATGATCGAAGATATTATTTCAAATGCAAATAATTTTCATGGTCACCTTGTCGCTGCATCTGATGGAAGGATGCCATCT
>MDSZ01161582.1_pt1 | contig 11484 bp, 14 predicted proteins | sample 811201 | NCBI WGS metagenome assembly MDSZ01 (sample SAMN05326647, study PRJNA326480) | marine metagenome | isolation source: seawater | place: Indian Ocean: North | collected 2010 | reverse complement strand
TTAGGAGCTTTTTGTGGTGAAACTGTTCTTTGGTAAATAAATTCTGGGGCAGAATTTTTTGGGTTTTCTAAAACTTTTCCTTCAGTAGAAGTATGAAAGATATTATCATCAACTGAAAAAGGTGGCGCTCCTTTTTTATCCTTAGGAATTGGAATTTTATTATTTTTTGCATATTTAATAAGATCAGCTCTAGATTGTAGTTTCCATTCTCTCCAGGGAGCTATAGTTTTTATTTTTTTTCCACCAAAATAAGAATAACCCAGTTCAAATCTAACTTGGTCATTTCCTTTCCCTGTTGCACCATGAGAAACTGCAAATGCATTAAACTTTTTTGCAATAGCGATTTGTCTTTTTGCAATCAAAGGTCTAGCTATCGATGTACCCAATAAATAAACTCCTTCATAAACTGCGTGTGCTCTTACCATGGGAAAAACATAATCTTTTACGAATATATTTCTTAAATCCTCAATGATAATTTTTTTTACACCTAACCTTTTTGCATTCCTGATAATTTTTTTCTTGTCTAGAGCCTGACCTATATCAGAGGTGTAAGCAATTACTTCGGCTTTATAATTTTCTTGTAACCATCTTAAAATTATAGATGTGTCTAAACCACCCGAGTAGGCCAAAACAATTTTTTTCATCTAGCTACAAGTTTTTTTTGCTGTGTTATAAGCCTTAGTAAATCCCATCATTGAATAATGGTCTGTTGTCTCAGCCCCATTAGTTGTATTAGCGACTATTATCAAATTAGTTGCTCTTTTCATTAACTTTATAAAATTTCTTTCTTCTCTTTCATCTAGTATCCAAGCAAAATTATTTTGAGAAAAAAGAGAAAATTTATTTTTACCTGATTTTGCTGTAACACTTGATATTTTATAATTGTGACCGCTAGTAATACTTACCTCATCATTTATATTATCTGTTGGTCTAAAAGAGACAAATATTCTAGACTCGTCTCTTTTAATAGTTGACGGAGCTCTTTTTACAGGTTTTGTTTGAGCGAAGCAAAGTTTCCCTTTTTCCGTGTTAACAGTAAAACTTTCCCAATTTTTATACTTTCCAGTTGATTTAGGTTCATTGGCATTAACAATAGTTGTTAAAATAAAAATCATTATTAGGGTTGGAAAAAATTTTTGCTGCATATATTTACTTTTAATACTAAATAAAATCTTATTCAATGGTTTGTATTAAGGAGATGGATTTGGGTGATCATTGTGTATTTTATCAATCTTATGTATAATTTCTTCAGATAATTCTACATTTATACTATCAATATTTTCTTTTAATTGGGCCATTGTTGTAGCCCCTATGATATTACTCGTAACAAAGGGTCTAGAGTTAACAAAAGCTTGCGCTAATTGCGTAGGTGTTAAGCCAATCTCTTTTGCAAGTTTAAAATATTCCTCATAAGCTTTTAATGCCTTTGGGTTACCGAACCTTTCCCAGCCTTTAAATAATGCGTGTCTTGAATTTTTTGGCATTTTATTGTTTCTAAACTTGCCAGTTAAGTATCCTGTAGCTAATGGATAATATGCCAATAGACCACATTTATCTCTTAAAGAAATTTCCGATAAACCGATTTCATAAGTTCTGTTGGTTAGATTGTAAGGATTTTGTATAGACATCATTCTAGGTAAATTTTTATTTTCAGAAATTCCTAGATATTTTGATAATCCGTAAGCACTTTCGTTCGATACACCTACGTATTTAATTTTACCCTTTTTGATAAATTTTGATAAAGCCGTTAAAATTGTTTCAAAGTCATGCCATTTACCTTCTTTACTTTTATGGATATACCCAATCTGGCCAAAATTGTTTACAGATCTCTCCGGCCAGTGAAGTTGGTAGAGGTCAATATAATCTGTCTTTAGTCTTTTCAAGCTTCCATCTATTGCTTTTTCCATGTCGACTTCATTGTAGCTATTTTTTCCATCTCTTATCCAGCTGCATCTCGGTCCTGCAATTTTTGTAGCCAAAATTATTTTATCTCTATTTTTTTTTTCAGCGAACCAGTTACCAATCATAATTTCAGTTTTACCGTATGAGTCTGCATTAGGTGGAACTGAGTATAGTTCAGCTGTATCAAAAAAATTTACACCTTTTTCAACCGAATAATCCATTTGCTCGAAAGCGTCCTTTTGTGTATTTTGAGTTCCCCAAGTCATTGTCCCAAGGCAAATAAGGCTTACATCTATGCTAGTTGTACCAAGTTTATTATATTTCATACATATCTTGAATTGTTAAATTAGCCCAATATACACAGTTGAAAACAATTTAAAAATTATTATATTATCATTATGGAATTAGATAGACAAAAAACTACTGTAAAATCGTCAGTATCAGAAGCGATTATAGACCAGGGACTTAGGGCATATATGCTTAAAGTTTATAACTATATGGCATCTGGGATATTGCTTACTGGATTTGTTGCTTTATTTTTGTTTAAGATGTCAGTTGTTTCAGGTCCGAGCGGGGAGATCATAGGTTTAACAAGTTTAGGTAATTCAATTTATAATTCTGGTTTAGCTTGGGTAATAATGTTAGCGCCCCTTGGTATTGTTTTTTATATGAGTTTTGGAATAGCAAAAATGAGTGCAAAAAAAGCTCAAATGGTTTTTTGGATTTTTGCAGCCTTAATGGGAGCGTCATTGTCGTCAATTTTCTTAGCTTACACCGGTACTAGTATTACAAGAGTATTTTTCATTACAGCTGGAACTTTCGGGGCGATGAGTATTTATGGTTATACAACCAAAAAAGATTTAACTAAAATGGGCTCATTTTTAATGATGGGTTTATTTGGAATAATTATTGCCTCAATCGTAAACATATTTTTAAAATCTCCAATGATGTATTTCGTTATTTCTATTATAGGAGTGTTAGTATTTGTCGGACTTACCGCTTATGATACACAAAAAATTAAAAATATGTATCTTGCTAGTGACTCTGGAGAACTTATTGGCAAGAAAGCTGTAATGGGAGCATTAACTTTATATCTTGATTTCATTAATCTATTTATTATGCTTTTACGTTTATTTGGTCAAAGAAGATAATTAGACAACAATTTTTAACTTAAATTTCTCACTTTTTCTTAATAGTTGATCTAAGTCTCTACCCCGACCAATCACTTCATCATTTTGTCCGATCAAAAAATATTTTTCATCCTTAATCTTTGAATACAAATTTTTTGAAATCTTTAAAAAAGGCTTTTCCGAAGACCTTTTGTAAATTTCAAAACTAACTTTTTTGGGACTAATTGAGAGACCGTAATCTTTCCAGAAGCCTCTAGAAACCATCTCCGCGTAAAGATTAAAGATTGATTTTAATTCTCTTTTATTAAAAAAAAGCTCTTTGTCTTTTTTTTTGGTATTATTGATTACTAAACTAAGTTTTTTCACAATTTGTGTTTATTTATTAAAGGCAACTGTAAAGCAGTAAAAAGTAAAGTCAAAGGTAAAATTCCCCAGACTTTAAAGTTGACCCAGATGTACTCATTCTCTGGAGCTTGAGTCCGCCATACAATTTCATTTAATATTGCAAGAAAAATAAAAAAGAGTGCCCATCTATTATTTAATTTACTCCAACCCTCTTCGTCTAACTTTAAAGCGCTTTGGAGCATAATTTTAATAAAATTTTTTTTGAAGAAATAATTACCAACAAGAAGAATAAATGCAAAAATTAAATTTACCAATGTCGGTTTTAAGTAAATAAATATTGGATTATTGAAGTAAATAGTCAAACCGCCAAATAAAGTTATAATAATAGCTCCTATTAATGGAACATAAGGAATTTTCCTTTCCAGAAAATAGATCACTATTACAGCAACAATAGTAGCAATAACGAGCGGAGGTATCGCCAAACTTAAATTATTACCACTTTTAGTATAAACAATAAAAAAAATTAGTAACGGACCAAAATCAGCAATAAATTTTATAAGAGACTTATTCACATTAAAATTATTATCATATAATTTTTGACAAATAAATTAGATATTGATTTTGTACAAAAAGTTACTATGTTAAATGAATGTCTACAAAAAATGCCAAGTTTTCAATAGGAGATGTTGTGAAACATAGGCACTTCGATTTTAGGGGAGTGATCTATGATGTTGATTTTGAGTTTAATAACTCTGAAGAGTGGTATCAGTCGATACCTAAAGATGTAAGACCAAGAAAAGATCAACCATTTTATCATTTGCTAGCAGAAAGTAACGAGGTGACATATGAGGCATACGTTTCGGAGCAAAATTTACTTACAGACAATTCAAAAGAACCAGTGAAACATCCTTTGATTGAGGAAATCTTTATTGGGAAAAAAGGCTCAAGTTACTTAAAACCATCAAATTAGCTTTTTTTTTACGCCTTAAATTTAACAATATTAGCTCAAAACTCTGACAAGAAAGATAGTTAAATTATATCAAGTCTAATTGGAGACTACTTCATTCTCCTTACTCCCTCTCAGTTTCCAATTAGACAAATTTGTTATCTTCACATAAAAAATCATTTATTGTAAAAGCTAATATGCAAATATTTACAAATAAAATAATTTTTTTAGTTATTGAAAAAATCATAAATTTTATAAATTCAATCTTTTTTATTTTATTAATTGTGGCACTAACTTTTGCATTAATTTTATCTCCACCTGATTATTTACAAGGTGATAGTGTTAGAATAATGTATGTACATGTCCCTGCAGCTTGGATAGCCCTAGCTTCTTTTTCTTTAATTTCAGTTTTGTCTATTTTTATTTTTATATTTAAGATAAAACATTTTCATTTAATGAGCATTAGTATCGCTCCTATAGGATTAATGTTCACCTCTTTAGCAATTATAACTGGTTCTATTTGGGGAAAACCTACCTGGGGAACTTGGTGGGTTTGGGATGCGAGACTAACTTCAATGTTAGCACTAATGTTCTTTTATATTTTATTTATTATTTCAAATAAGTTTATCAAAAACAAAAATTTATCCGAAAAAGTTTGTGGGTGTGTTGCTATTCTAGGATTGATAAATATACCAATAATTAAATACTCCGTTAATTGGTGGAATACTCTCCATCAGCCAGCAAGTGTAAGAATCGATGGTACATCGACTGTTGACCAAACAATGATGCTGCCATTATTGTTAATGTTACTAGTTTTATTGATTTACGCTGCGTTAATTTTTCTAATGAAATATAAGACAGAAATCATTAAAATGAAAAGAAATAATATTAAAAATTTATGATAATAGAATTTTTTAAAATGGGTGGATATGGTTTTTACGTATGGTTATCATTCGGAATTTCTATTTTTTTCTGCTTAACTCTTTATCTTAAAACTTTGAAAACTTTAAAAAAATATCAAAAAGAATTTTCAGAGGAACTGAATAAACTTTCAACGATCGATAGAGAAAAATTAATAAAAAAATCAAAATTAATTAATCAAATTCTAGTATCATCGAATAAGACTATTTAAGCATTCTCAAATGCTCACAAAAAAAGTAAAAAAAAGAATATTCTTTTTAATTTATTTTTCTTTAGGTTTAGTTTTGATAACTTTTTTTATATTCAAAATCCTAGAAGAAAACCTTTTATATTTTAAAACTCCATCAGAAATAAGCGAAAGCTCTTATAGCTTGACGCAAAAAAAAATCCGATTAGGTGGAATTGTAAAACCCAATTCTATTAAAATAGTGAAAGATGAAATAACTTTTTCAATAACAGATAATAAAAATGAGATAAAAGTTGGTTTTAAAGGAACTGTACCAAATCTATTTCAAGAAGGTAAAGGAGTAGTCGCAGAAGGTGTATTGAAAGATAAGAATTATTTAATTGCTGAAAGAATTCTCGCTAAACATGATGAAAATTACAAACCTCCAAAAGATGGAATAAATAAAAATGATAAGTAGTTTTGGAAACATTTTAATTATTTTGAATATTTTAATCTCAATCCTAATTATTTTTAAGTCAAATAATAATTTAAACTTAGCAGGAATTAACATTTCACAAAAAATTTACACTTATTGCTCAATTCAATTAATTCTAAGTTTATTTTGCTTCTTTACTTTAATCTATGGTTTTTTAATTTCGGATTTTTCTTTATTGGCTGTTTTCCAAAACTCACACAATTCTAAACCACTTTTTTATAAATTTTCTGGGACCTGGGGAAATCATGAAGGAAGTTTACTCTTATGGACTTTAATACTTGTAATTTTTTCCTTTCTGTTCTTAAAAAAAAATATTCAGTGCGAAAAAAAATATAGATTAATTACTCTTATTATTCAAAATATTTTGATTTTAAGTTTTTATATTTTTTTACTTTTAAATTCCAATCCTTTCTCAATTATTCAACCAGTTCCCTTAGAGGGATTAGGACTAAATCCAATATTACAAGATCCTGCTCTAGCTATACATCCGCCAATTCTTTATGTTGGTTTAGTAAGCTCCTCAATCTTTTTTTCAGCTGCTTTATCCTCGCTGATAACAAATTTCCATGGAAAAAATTTTGCTAAATCAATTTCCAATTGGGTTATTGTTTCATGGTCGTTTCAAACTTTAGGCATAATAGTTGGCTCTATATGGGCTTACTATGAGCTCGGCTGGGGAGGATTCTGGTTTTGGGATCCGGTTGAAAATGCTTCACTTCTTCCATGGTTTGCTATGACTGCATTAATGCACTCTGTTTTAGTTTTGAAAAACAGAGATAGTTTATATTCCTGGGTTATTTTATTATGTCTAATAACTTTTATATTAAGTGTTTTAGGGACTTTTTTAGTGAGATCAGGGGTATTAAATTCAGTTCATACATTTGCCAATGACCCAAGTCGTGGTCTTTTTATATTATTAATCCTAGCAATCATGACGATTTCATCAATTATTATTTATTTTAAAAACACAACAAATAGTTCTTTATTGATAAACTTTAAAAGTAAAGAAAATTTTATAATAATTAATAATTGGATAATGATTTTTTATTTAGTCACTGTATTAATTGGCACAATTTATCCAATAATAACTGAAGTTATTTTTGAGACAAAAATATCGGTTGGTCCGCCTTACTATGATTTTATTATAATACCAACAGTTATATTTCTACTAATCCTAATGAGTGTTGGCCCAAAATTGTCTTGGATAAAGTCAAAGTTACCTGGTTATACAAAAATTATTTCAATTTTTATTTTATCAGTAATTATAAATTATTTTTTATATCTCTATATAGGTAAAATTTCTTTAATAACTAATTTCATATTTATTTCTGCGCTATTTCTTTTTTTATCAACAATTAAAGATTTTTACGATCAAATAAAAAAAAGGAGTTTTTATGATGGTTTGCCCAGAATAATTTCCCACTTAGGATTTAGTGCTTTAGTTTTGTTTATAGGTATAAATGCAGTAACATCTGTTGAAAAAGACTTTAACATAAAAGTTGGGGATACTAAAGAATTTGAAAATTACGAGATAAAATTTAAAAACCTGAATATTTATGAACGAAAAAATTATAAAGCCATCGTAGGAAGTTTTGAAGTGCAAAATCTTAATAAAAAATATTCTGAAAATTTAAATCCAGAAATTAGAGTTTATGATAAACCAGAGACACTTACCTATGAGGCATCAATTAATACAAATCTTGTTCGCGATTATTATTTAACAATGAGCAATATCAACAATTCAGAAATTTATAATATTAAATTTCAAGATAAACCTTTTATGATTTGGATTTGGATTTCATCGTTAGTGATTTGTTTAGGTGGCATATTAAGAATGATAATGAATTATGAAAAATAAAATAAAGATAACAATTACGTGTGTTTCAATAGCAACACTATTTATTATATTTTTTTTTAGTTTAAACACTAACAAATATTACGACACCAAACATATAGTTGGAGATAAAATAGAACCATTTAAAATAGAGTCTTTAATTGGAGAAGAAATAATTAGTATTAAAAATTTTAAGGATACCGAATACGTTTTGATTAATTTTTGGGCATCATGGTGCGCTCCTTGCTTAATAGAACATCCAATATTAATGAAATTATCTAAAAATAAAAACTTAAAAATATTTGGTATAAATTTTAAAGATAAAAAAAACAATGCTCAGTTATTTTTGAGGAAAAATGGTAATCCTTTTAGTTTTATCGGAGTAGATAACAATGGAACAAAATCTGTCATGTTTGGAATATATGGTATTCCTGAAAGTATTTTAGTAAATAAAGATTATAAAATTATAAATAAATTTATTGGTCCATTAAACGAAAAAGATTATGAAAAGCTAACACATATTTTAAAACAATGAAAAATTTTTTTTTAATTACCTTTTTTGCTCTTTATCCATTTTATTTATTTGGAGGAAACGAAAATTTAGAAAATAGAATTTATAAGAATCTCAGATGCTTAGTTTGTCAAGGACAATCAATTAGTGAGTCTAACTCTGATTTTTCACAGTCAATAAAGTTATCAGTCAAGCAACAAATTAGTGAGGGTAAAAATGAACAAGAGATATATAAATATCTTAGTAGTAAGTATGGAGATTGGATTTTGTATAAGCCAAGTTTTAATATTATAAATTCTTTTTTGTGGATTTTACCCTATGTTTTCTTAATTATTGGAGCAGTTTTTATTCTGGCAGTTACGAGAAAACAATTAAAAAAATAGTAAAAGAACTATACATGATATAATATTAATAGTAATTTATATATATGATAATAAGGCTTATATTTATTTTCACTTTTTTCACTTTTTTAACTAAGAGTTTAAATGCTGATAGTAAAAATTTAGATTTAACTTTTTATACAGGAGTATTTGATACAATAGATAAAGAAGGTGATGATCAAACCAACCTAGTTGGTATAGAACACAGAAATACAGATTTATTTAGAGACACAATTTTGGGAAAAATATCACCTGTAACCGGAATGTTTTTAACTGAAAAAAATTCATTATATGTTTATACCGGGGTCGAGGGAAATTATAATTTTGGTCCAATTTTTTTTAAACCAAGTTTCACCCCCGGTCTTTATGAAAAGGGAGATGGTAAAGATTTAGGTGATATTTTAGAATTTAAAAGTGAAATAAATGTAGGATTAGATTTATTTGACAATTCAAGAATTGGTTATAGTTACAGCCACATTTCTAATAATGATTGGGGCAAAACAAACCCTGGAACCGATAATCAGCAAATAACTTTTTCTAAAAATTTTTAAATTATGAGATTAAAAGATTGTCATAATTTTAATGATTTTAGAACCTTGGCGAAAAAAAAGTTACCTTCGCCTATATTTCATTATATTGATGGAGCTGCAGATGATGAGGTGACTTACAAAAGAAATACATCTGCGTTTAATGATGTAGATCTTGTTCCTAATGTTTTGAGAGGAGTTGAAAATGTTGATCTTTCAACGACTATATTCGGAAAGAAAATTGATTTGCCATTTTATTGTTCTCCTACTGCTTTACAAAGACTTTTCCATTATGAAGGAGAGAGAGCAGTGGGAAAAGCTGCCCAAAAATTTAATACAATGTTTGGCGTATCTTCATTAGCAACAGTCAGTGTAGAAGAAATCTCTTCAATGATTAGTACTCCTAAATTATTTCAATTTTATTATCATAAAGACAAGGGGCTTAATAATTCGATACTAGAGAGAGCCAAAGCTGCAAAATTTGATGTAATGGCTCTTACAGTTGATACTATAACAGGGGGTAACAGAGAAAGAGACATAAGAACAGGCTTTACTTCTCCACCTAAACTCACTTTAGAAAGCCTAATAAGTTTTGCAATAAAACCAATGTGGGGCATAAATTATGTTACTAGAGGAAAATTTGAGCTTCCACACTTACAAGATTACGTGAAGGAAGGTACTAGCACGTCTACTTCAGTAGGAAATTACTTTTCTACAATGCTAGACCAATCAATGAACTGGAAAGATGCAGAAAATCTTTGTTCCAAATGGGGAGGTCATTTTGCTCTCAAGGGGATTATGAGCGTTGAGGACGCTAAACGTGCAGTTGACATAGGTTGTTCTGGTATTATGGTTTCAAATCATGGGGGAAGGCAACTTGACGGGGCACGCTCGCCTTTTGATCAGCTAACAGAAATTGTAGATGCAGTTGGTGATAAGATAGATGTTATATGTGAAGGAGGAATACAAAGAGGTACTCATATTCTTAAAGCTCTTTCAATAGGCGCTAAAGCTTGTGCAGGTGGTAGACTTTATCTATATGCATTGGCAGCAGCAGGTCAAGCTGGGGTAGAAAAAGCCCTAAGTCAATTAAGGGCGGAGATTCAAAGAGATATGAAACTTATGGGCTGTACAAAAATAAGTGAGTTAAATAGAAAAAATTTAAGATTTAGAAATTTATGAGTTTAAACAATTGTTACAATTTTGAAGATTTTAGAAAATTAGCAAAAAAAAATCTACCCGCTCCAATATTTCATTACATTGACGGCGGGGCTGATGATGAAACTACTTTAAAAAGAAACACAGAGTCTTTTTTAAAGTGCGATCTCGTTCCAAATATTTTGGCTAGTGTAGGTGAACCGGATTTGACAACAACTGTTTTTGGCCAAAAAATTGAATTACCGATTTTTTTATCTCCTACCGCAATGCAAAGGCTCTATCATCATGACGGGGACAAAGCATCCGCTAGAGCTGCAGAAAAATTTGGAACATTTTATAGTATGTCAACTATGGCAACTTCATCAATAGAGGAAATAGCTAACATATCTGGCGGCCCAAAACTTTTTCAATTGTATATTCACAAGGATCAAGGTTTAACCGATAATTTAATTGACAGATGTAAAAGCTCAGGGTTTAAAGCAATGTGTTTAACTGTTGACACAGTAGTTGCTGGAAATAGAGAAAGAGACCACAAGTGGGGCTTTACCACTCCTCCTAAACTTACATTTAAAAGCCTTATGAGCTTTGCTATGCATCCTAAGTGGGCATTTAATTATTTAACACACGAAAAGTTTCAATTAGCAAATGTTTCGCATTGGACAAAAAAGGGCACAAGTATCGCAAAAGGGGTTATGGAATATATAAACGAACAATACGATCCAGCTATGAGCTGGAAAGATGCTGAATATGTAGTCAAGAAATGGGGCGGACCATTCGCTTTGAAGGGCGTGATGTCTGTTCAGGATGCTAAAAGAGCAGTTGAAATTGGTGCCTCGGCTATCATGCTTTCTAATCATGGAGGTAGACAACTTGATGGTTCTAGATCACCTTTTGATCAATTACCTGCGATTGTTGATGCGGTTGGAGGTAAAATAGAAATTATTTTAGACGGAGGAATAAGAAGAGGAACTCATGTTTTAAAAGCTCTTTCAATGGGTGCAACAGCCTGCAGTTTTGGAAAAGGCTTTTTATTTGCTCTGGGTGCTGGCGGCCAAAAAGGAGTTGAGCAAATTCTTAAAAGAATGAGAGAAGAAATAAGAAGAGACATGATTTTACTAGGTTGCAAAAGCATAAAAGAGTTGAATAAAACAAAAATAGCATATAGGTG
>MDSZ01017285.1_pt1 | contig 11485 bp, 10 predicted proteins | sample 811201 | NCBI WGS metagenome assembly MDSZ01 (sample SAMN05326647, study PRJNA326480) | marine metagenome | isolation source: seawater | place: Indian Ocean: North | collected 2010 | reverse complement strand
GATGGTAGCTTGGCATTAAAGGATATAAAACCATTAAAAGCTATATATAGAGATATTGATTATAAAATTTAATTAAAATGAATTCACAACCACTTGTTACAATATATATACCTTCTAGAAATTATTCAAAATATTTAGACAATGCAATTCAAAGTGTAATCAATCAAATATATACTAATTGGGAGCTATTTATTATAGATGAGGGGTCAAAAGATAAAACAGAATCAATTGCAAAAAAATATACTTTAAAGTATCCAAAAAAAATTTATTTCATTAAAAATAAAAAACCTATTGGACTACAAAAAGTTGCAAATCATATACTTGGTATATCAAATGGAAAATATATGATCAGGCTAGATGCAGATGACTGGTTTAGTGAAATTGCATTAATTACTTTGGTCAATAAAATTGAATCGTCTGATAATGCATCAATAGTTTATGGAAACTATTTTTACACTGACTCAGATGGAAAAATATTGGGAGTAGAAACAAGAGATAAGTTTGGTAAAGAGGATAAACATGGACAAATACCACCACATGGTGCCTGTACACTTTTTGAGACTAGATCACTAAAAAGTAATGGAGGGTATATTGAAAACGTTAATGCTCAGGATGGATGGGATCTCTGGTTTAAACTTTTCAAAAAAGTAGGAGCTGTAAATATTGACCAACCTGTGTTTTATTACAGACAGCATCAACTTTCACTTAGTAAGGATGAAGACAGACTTCTTAAAGCTAGAGAGAAAATATTTGAGAAACTTGCCAGTAAATTAAATGGAGACTATAGACCTTCTGTATTAGCCGTTTTACCTGTCAAAGAGTCATATCCAAAATTTAAAAAAGTTCCTTATAGAAAATTTAATGGAGAATCAATTTTATCAATTGCAATTAAGAATGCATTAAAATCTGATAAAATTGATGAACTAGTTGTATACTCTGCGAGTAAAGATGTATTAAACTATTCAGAAGAACTTGAAAGAACTGAAATGGTTCCGAAACATTTAAGACTACTACGTAAAAAAAGTAAAACTAAAAATAATATTCCTGTTATTGACTTCATGAAGACATCCGCTGAACTATTTTACAATAAAAAAGGAGAATATCCAGACATTGTTATTTATTTAAGTTTACATGCAGTAAATAGGCGTAAATCACATATAGAAAATGCTTTAAATATGTTGCTGATATCTGAAAGTGATAGTGTTGTCTCTGTCCAAGAAGAAAGAGAGCCAATGTTTAAATTTGGTATATCAGGACTTGAGTTAATTAATCCTGGGAGATTTAAAAACTTATCTTTCGATAAGGAAAAATTATATAGGTTTAATGGATCTCTAATAGCTACTTGGTGGGATTTGCTTGAAAAAGAAAGTCTATTTGGTAATAAAACATCTTATATAGAAATGTCATCTAGAGACAGCCTTCAAATTAAAGACACTAGTCAATTAGATAAATAAAGAAATACCTTTTAATGAAATCTAAAGAAATCCCTGAAATAATTAATAAATCAAAAGATAAATTTTTGCATGTTTTTTTTGTTGCAAGCCCAATATTAGGAATAGTCTCAAGAACAATAATTGAAAATTATAAAATTAACAACAAAAATGTTTTAATTATTTCATTAAGAGATACTCCTCTTATTCTATTCAATCATCAAAATTTTAAAGTTACTTCAACTAAATTAGATAGATACCTAGAGAAATTGTTTTTTGACTCTCCTGGTGGAAGGAAAATTTATAAAAGGATTACTTTACAAAAAAAGAAATTTATAATTTATTCTGGATGGGCATATAGAGAAGTAAATTATTTATTAAGAAAGAAAAATTGTAAAGGTCATATATATATTGAGGAAGGGCAAGGTTCATATATGAACTTCATACCTTATGATATTAAAAAAATGACTTTAATAGATAAAATAAAATTCAATTGGAGAAATCGTGTTAATCCTTTGGATGGTCAGGGTAATTTTTTTAGAGATGACGTTAAAGCCTACATTGGCTTATCAAAAGAAACATTTCCTAAAGCTCCTGTTTCCAGGAAATATATTTTAAGAAATTTTTATAGCATTAAAGAATACTATAAACCAAAGATTTTTGGTCAAAAAACTATTGGATTGACATCATCCAATAGCAGATTACCAAAAATAGATGATTGGAAAAGAATGCTAAATAATTTGATAGTAAATCTACCTGAAAAATCATTACTAAAACCTCATCCTTCTTTTACTTCAAATAAAATAGTTTTTACAAAATTTAAAAATCTATTTGATGAATTAAATAATAAAAATATTAAGCTTTTAGGCTCTGACGTTTTTCTTGAGATTGAAATGATGTATGAAAAAAAGAATATTATAGGCCCTCAATCCTCACTTTTTAGATATGCTAAATTAGTTGGCTCAAATTATAAACAAATTAACCTTTAATGAAAAAATATATATTTTTTGTAACTAATCAAGAACATCTTCTTAAAGCTGCAATAAGACTTTATGAAAATAAAATAGCAGAACCAATTATCTGGCTTGGTGATGATAGACTATATGAAAAAGCAAAAAAATTTTTTAAGAAAAACATCTTTAGTGACCTTGACATAAAGCACAGAAACTATGAGAATTTAGACTATTATTATAATGGGGAATTAAACACTTTTTTTAAAAGCCAAAATTATTATAGAGCAAAAGATATATGCTTGAAAATGATGGATAGACTTGATCAGTATGGAACATTTTCAAGAATAGATCGTGAAGTTTATTTTCATAATGTCTTACTTTTTTTTCTTAAACATATTAATGAAAAAAAACCAGATGTTTTAATTGCAAATGAAGCTCCACATGATTTTGTAAAATATATAATTTTTGAAATTTGTCTTTTTAAAAAAATCCCATGCTTTAAATTCAATAACTGGACCCTGCTCCCTCTTCTATTTATTGTTAATTTGGAAGATTATCAACCAATACCATTTAATCAAAAAACCTTTGGAAAATTTGATTCACTTTTAAATTATAAAATTGAAGATTGGATAAAATTAGTTTCTAAAGATAACTATGAGATAAGTTATATGTCTAGACAAAAAACATCTTCAAGGATTTCAAAAAAAATATATAGATTTTTTAATAAAGGAATTAAAATAATATACAGAGACTTAAAGCATAATTTAGGAATGAAAATTCGAAATAAATATAGTCCAATAAATCCTTATAGATTAAATTTATATACAAGGCTAAAGGTTAAAAATAAAAGAAAAAGTAACCTATTAAAAAGTTTAATTAAAAATTCTGAAACACCTGACTTGCATAATACAAAATATGTATATTTTCCCCTACATTTTGAGCCAGAAAGAACAACCAATCCAGATGGTGGATATTTTCACGATCAATTCCTAGCTATAGAGTCATTGAGAAAACTAGTCCCTTCATCTATTGCTATTTTTGTCAAAGAGCATCCATCCCAAATATTTTTTAGTGGTAAAGGCTCTCGTGGCAGAAGTCCATTGATTTATTCATTGATAAAAAAAATTGAAAACACTAAAATTGTGAGTACAGAAGTTGATACTATTGACTTAATTAAAAACTCAAATTTAGTTGCAACTATCTCAGGAACTGTCGCAATTGAGGCTTCTATACTTGGAAAGCACAGCATAGTCTTTGGAAATTCTTGGTATGCTGGTTGCCCTAATATCTTTTCTTTTAGTGATAACATTTCCTATGAAAATATTATCTCACAAAAAATTGTTTCACCAAAAAAAATTACAGATTTTTTTCTTAATCTTAAAAATGAGTACTCCTTTTTATCATTTCAAAATCAAAGTCAGAAAATACATAATAATGAATTTGACAATGATGAGTTTAATCAAATTCAAAATGAATCAATTTACATGGCATTAAAAAAAATAATAGAATTATAAAATGGTAAAAGAAATAATAAGAAGATTTGTTTTTAAGATGTTTCTATTTTTCAGAAATGATACGAAAACCCAAATGATCATTGTAAATGACTCTATTGGTTATGAAATTTTGTACAATGGTTATTATGAAAAATCTAATCTTGAAATTATAAAGAAATCATTACCTCCTAATATAGCTAATTCAACTTTTCTCGATATTGGAGCAAATATTGGTAACCATTCTCTTTTTTTTAAAGATTCTTTTGATAAAATTGAAAGTTATGAACCTCAAAAAAAAATATTTGAAATTTTAAAATTAAATACTCAAAAATATTCTAAAATCAGAATACATAATTATGGTATAAGCAATAAAGATGAAGTTAAAACTTTTAACATTCCATTTAAAAATTCAGGTATGGCAAGTAACAAAAAACACTTGTTAGACTACTACAGTGAAAAAGTAACATTAAAAAAATTAAATTTCAGAAATTATACTAATGTAGGATATATCAAAATTGATGTTGAGGGATCGGAATATGAAGTTTTGAAATCTTTAGATGATATTATCAAGACTTGCAGACCTTTGATATCTTTTGAGTTAAATATGAATAATATTGATCGTAAAAAGATTATTGACTTATTAAAAGATTATGGTTATTTTGACTTTTTGGTACCTGAAGTTTATAAATACCAAAATAATAGAATCTTTAGATTAATCAAGAGTATATTTTCAAATAATTTAGTTAAAATTTCTGAGGAAGAATTATTAAATCATTCCAATAGCTTTACATTGGTTTCAACATTTAATAACAATTCTGAGTATAGATTTATTAAAAAATAGATGATTTATCCAAAATAATGTTAGACAAGAGATTACATGTTATGATTATTCCTTCATGGTACCCTGAATATAATGGTCATTTTATGGGTAGTTTTTTTAGAGAACAGGCATTAGGAGTAAGCAAAAGAGGATGTAAGGTTGGGGTTTTATATCCTGAACTTAAATCGCTTCGAAATACATTTGATATTAGAATACTGCCTAAGTTAATGTCTTTTGATGATGATGGATTAAATACCTATAAGTTTAAGTGGAGTAATTGGTTTATTAAATCTAAGTCTTTACAGATATATGCTTTTAAAAAAATTGGATATTTAACTTTTAATAGATATGTAAAAGATAATGGATTGCCAGATTTGATTCATTGCCAATCGATTTTTAATGCAGGGTTTTTAGGAGAATATATATTTGATAAGCATAAAATTCCATATATTATTACTGAACACAATAGTGGTTTTTACTATAAAGACCAAGGTTTTGAAAAATACTATTCTAAGGTATTAAGATTGATTAATAAATCACAAAAATGTTTTGCAGTGTCTTCGAATTATGCAAAACATCTTAATGTTGAATTGAAATCAAATATTAAATGGAATACTCATTACAATATAGTGGATAACAGATTTTTAAACTCTAAAATTAATATTCCAAATAAAAATAAATTTATCTTTCTTTGTGTCTCAAGACTTCATTCAATAAAGAATATTGACATTATTATAAAGTCTTTTAAAATTTTTAATCAACAACATCCCAACTCTGAGTTAAGAATTGTAGGTGTAGGATATGAATTAAAAAAATTAAAAAATCTTGTTCAAAAACTAAAAATAAATAAAAACGTTATTTTTTTAGGTCAAAAATTAAGATCAGAAATTATTAATGAGTATAAATCTTGTAGTGCATTTATCTATGCTAGTAATTTTGAAACATTTGGAGTAATTTTTGTTGAGGCTATGGCCTCGGGAAGACCTATAATTACTTTAAGTTGTGGAAGTTCTGAGGAAATTATCCCAGAATATGCTGGAATTATTGTTAAGAAAAAAACATCAATTGATATGTCAAACGCAATGATTAAATTATATAAAGATTACTATAAATATAACCCAGTAAAAATTAGGCAATACTGTAAGTCTAAATTCTCTGAAAAAAAGCTTTCATTAAAGATGATTGAATATTATAAAAGTGTGTTAAGAAATAAGTGAAAAAAAAGAGAAAATTATTAATAGTAGCATCCTTTCCTTCAAAAAACAGAAAAGTAGTTGGAGGTATCGAAAAATCTTCTAGAATATTAATTAATTCTAAATATTTTAAAAAATTTAATATTATAAAACTAGATACCTCTCAAATTTCAAACCCTCCGCCAAACTTTTTAATTAGACTTTATTTAGCAATAATTAGGTTTTATCGTTTTTTAAGAATTAACATATACAACAAACCTGATGTTGCATTAATTTTTTGTTCAGATGGAGCTAGTGCATTAGAAAAAGGTATAATGATTTTTATTAGCAGATTATTTAATGTAAAAACTCTTATATTTCCAAGAGCAGGTAATCTAATTAACCAAGTAAATAAAAATAGTATTTTCAAAAATATAATTAAATATCTATTTTCAAAGTCGGATATTTTTCTTTGTCAAGGGCCAACTTGGAATAAATTCGCAATCAAAACTTTATGTCTAGATAAATCTAAAGTTTTAATAATAAATAATTGGACTGCATCAATGGACCTTTTATCAATAGGAAAGAATCGGGTAACTAAAGATGAGATTAATAACTTACAAATAATATTTATAGGTTGGCTTGAAAAGCAAAAAGGAATAAATGAGCTATTACAAGCCTGTATCAATTTAATTAAAAAATATAATACTAAAGTTAAATTTATTGGCGATGGCTCACTTAGAAAAAAAATTGAAAACTTTGGTTATAAAAATAATATTTCAAATAATATTAAAATAACTGGATGGCTATCAGATAATGACATGAAACTTCATCTTAAATCAGCTGATATTTTTGTTTTACCTTCCTGGTACGAGGGAATGCCTAATTCCCTTATTGAGTCATTAGCTGCTGGATTACCTTCAATTTGTACCTCTGTTGGAATAATTCCAGATTACATTATTGATAATGAAAATGGACTAATAATCCCAGCAAATAATAAATTAAATCTTGAAAAGACTATTGAAAAAACAATAAATGATATTAACTTGAGAAAAAAACTATCAAAAAATGGAGTTTATCTTGCAGAAAATTTTTTTTCAGAGGATGTTTCGCTAAAAAACCTATCGAATATAATTAAAGAAATATAAATGAGTAAAAAACTGTTAATTACTGGAGGAACTGGATCATTTGGTACAACTTATTTAAAAAAGGCTCTATCTGAAAAATTATTTACTGAAATCTTAATTTTTAGTAGAGATGAAAAAAAACAAGATGATTTAAGAAAAAAAATTAACTCTGAAAAAGTAAATTTTTATATAGGTGATGTTAGAGACCCAGAAGCAGTTGAACTTGCAGTTAAAAGTGTTGACTATATATTTCACGCTGCTGCCCTAAAACAAGTCCCTTCGTGTGAGTTTTTTCCCTTGGAGGCAGTTAAAACGAATATATTAGGTACTAATAACGTATTAAATGCTGCAGAAAAATATAACCTAAAAAAAGTAGTCATACTGAGTACTGATAAGGCAGCATATCCGATTAACGCAATGGGTATGAGCAAGGCCTTGATGGAAAAAGTAATGATATCTAAATCTAGAACATTGAAAAATACTGTTTTTTGTGGGACAAGATATGGAAATGTTATGGGGTCTAGAGGATCTGTTATCCCTTTGTTTATCGATCAAATCAAATCAAATAAAGATTTAACAATAACAAACCCAGAGATGACAAGATTTATGATGTCTCTAGATAATGCTGTTGATTTAGTAAATTTTGCTTTTTTAAATGGAGAACAAGGGGATTTGTTAATTCAAAAGTCACCTGCAGCTAAAATAATAACATTAGCAGAATCACTAATAGAAATTTTTGAATCTAAATCAAGAATAAAAAGTATAGGAATTAGACATGGAGAGAAAATGTTTGAAACCCTTGTAACAAAGGAAGAAATGATGAAAGCCTCAGATCTGGGTAATTATTACAAAATTGAAAGTGACTCAAGAGGATTAAATTATGAAAAATATTTTTCTGATGGTGAAACTCTTGGTAAGATGCCTAATGAGTATAATTCTAGTAATACTAAAATTCTTAATAAAAAAGAATTAATTGACCTTTTATTAAGTCTTGCCGAAGTAAAAATGCATTTGAACTAAATTCAATATTTTGAAAGTTACAATAACTGGACAAGAAGGGTTTATAGGATATCATTTATACAACACCATTAAATATAAGCATCAAGAAATTCAACTAATTGACTTTAAAAAAGATTTTTTTAATAATGAAAATAAAATTGATAAGGTCTTTAATCATTCAGATATAATTATTCATCTTGCAGGTATAAATAGATCAGAAGATCAAGATTATCTTTACAGTCAAAATATTATTCTTGGTGAAAAATTAATTCATTCAATTAAAAGAACAAACTTTAAGGGTAAATTAATATTTGCATCGTCCATTCAAGAAAATTTTAATAATCATTATGGAAAAGCAAAAAAAACAATTAGAGAGCTTTTTTTAAACGAATCAGTTAATATTGGTTTTGATTTTGAAGGTATGATTATACCTAATGTATTTGGACCCTTCTGTAAAACCAATTACAATTCATTTATTTCAACTTTTTCAGAAAATTTAATAAATGGAAAAAGAAACACAATAATTGAGGACAAGACTATTCCATTAATATATGTTAATAATCTAGTTGATGAAATAATAACTTCATTTGACTCTAAATCAAACCCAAAAAAAATTATTAAAGAAGACATTAATATCAAGGTGTCTGAAGTAGCTAAAATTCTAAACGACATTAATGAAAATTATTTTAATAATGGAACAATTCCAAGACTTAATTCTGAGTTTAAGAAAAATCTTTTCTTAACATATATAAGCTACATACCTTTAGAATCATTTTTTCCAAAAAAATTGCAGATATTTTCTGATAAAAGAGGTTTATTTAGTGAGATAATTAGATCAAAAACGTCAGGTCAAACCTCTTTTTCAACTACAAACCCTAATCAAGTTAGAGGTGAACATTTTCATACAAAAAAAATTGAAAGATTCACTGTAATTAATGGGCAAGCAAAGATTGAAGTCAGAAGGATTGGTGAAAAACAAAAAAAAATATTTAAACTTAGTGGGGAAGAGCCTTCATATGTTGATATGGTTCCTTGGCATACTCATAATATAACAAATACTGGTTCAAATCCACTTATTACAATATTTTGGATTAATGAATTATTTATAGAGAATCAATCAGACACATACCCTGAAAAAGTTTAATTTTGTAGTATGGCTGAATCAAAAAAAATTAAAATAGTTACTGTCGTTGGAACTAGACCTGAAATTATTAGATTATCATCAACTATCAATAGACTTAATAATTCTTCTTGTATTGATCATTATCTAATCCATACAGGACAAAATTATGACTATAATTTAAATGAAATTTTTTATGAAGATTTAGAGATAGATAAACCTCATTATTATCTTGACGCAGCAAGAGGTACCCCTTCAAAGACAATAGGAGAAATCTTAATTAAAATTGAACCCATTTTAGATGATTTAAAACCGGATGCATTTTTAGTTTTAGGTGATACAAATAGCTGCTTATCTGTTATTTCAGCTAAAAAAAAGAAGATACCTATATTCCACTTTGAGGCTGGGAATAGATGTTTTGATATGAGAGTTCCTGAGGAGATTAATAGAAAGATCATTGACCACATTTCTGATATTAACTTAACATACAGTGATATAGCTAGAGAACATTTAATACAAGAAGGGATTAAATCTGATAGAGTTATTAAAATAGGATCTCCTATGTATGAAGTTATTAAAAAACACAAATCAAAAATTGATAATTCTAACATATTAAATAAACTAAAACTAAAAGAAAGGGAGTATATACTTGTTTCATGTCATAGAGAAGAAAATATTGATTATAACTCAAACTTTGGTAACTTGGTTAAATCTTTAAATAAACTAGCGGATATCTTTGAATTAGAAATAATTTTCTCTACTCATCCAAGGACTCGAAAAATTATTGAACAAAAAAAGCCAAAATTAAATAAATTAATTAGACTGATAGATCCTTTAGGCTTTAGTGACTACAATAACCTTCAAATTAATTCTTTTGTTGTTTTATCGGATAGCGGAACTATATCAGAGGAATCTTCAATATTAAACTTTAAAGCTTTAAATATTAGAGATAGTCATGAAAGACCTGAAGCTATGGAAGAGTCATCGGTTATTCTAACTGGTCTAAATTTTGAAAGAATTATTCAAGCTATTAATTCTATGGATAATCAAAAAACCGGTAAAGAGAGAAATCTCTCTATAGTTAAAGATTACTCTATACCTAATGTCTCAACAAAAATTGAAAGAATTATTTTGTCATATATAAATTATATTAATAGAGTAGTTTGGCAAAAAGAATCTTAATTTATACTAACCACTTCTATCCTGAACAGTTTAAAATAAATGAAATAGTTCAGTGGCTGTCTATTAAAGATAGTCACATTAGAGTAATCACTGGTTTGCCAAATTATCCCTCAGGAAAGATAATTAAAGAATACTCTAACATATTTAAAGATAATATTATTGTTAACAGGCTTTTTTTAATTCCAAGAGGAAGTGGATCAAACTTAATGTTACTAACAAACTATATATCATATTTTGTATCATGCTTTTTTTTTACAATCTATATTGCTTTATTCAAAAAAAAATATGATGTTATCTTTGTTCATCACACTAGTCCAATTTTTATAGCTATTCATCCAATAATTTATTCATTCTTTAAAAAATCTAAAAAAATCTTATGGGATCTTGATATTTGGCCAGAGTCATTAAAGGCAGTTGGTGTAGTAAATTCAAATTATATTATTTCAACTATAGAGATTATTGTAAAATGGATATACTCGAAGTATGAAACAATTCTCATTAGTTCTCAATCTCTACGTAATGTTGTAGAAAAAAGATTTGATGGAAGAATAGTTTATTTTCCAAATTGGGCAGATAAAGTAATTGAAGACAATAAAATAGATGATACTAAGAGTTTCTCAATAAACACAAAAAAATTTAATATAGTTTACACAGGGAATATTGGAAAATCACAAAATTTTAAAAGTCTGTTAGAAACTGTTGAGCATGTTCATGATAATATACATTGGACTTTCGTAGGAAATGGAAGGTTTAAATCACAGTTAATAAACCTGATTGATCAAAAGAATTTAAATGCTAAAGTAAGCTTTATTGATCAAGTTAGCATTGATTTGATACCATCAATAGTTAGTAAAGCAGATTCATTATTTTTGTCCCTGAAAAGTGATTTTATATTCTCCAAGACAGTTCCTGCAAAATTGCAGACATACATGGCTTTGGGTAAGCCAATAATTGGAGTATTAAAAGGAGAAGGAGCTAAGTTAATCATTGATTCTAATTCTGGTATTGTTGAGGAAAATTATAATTATGAAGAATTAGCAAAAAAAATAAATATTTTTGCATCTAAAAATAGTTCGGAATTAATTAAAAAAGGTGAAAATGCAAAGAAGTATTACTTCAAACATTTTAGTTCACTAATCAGAAAAAAAGAAATTTTAAACTTAATATATGAGTGATAAGAAAAATATAT
>MDSZ01096242.1_pt1 | contig 11486 bp, 8 predicted proteins | sample 811201 | NCBI WGS metagenome assembly MDSZ01 (sample SAMN05326647, study PRJNA326480) | marine metagenome | isolation source: seawater | place: Indian Ocean: North | collected 2010 | reverse complement strand
CGCTAAACATTTCTTCAAATATTCCAGCAGACACCTGTATATGATTATTCTTAGAAAAAGTGTGAAAGAAATCTAATTGGGATCTCCCTATAATAATTCTATCCTGAAAGTTATTTAAATAATCTTTGACATCTGACCTAACTTGATTGGGGTATGTATCTACAGGAGGTATATACAAATCATCAAAATTTTGCCATAAAGCATATTTTAAATTTGTGCTCCAGAACAATTTATTTTTAAAAATATACTGAGTATTCAGCTCAGCCATTAATGCAACTTTCAGGAAGTCTTCTCTTCCAGCAATGAAAGGCCTTAAAACAAAATCTGGAGAATAAAAAAATCTTGATTCTTTTTCTCGAGAATATAATGTCTCAATGTTGTTTATATTAATGTCTGTAAAAGTCTTTGGTTTTACTTCTTTAGCTTTCAGGCCATTAACTTCATACCTAACTATAATTTCTTCATAGTATGTGCCTGAATCAATAATCGATTTTTTTAAATTTGAATTAATAGATTTAAAACTTGAGTAAGAATTATATTCATTTACATCTAAAATTAATAAATCTTCTGATTTACTTATTTTTTGTACTTGAATCTCATTGAAATCTAAAAGAGATCTTAATTTTCCATGAGGCAATATTTCATAAGGTTGATTATTTTTATAAGGTTTTGATTTATATTTTGATGAATTATCTTTCCAAATAAATTTCAGACCTATATAATCTCCTCTTTCATAATTAAGAGCTGCAGCAAAATTATCGTTTCCAATATATTCAAAACCAAAACTATAATCTGAACTCCTTTTTGGAAAACCAGATGATAAAGGTAACTTAGTTGAATCATGCTCAAATTTAAAGAGCCAATTATTATGAAATAAATAACTAATTCCACCAAAAATCCCTACCTTTTCTCCAGAAAAATAATTATCAATATTTAATTCTCCTCCTTCTCCTAGTTGTGATTCTCTATATAAAAAAGAATCATCAATATCAATTAAAGGGTTATCATATTGAAAATTACCTCCGTTTAATCTGCCCCAGCCAATTCCAAGATGCATATCTAATCTATCTTCACCATAACTTGCAACAATGTATTCTGAAGAATAAATACCGGTGCCTGCAATATCATTCAAACCCAAAGCTATAGCTGGAAATTTGCCTTCTGACTTTAAGCGAAATTTAGCATTAAAACCTTTATCTTTATAATCTTGATTAAATCCTGGGCCGTAAGGTAGTTCTTTTATGCTTGTATAAAAAACTGACGCTTCAAACCAATCATAAGGCATTAAGGATAATATAATTTTTCTATCAGGGTCTCCTCTATACATTGTGAAGCTAGTAGATGATTCATCATAAAATCTGGCTGTTGGAGTATTTATTAAGCCAATTACGCCATGATTATTTGGATTATTGTATTTAATTGAATCAGAAAAAATGATATTTCCAATTAATAGAAAAAGTACTAATCTAATTTTGTATTGCATTCAAAGAAGCAGCTGAAAATGCAATATCAGCTATTATTTTAGTTGCCATACTAATTGCAGGAACAACTTCAAGCCGATCAAGGTTTCTAGGCACTACAATGGTATCTCCGGCCTCGATATCTACTTGACCAGAGAATATATTGTTTCCTGAACTAATAGCTAATCCATTAGCTTTAATGATAAAAACTGCTCTTTTATCAGCATAATCTGTAAAACCTCCAGCTGCTTTAATATAGTCATTAAATTGCATAGATTCATCAAATATAAATGATGATGAATTCAAAACCTCTCCCTGGACAACTACTTCATATGAAATTGATGGAACAAAGATTGAATCTCCATCTTTTAATAAGAATGCTTTTGAAGATTCAGATTTTTCATAAAATTCACCAGCTACTCTACCATCTGGATCCACTAAATCTGCAAGTCTTAGAATTGATTCTATGTCCACCATACTCTTATCAGAAAGATTAGACGATTTTTGAAGCATTGCATCAGTAAGAATTGATTTTGCCTCCCTTATTGCCTTAATTTGTTTTTCTTTGACTTCTTCTCTAAATAACATAATGCCTTGTTCAAATGCATTATCAAGTAACCCCCCAGCTAGAACATATAGGTCATATAAAGTTGTTGAGCTTGAAATCGAATATTTGCCTGGATTCATGACTTCTCCCCCAACCTCTACTTCAATTAGACTCTCATTTACTGAAGGAAATGAAATAGCTACTAATTCATCAGAGTCAAAAAACATTTCATAAGAACCTGAAAAACTATTTTTGTTTGTTATAACTGAAACTTTATCTAAATTAATTTTAGTGGGCGATCCAAAAAATAAATGTAACTGTCTTGGAGAAACTTTTCCCTTAATAGGAATTCTTAGATTTTTTTGTGGCAAAGATATTGACACCAAATCATTGATATTTATTTTCTCAAAACTATTATTTTCAGACTGATAGGTCTCTAAAAAATCTTCTCTTTCAAAAAAATGTAGCTCAGTGTTATTAGTAACTTTTAAATCTGAATAAGAATTAGGATCTGACAATGAGAATGCTGTTAAGTTCTTCATAAGTCCTTGCGAAATAGTATTTTCATAAGTTGCATAGAATGGGTATATTTCGCTTGAGAAATTAAGATTCTTAAGAAATTCAGTCAAGTCTTGATTTTCTGACTGATAAAAACCTGTAGTTACTGCAGTACCTGAGACAAAAACATCTTTTTGATTAATACTTATATTTTTTCCTACATATAAGGCTTCTATAACTTGGTTACCAATAAGTGCACTTTTACTAATTCTTTCTGTTATTTTTTTACTGTCTTTATTCACGGTGACAGTCATGTTTTCTTCGTTTCCCTCTTTATTCAATCCAAGTGCAAAATTTATTAAATCTGAATATTTATCGTTTGGAATATATTCATAAGTTTTTGGTCTATTTACTGCGCCAGATATGTTAACAAAATTATTAGTTGGTTTAATAAGGATAGTATCGCCTTGTTGAATATTAATATCGCTTTCTCTAGAGCCAAAAATTAAAAAATCATATAAATCAAAAATTATCTCCTTTTGACCTCTTTTTACTACGATATTTCTTAATGAAGCATAATCTTCAAAACCACCTGAATATGCAAGTGATGATGTAATTGTGCTGAATGGGCTAACTATATATGTTCCAGGATTCTTGACTGCTCCAATTATATTTATTTTCTTTGCAGCTAAACTATCTAAACTTACAGAAACTTCTGTTCCAACATATGATAATTCAATAAGTTGCTTAATTTTTTTTCTAATATCTTTGATCGAGTCTCCAAATACATTTATAACCCCTAGTTCTGGAAAAAATATGCTCCCATCCATCAAAACATCAAGAATATAAATATCTTCTTTACCTCCAGTTAGGATAATTCTAATTTTATCTCCTAAAGACACGACATAATCATTTGGAACAGGAAGATCAGAAGTTGAAGATATAGATGTAGGTATACTCCTAATATAATTAAAACCAAATATAGGGCTATCACTTTCATCTAAATAATTTTTATTTGATTTATCTATTGATGAATCTTTGCCGCTCTCACTAGCATTATTTCCTTCTTCAATATTTAAGCTTTCTATTAATTCAGGATTATTTTTAAGTAATTCTTTTATTTCATCTTCATTTACCTGAGAATGAAAAAATAAAGCCAAGAATAAAAGAATAAAGATTAATTTTTTATGCATAATTTTAAATTTATTCGATTATAAACTATGCCTAAAATAAATTTAAGTGCTATGCCCTAATAGTTTCTTATATTATTTACTTGCCAGTCTCATTACATTAGTCAACGTACTACATGTGAATCTTAACTCTTCTTTTGTTAAAGAAGGGTGTATTAGAAAAACAATAGAAGTTTCCCCGAGATCTTTTGCTACTTTTAGTCTTTTCTTTGGTCTAAATTTTGTATTATTAAAAGCTTCTTCCAAATATACTTCCGAACAGCTTCCAGAAGCACAAGGAACTCCCTTTTGATTTATTTTTGCAATAATTTTATCTCGATTCCATCCACGTTTAAGCTCATTAGTTTTAATAAAAATATAGCACTTGTATGCGCCATGAATGGATGTTGTTTTCTTTTCAAATTCTGGAACTCTAAGAGCATTTATTTCATTAGCAGCATCCCAAATTATATTTTGATTATTATTTCTTTTAGCAGTCCAATCTGGCATTCTTTTTAATTGGATTCGACCAATCGCAGCCTGAATTTCAGTCATACGGAAATTAGTGCCAAATGATTTATGTAACCACTTAAAGCCTGCAGCATGTTTTTTCTTATAGACAGCATCGAATGATTTACCATGATCTTTATAAGACCACATTTTTTCCCATAAATTTTTATTATTTGTAGTGACCATACCCCCTTCACCACCGGTAGTCATAATTTTATCTTGACAAAAACTCCAACAACCTATGTCACCCTTTGATCCGACAGATTTACCTTTATATTTAGCTCCATGAGCTTGGGCACAATCTTCAATTACGAAAAGTTTATTTTTTTTAGCGATATTTATTATTTCATCCATATCGCAAGGCCAACCTGCAAGATGAACGCACATTATTGCCTTAGTTTTTTTTGTTATAAGGGATGGAATTTTTTTTACATCTAAATTTTGTGAATTTTTACAAACATCACAAAAGATAGGTACTGCCCCACTATTCACAATGGATGAAACAGAAGCTATGAAAGTTCTGGAAGTGACAATTATTTCATCTCCTTTTCCTAGGCCTAGTGAACTTATAGCTAAATCAAGTGCTACTGTTCCATTTGATAAAGCAATTGCATATTTTGATTCTGTAAAATTAGCAAATTCTTTTTCAAATTCTCTGCACTCATTGCCTGTCCAATAATTTACTTTATTAGACATTAAAATTTCTTTAATTTTTTTTGCTTCTTCAGTGGTAAATGAAGGCCAAGGAGAGAATTTTGTATTCAACATATTATTTCAAAGATTTTGCAGGTGTTCCAACAACCTTATCTTCGTCTTTAATATTATTTATTACGGTTGATCCTGCGCCTACAACTACATTTTTTCCAATTTGAATATTTTGAATTATTTTTGAACCTAGACCAATCCATGTCTTAGAACCTATATTTACTCCGCCTGCAAGAACTGATCCTGGTGATAAATGGCAAAAATCTCCAATACTACAATCGTGATCAACAATTACTCCTGTATTTACAATTGCTGATTTACCAATTTTTGAAGAAGTGTTAATTACTACTCCGGGCATAATTACAGTTCCTGCACCTAACTTAACGCTTTCACTTATTTTTGAATTTGGATGAATTAAAGGAAACATTTCTGCATTTACAGACTCTAATTTCTTATAAAATTTACTTCTAATTTTGTTATTGCCTATAGCTACAATTACATTATCAAATTCATTATGTGCATTAAGTAAATTATCAAAATTACCTTCTATTTTTTTCATTAAAGATGAGTCTGAATAATTATCATCAAAAAGATAACATTTAAACGAATTAAGTTTGGCAATCTCACTTACCACATCTCCATGGCCACTTGCTCCAAAAATTGCACATTTTTTCATTATTTTCTATTTCCTTTAAATTTTCTTGTTGTTGCAAAACCTCTTTTTGAAATTCCCTCTCTAAAAAAAACTTTTTTAACTGATATTAATATTATCTTCAAATCTAAAAAGAAAGTTCTATTTTCACAATACCAAACATCAAGTTCAAGCTTTTTGCTCCATGGAATATTATTCCTTCCATTAATCTGTGCCCAGCCTGTTATGCCAGGCTTTACATTATGTCTCTGTTTCTGAATATTGTCATATAAATCAAGGTATTCAATTAATAATGGTCTTGGACCGACAAAACTCATATCTCCTTTCAAAATATTCCAGACACTAGGCAGCTCATCAATGCTTGTTGATCTTAAGAAGTGGCCAAATTTAGTTAATCGAAGCTCATCGCTTAATAAATTTCCATATTCATCTTTTTTATTAGTCATTGTTCTAAATTTAATTAATTGAAATATTTTTTCATTTTTCCCAGGCCTTTCTTGTTTAAAGAAGACGGGCTTACCTATGAAGATGAAAACAAGGATGTATATGATTAGGTAGAAAGGCAAAAATAAAATTAGAAATAAAAAGGATGCCACTCGGTCAAAAATTTCTTTAACAATCATAAACTTAGTTTTGAGATATCTTTATTATCCTTGCCAATTACACTTTTTAAAACAATTTCAAGAACTTCTGCAGAGGTATCTCTATTAAATGTTTTTGCTAATTTAAAACTATTTATTCTTGCTTCTTTCATGAAATCAGAGTCCCCTAACATTTCATTAATTTTTAAAGCTGCCTCTTTGTAATCCATATTCCAAATTGATATTCCATTTTTCTTCTCAATTATTAAATCATGATGCCAACCCCCATAATTTATTATCAATGGTTTAGAAGCTGCTAGAGCATCAAAGAACTTATTTGCAGAGTTTGCTCTCATTTCTGGTTTATCAACAAATAATGAAGTCGAAGCATCTGCGATGGAGAATAATTTTGGTATTTCATTTTTATTTAAAGGATTTTCAAAAAATATATTTTTATTATAAATAGATAGCTTCTTAGCTAGTTCTATAGTTTTTATCTTCTCAGACCCATCACCCACAATCATAAAACATATATCTTTAGAAATTCTTTCAAGCTCTTTTGCAATCATTACAAGGCTCTCTACTCCATTAATTAGACCAAGAGTGCCTGCATAAATAACTACTTTCTTATTTTTCGTATATCTGTAGTTTTCAGCAAATTTGATAGATTTTTTAGAATCAACTTTGAACTTATCCAAATCACAGCAATTTGGTATGATGCATACCCTGTTTTGAGGGTAATTTTTTGAGACAATACCTTCCATCATTCCCGGTGAGAGGGCTACAATGGCACTTGCATTAGCATAAGCTACTCTTTCCAATAATTTTGCTAACCAAATCGAGATTGGATTAGAAATAGCTTTCATAGCTATTGGTAGTTCTGGCCAAAGATCTCTGACTTCAAAAACATAAGGAACTTTTTTTATTTTTGAATATATTATTGCTGGCACAGCTATGGTGAGCGGTGTGCTTGTCGCAAAGACAATGTCTGATTTCACAGAAAGTGAAATTTTAGTTGATAAAATTGCGAATTTTAAAAAAGCAAAAATGCGGCTTGAAAAAGACATATGGTTTGAGTATTTAACTGGTATCCAATGCACTTTGAAACCCTCAATATTTTCTTCATATGTTTTTGTTCCCTTTTTACCCGATCTTTCTGATGTGACAATCACCACTTCATGTCCCATCCTCGCGAGCCTTTTTGCAAATTCAAATGATCTTGTGCTGCCTGGCATTTCTGGCGTATTGAAATATTGATGCAAATATAGAATCTTCACTTATTAGTAAAGTTATTTAGTTCTTCTCATTTCTAATGAGGGTTTTTTACCAAAAAGTGATTGCAATAAAACTTTTAAAACAAGCTTAATCTTTTCTTTAGTTGCATCCATTTCACTTGGAAAGCCCATAACTGGGACATTCTTTCCTTTTGGTACATTAAGTTTTGGCATTCTGTCATGAAATTTTAATTTTGAATCAATTGGAAAATAATGAGCTGTCAGGGACTTTCTGCTTGCTTTGTTACTTTTTGCATTTAACGCACCATGAACCGTAGTTGATGACCATATAACAATATCACCTTTTTTAACGAGCATGGGTTTAATTTTATTTTTATTTTGCTCTTCATATTTTGAGAGTTTTGCAGTGTATTCATCGTGGTCACCATATCTTTCCTTACAATTTGAATTAAAGAAAGGCCCTTCTTTATGACTTTCTGGTATGACATAAAATGGACCAGCATCCATTTCAATATCCTCAAGCGCAAACCATATACCTGTAACACCTCCATAAGGTTCAGTATCAAGATAATAACTATCTTGATGGCCTAAAGTTCCTGTTGATTTATCAAAGTACATAGACTGCCAGGCACCTTTTTCAGAGAAATTGTTGGTAACCTTATTGAGTGCTTCAATAACTTTCTCATGACATATGATGTCAGCAACTTTATTTCTAAGATCTTTTCTCCATGGATAAGTATGTGGGTTCTGTATAGAGAGCTCAATTAAGCCGTCTTTATTGTATGAAAGCTTTTCGTAAGTATGTGTATCTTGAGTCCAAACATAGTTTAAACTGTCAGAAACTGCTAAATCTACACAATTTAGATATGAATCAATAATTTTTGAATCAACTACATTTCTAACAATTGCGTAGCCTTGATCTTTGTAATAATTATGTGAATCCATCTTTAAGTGTATTTTTTTAACATTATACAGCTAAAAATCTCTGTTTCTAAAGTACACAATAAATATAAAGACAGATGCACATAGATGTGCAAAACAGTAAGCAAACATTAAGTTTAAAAATGATTCAGAAAAAGAGCTAATAAAAATAATAGTTATTGCCAATGGGAGAACGAAAGCATTAATCGAATATGCCCTGAGTGTAGTCAAAGAATCACCTTTAGCAATTTGATATAGCTCTCTCATGTGTGCAAAAATATAAAAACTCATCGTTGGAACTAAAAAATAAAGTGCAACCAATATTCGTTGGTCATAACCATCAAGCAGCCAAATTTGAAGAAAAAAATCAGCTGTTAAAAACATAAAAACTGATAAAGGAATCACATAAAAAGAAATCAACAAATCAATTTTTTTGATTTCTTTTTTTAGTAGATGAAAATTATTATTTTCCCTTAATTCATTAAATATTGGGATTCTTCCCTTTAGTGCAACAATAGGTACTTGAGTAATGAGTGCTGTAACTTTGAATGCAACATCAAAATAAGCAACAAAGTTCAGTCCTAAGAAATAACCAAGCGTAAATTTGAAAAAGGGATCAATTCCAAGACCAACTATTCTGCCAAGGACAATTTTATAACCCACTGATAAAATTTCATCGAATAATTTCTTATTAAAAAATTTTGATATAGGTTTTGTTAAATTTAAAGATCTAAGTGATATTAGAACAGAACATATAACAACAAATACATGGTAAGAGAGTAAAGATATTATTAAAGACCAGAAGCCAAAATCTTTAGAAAAAAGCACATAAGCTGTGATTATTTGTATGAATCTTCCTGAGGCCTTTAAATAATTAGCTATATATATTTTCTTCATACCTGTAAGAAATGCTGTGGGAACTATGCTCATTAGAAATAAGCTCAAAATGACTCCCATAAATGGCAATATCAATTGTGGTGCTGGAATTTTAAGATTGGAATCTATTAGATAATCTACAAAGAGCCCATTGCTAAAGAAAATTAGAAAAAATATGAAGATAATAAGAGTTACAATAGGCACCAATGAAGTGCTGAGTACTTCTTGATTTTTTTGAGGATTATTAGCACTTATTAGTCTTATTATTGGAAGTCCCAGACCTTGTTCACCAAACATCCCTAGAATTAAAATTGTTAAGATTAGTATCCATAACCCATATAATTCAGAACCTAGGAAATTTAGAGAAAGTGTAGTGAGAAGTAGGCCAATAATAGATGAAGAAACCACATATATAGCACTGGATGTTGCGTCATTTTTTAGAAAATTCATACTTTAAGATAATTAAAATTTTTTCTTAGCCAAAGCTCCAATGATATGACAGTAATTATTTCTCGATGCCAAATATTCTTACCCTTGCAAAACTCTCTATACTTCAATTGCATTTTTTTATGATCAACAATTCCACTTTTTACAATTAATGAATCGGAAGAAATCAAATCAAGAATTTTTGATTTCCATTCATGTTTCAACCATTCAGACTGCGGGTTTAGAAAGCCTTGTTTGTCCTTTCTCCATGCTATTGAAGATGGTAAATATTTAGCTACTGAGTGTCTAAAAATATATTTGGTCCAACCTTTATTTAATTTAAAGGAGTCTGGTAGTGTTAGGGCAAGCTCAACTAATCTATGATCGAGATAAGGAAGTCGTATTTCAATACCATGTGCCATAGACATTCTGTCTTCATAATGCGTGAGAGCAGGAACGCTTGTTTTTTGAAGATCTAAGACTTGTCTTTCAGCAAGAGACATGCCTTTTGATAATCCTATAAAGACAGGTAGATAGCTATGCATAGATTCACCTAGAACACTGTCATTTGCTGAACTTTTTATGTACCTTCTAGCCTCAGCAATATTGAATTGATTAAGAATAGAATTATTTGCTAGAAATCCATAAATCAACTGACAAAACTCCATGTATTTGTTTCTTCTAAGAAGATTTTGCCCATAAAATCCCAAATACTTTTTATATCCACAAAAAATTTCATCTGCTCCCTGTCCTGAAAGCACAACTTTTAAACCTTTATTTTTTGCATGTTGCATTAATTTGTAGTGCATGACATTTGAAAAATCAGAAATAGGAAAATCGTTGTGATAAATTGCCTTTTTAATTAGATCAAATGATTCATCAGCATCAGGACTTATTTCTATTGTGTTTTCTTTAACCTTCAGAAAATCTGACATAACTTTTATGTGTGCGCGTTCATCAAGTTTTGGGTTGTCACTTATTGCAGAGAGGGTGTGAATTGATTCGATATTTTGCTCTTTCATTAAAGAGGTAATTGCAGAAGAATCAATACCTCCTGATAGAAGAGCACCAAGAGGCACATCACTTCTTAACCTTAGTCTTATTGAATCTGAAAATGTGTCATATATTTCATCGCAAGCATTTTCAAATGTTCCTTCATATTCTTTACTTAAATCAGCTTCCCAATATTTAGTTTTTTGTGCAACTAACTTGCTACCAGAGAGGTCAAACGTTAAATTAGAGCCAGGTTCAACCTGACTTATATTTTGGATGATAGATTCTTGAGAAAAATTAGTAAGTCCTTGTTGCAAAAACTGACCCATTACATTGAAATTGAGTTCAAGCTTTTGCGGCAGAAGCTCCAAAAGAGTTTTAAGTTCAGATGCAAAATACAGACTTTCACTATTTGTGAAGAAATAAAGAGGCTTTTCTCCAAATCTATCTCTTGATAAAACAAGTTTTTTAGAATTTGATTCTAGAAAGCTAAATGCCCACATGCCATTCAAATCTTTAGTGCATGATTGCCCATATTTTTGCAACATCTCAAAAAGAACTCTTGTATCACCAAACTTTGTATCAAAATTTTCACTCGATATGAGTTCTTTGTAGTTGTAAATTTCGCCATTATAGGAAAGCATGCTTGTTTTGTTTTCTGACAACATTGGTTGATGAGCAGCATCGCTTAGGTCAATAATAGATAGTCTTTGATGTGCAAACCCGACGTTCCATTCCCCAACTTTTATGTTAGCAAACCCATTTCCATCTGGGCCTCGATGTTTTTGTATTTGATTGGCTCTGTGAAGAAGGCTCTCATCTTCATTTTTTTTTATGTATCCAAATATGCCGCACATTATCCTTTTACTTCCTTATAGACTTTTTCTAACTTTTTAAATTCATTGCTCCATTG
>MDSZ01082724.1_pt1 | contig 11486 bp, 9 predicted proteins | sample 811201 | NCBI WGS metagenome assembly MDSZ01 (sample SAMN05326647, study PRJNA326480) | marine metagenome | isolation source: seawater | place: Indian Ocean: North | collected 2010 | reverse complement strand
GTATTTAAAATTTGAAAAGTTTTTAGACCTTTAAAAAAAAAACGGCCCTTTTAAAAAGGGCCGTTTATAAGATTTAATTCTTTAACTAATTAAAACGCTAAAGATAAGTTAATTTCAGTTCTTTCTTCATCTTGAGCTGTAGAAGATCCACCAGGATTATCTTGCTCATTGTTTTGAACTGAGATTGTTGCAGAACCCATAGTGTAAGCCAAAGATATACCTGTTGACTCTTCTACTACGTTAGCAGTTCCACCAGCGTTTGCATACTCTTGCTCAACATTTGTGTAACCAATTGATAGGTTGTCATTTACGTTAAACGTAATTCCCATACCTTCGATTTGGTAAGCGCTGTGACCAGTAGTACCACCAGTTGTTTCAGCTTGGTTGTAACCAATTGTAACTGGACCTGCTGAGTAGTTTGCAAAAGCAACCCAAGACTCAATGTCAGTTGTACTTGCTGAACCATCTTTCAAGTCATCTTTACCCATAGCAACACCCATTGATAAACCATCTACATAGTCACCAGTAGGTAATGTTACTGCGATTGAGCTTGAAGAACCAGTTGAACCAGCTGCACCAGCTTCACCATCTTCTTGGTCTGTGTCACCAGTTGTTGGGTCATAAGCAATGTTTATTCCAAATCCACCAACTGTGTTAGTGTATTTGAATGTGTTAACTGACTCGTCACCAGCATATACTAATGCACCAGTCATACCATCATTTGCTTCTTCCCAAGCTGTTGGAGTCGTGTCGTCAAATGCGTCAAGACCATTTCCGCCAACACCTTGATCAAACGCTAACACACCCATATCACCCATATCTAATGTTAATGCAGATGAAGTTGCGCCATCGTTTTCGTCTGTTAAGTTAGTCATGTAAGTAACACCGATACCGTTAACATCACCTGAACCAGTGAACTTAACGTTATTAGCCATACCAAAATTATTTCCAGTATGAGTATGTGTAGTATCTAATGCTACATAAGTTAAAATAGCTGAACCGCTAACTGATAATTCACCAGCTTGTGCAGATACTGCTACTAGGGAACCAGCTAATGCTGATACACCTATTTTTTTAATGTTATTCATATTAATTACTCCTATTAGTTATTTAATTAATTAAATATGAGCGAAATTAATAACAAATTTGGTATAAGATTTTCTTAATTATAAGGAAAAATGTGGTTTTTTTTGATATATGTTGCATAAATATCACAATTTAATTCACTAAAATTGTCATTTTTGCTGTACTTTTGCTCAAAATACTTCATTTAAATAAGCTCATGACCAGTGTAAACCAAACCTGAATTTATGAAATTTATAAAAAAAAATTTACTTTTTTTTCCAATAATTTGCCTCCTGCTCTTGTCCGAGTGTGGAATTTACAAATACTCAGACTCCAGAAAAGTTTCTGGAAACGCTAAGGCAAGAGTAAAACAAAATATGGAGGAAGGTAGAGGTATAAAATTTGGTAATGTGGCTAAACGTGGCTCAGGAGAGTTTGAATTTGCAAGCTCCAATGAAATGTGGAGAGCAACTTTAGACATTGTCGACTTTATTCCTTTAAGTAGTGTAGATTATGGTGGAGGAATAATTATAACAGATTGGTATAACAATGATAGTAAGGATAACTCATCAATAAAAATAATGGTAAGATTTTTTTCAAATGAAATTAGGGCTGATGGTATTGAGGTAACTGTGTATAAAAAAAATTGTAAGCAAGATCAATCATCAAATTGTTCAACAATAATTAAAAATGATATGTCAAATGAAATTAAACTTGCTATTTTGAAAAAAGCGGCAATTTTTAAAAATGAGAAAATCGAGAAGAATAAAAAAGAATTCAATAAAAAAAGACCCAACTCAGGTGAAATTTTTAAATAATTTCAAGTTTAAAAATTAAGCAATGAATAGATATAATTTTAAGACAATCGAAAATAAATGGCAAAAATTTTGGGAACAAAATAAATCTTTTCAAACAAAAACCGATAAGAATAAAAAAAAATTTTATTGTTTAGAGATGTTTCCTTACCCATCAGGCAAAATTCATATGGGTCATGTAAGAAATTATACAATTGGAGATGTTTTGGCTCGATATAAAGCTATGCAAGGATATAATGTTTTACATCCTATGGGCTGGGACTCTTTTGGCATGCCAGCTGAAAATGCTGCAAAATCAAATAATTTGAGTCCAAAAATCTGGACAGAACAAAATATATCAACAATGAAAAATCAGCTTAAAAAGTTAGGCTTATCAATTGATTGGGAAAGAGAAATTTCTACTTGTTCTCCAGAATATTATAAACATCAACAAAAGTTTTTTTTGGAGCTATTTGATAAAGGCTTAGTTTATAGAAAAGAAAATTATGTTAATTGGGATCCTGTCGATCAAACAGTTCTTGCAAATGAACAGGTAATTGATGGAAAGGGGTGGAGATCAGGAGCAAATGTTGAAAGACGAAAATTAAATCAATGGTTTTTTAATATAACTAAATTTTCAGAAGAACTTTTAAAAGGACTCGATAGCTTAGATAAATGGCCCAACAAAGTAAAAATTATGCAAAAAAATTGGATTGGAAAATCTTATGGTTGTGAAATTAATTTTAAAATAGAAAATTGCAATGAGTTTAAAACTGTAAAAATTTTTACTACTAGACCAGACACTTTATTTGGTTGCTCTTTTCTAGCTCTGTCTGTAGATCATCCGTTATCAAAAATTTTTAATGATGATCCTTCATTTAAAGAATTCAAAGAAAAATGTGGAAAAACTGGAACAACAGAAGAGGCTTTAGCCCAGGCTGAAAAACTTGGATTTAATACTAAACTATTAGCTGTAAATCCTTTTGATGAATCAATAAAAGTACCTGTTTTTTTTGCAAATTTTGTTTTGATGGATTATGGTTTTGGCGCAATATTTGGGAGTGCGGGCCATGATCAAAGAGATTTGGACTTCGCAAGAAAATATAATTTAGATGTAATTCCAGTTGTAAAACCTTTTGATCATCAGGGTGAATTTGTAATAAAAGATGAAGCTTATACAGGATCTGGGGTTATATATAATTCAAAATTTCTTAATAATTTGAAGGCTCCTGACGAATCAGTTGTTGAGGCAATTAAAATATTAGAAGAAAAAAAAATAGGAAAAAGAAAAATAAATTTTAGATTAAAAGACTGGGGTATATCAAGGCAAAGGTACTGGGGTTGTCCAATTCCAATAGCTTATGACGAAAATAGTAATATAGTTAAAATTCCAGAATCTATGCTTCCAATAAAATTACCTGAAAATATTAAGCTTGATACAAAAGGTAATCCTCTAGATTATCAAAAAGAGTGGAAAAATATAAAAATTGATAATAAAAAATGCACACTAGAAACAGATACCCTAGATACATTTGTTGATTCTTCATGGTATTTTTTAAGATTTTGTTCACCTTCAAATACAGATTATGGTTTTAAATTAGATGATATAAAATATTGGATGCCTGTAGATCAATACATTGGTGGTGTAGAACACGCGATATTGCACCTTTTATACTCGAGATTTTTTATGCAAGCCTTAAGACATAAAAATGATGATTTCAAAATAACTGAACCATTTGAGGGTCTTTTCACTCAAGGTATGGTTTGTCATGAAACTTACAAAGATGAAAAAAATAATTGGTTAAGTCCTGATGAAATTTATTCAGAGGATGGTAAAGAATTTTTTTCCAAAAGAAATAAATCAAAAGTAAAAATAGGGCCATCGGAATCTATGTCAAAATCAAAAAAAAATACCATTGACCCAGAGGAGATGATTAATAATTTTGGAGCCGATGCTGTAAGATTATTTATAATGTCTGACAGTCCTCCAGAAAAAGATGTGCAATGGTCTAATGAGGGTATGGAGGGCTCATTTAAATTTATTCAGAAACTTTGGTTATTACACAATAAAATTATAAATAAAATTGACCTTGATCAAAAAAATTTATTTGATGAAAAATTTTCAAAATTTACAAACATTTTAATTTCAAAAATAACTCAAAATTTAGAAAACTTTCGCTACAATGTTATTGTTGCTAACTTTTATGAGATGTACAATCATCTTAATAAAGAATTAGAAAACTCAATAAGCAAAGATTGTCTTATTGAAAATTATAATTCTTTATTAAATTTACTTCACCCATTTACTCCACATTTTGCATCGGAGTGCCTAAATCATCTAAAGAAATACAAAAAAATAAATTTTGAGTGGCCCAAAGTAAAAAAGGAATATTTAATTCAAGAAAAAATAAATTTAGTAATACAAATAAATGGTAAAAAAAGAGATGTTATAGAAATTAGTAAAGATCTAGCAGAAGAAAAAGTAATTGAAATGATAGAAAAAAACGAAAAATTAGTTAATTATATAAATAATAAAAAAATAATTAAAAGAGTTTTTGTTCCTAATAAAATAATTAATCTGATTATTAAATGAAATTAAAAAATATAATTATAATCTCTTTACTATTTTTATTATCATCATGTGGATATAAAATTATAAATAACCTAAGTGATTATAACTTTTCTATTAAAGATATTAATCTATCAGGAGAAAAAAACATAAATAATATTTTGAAAAGAAGTTTAATTAGATTATCTGATAATCCAAATACATCTTACTTTTATGAATTGAAAATCAATTCTAAAAAAGATCGATCAGTTACCTCTAAAGATAGTTCTGGAAATGCTTCAAGTTATAAAATGAAAATTATTGTTAGTCTCGATGTTTTGGAAAATAATGAATTAATAAAGAATAAAGTTTTTTTGAAGGATATAAACTATGATAAATTATCAAGCAATTTTGCACTTTCTCAATATGAAAATATTTTAACAAAAGATTTAACAAATGAAATTAAAAGTGAAATTATTAATTTTCTAAGAACCATCAAGTGATTAAAAAATATTTTGAATTAGATAAATTAAATATAGATAAATTTAAATATTATCTTTTTTATGGTGAAAATGAGGGTTTAAAACAAGAAATTATTGAGAGAAAATTTAAGAATAATTTTAAAAATGATATTTTTCATTATGATGAAAGTGAAATATTAAAAAATGAAAAGAATTTCATTAATGAAATTTCCTCCAAATCTTTTTTTGAAAACAAAAAATTATTCATAATTTCAAGATCAACTGACAAGATCTTGAGTATTTGTGATGACATCCTTAATAGCAGAGATGAAGAAATAACAATTATCTTTATTTCTGACAAACTTGAGAAGAGATCAAAACTAAGATCATTGTTTGAGAAAGATAATAAATTAATTTGTATTCCATTTTATTCAGATAACTATCAAACACTCTCATATATCATTAAAGATTTTTTTAAAAAAATAAAAATCCCTATTTCGCAAGAGATCTTAAATACAATGATTAATAGAAGCAACGGGGATAGAAAAAATTTAAATAACGAATTAATAAAAATTCAAAGTTATTCAAAAAATAAAAAAACAATTACTCACGAGGAAATTCTTAAATTGACAAATTTAAGCGAAAATTATGATTATAGTGAACTAGTAGATTTTTGTTTAGCAAAAAATCAGAGAAAGACTGTAGATATTATAAATGATAATTACTTTTCTAACGATGATACATTAAAAATAATTAGAATTTTTTTATTTAAAGTAAAAAGATTACTTGTATTGAAAAAGGAAACATTAAAAAACAAAAGTATTGAAAACGTTATATTATCCCATAGACCTCCAATTTTCTGGAAAGATAAAGATTTTATTAAAAAACAACTAAATATTTTAACTCAAAAAAATTTAGAAAATCTTGTAAAAAATATAAATGAAACTGAATTATTAATGAAAAAAAATTATGAAAATTCTATAAATATTTTACTAGACTTTATATTTAGAAACTCGAAATCTATTAATAATTATTCTTAATGATATCTATGATTTTATTTAATTGTTCTAAATCTTTATATTCAAATATAATTTGACCTTTATTATTTTTTTTATTCTTTATTATTACATTCATACCAATATTGTCTATTATAGATCTTTCTAATAATTGAATATTCGGATCTTTTTTAAAATTGTTATTTTTCTTTTTTTTGAAAATTTTTACAAATGCTTCCGATTGTCGAACCGAAAGTTTTTTTTCAATAATTTTATTTGCAACAAAGCTAGCATTATCTAACCCGACCAATATTTTTGCATGTCCAGCACTTAAGTGTTTTTTTTCGATTAAATCTAGAACATCTTTAGGTAAATTTAATATTCTAAGACTATTTGTAATATAACTTCTACTCTTACCAATAAATTTTGATACTTTTTCTTGGTCATAATCAAATTCATTTATTAATCTTTGATATCCTTGAGCTTCTTCTAAAGGATTAAGATCATGTCTTTGAACATTTTCAATAATTGCAAATTCTAAAGATTTTAAATTATCTGCATCGGTAACAACAACTGGAATATCATGTAATCCAGCTTTCCTAGCAGCTAACCATCTTCGTTCTCCAGCAATTATCTCAAATTTTGATTCCTCAGAATTTGACTCCCTTACTATAATTGGTTGAATTACACCTCTCTCTTTTATGGAATTAACTAAATCGTTTAGATTGTCTTCATCAAAATTTTTCCTAGGTTGATACTTATTTGGAATAATTGAACTTAATGACAATTTATTTATATTTGTTTCAACCTTTGTTTCACCAATGAGTGATGACAAACCCCTTCCCAAGCCCTTTTTAATTTTGGAGTTCATTAAGCTGCACTCCCAATATTATTTTCTTGTGAAATAAATTCATCTGTAAAACTATAATATGATTTGCTTCCTGGACAATTTTTATCATATATTAAAACGGGTACGCCGTGTGAAGGAGCTTCGGATAATCTTACATTACGTGGTATTACTGTTTGATAAACTTTTTCTTTAAAATAATCTCTTGCTTCTTGTTCTACTTGAGATGATAACTTATTTCTTCTGTCATACATTGTTAAAAGTATCCCCTGTATCTCCAAGTCTGGATTTAGATTAACTTTTATTCGTTCAATAGTTTTCATTAATTGAGTTAGCCCCTCAAGTGCAAAAAATTCTGTTTGAAGTGGTACTAAAAGAGAATTAGATGATACCAAAGCCATCACAGTTAATAAACTCAGCGAGGGAGGACAATCTATTAAAATATAATCATAAGATGTTCTAGAATCATTTAAATATGCGGTTAATTTCGCTTTCAATATAAAAGCCCTGTCATTATCCCCTGCTGTTTCTACTTCCAATCCCGACAAATCAACATTCGAAGTAATTAAATCTAAATTATTAAATTTTGTTTTTTTAATAACATTAGAAATCGATGTTGTGCCATTAAGAATTCCGTAAATAGTTTGATCAGATCGCTCAATGTTAGATAAACCTAGACCCGTTGTGGCATTTCCTTGAGGATCGAGATCAATAACTAAAATTTTTTTTCCTTGTTGAGATAAGGCTGATGCAAGATTAATTACGGTCGTTGTTTTCCCAACCCCACCCTTTTGATTGATTATTGAAATTATTTTCATGAATTTTTTTTTTTTATTTTTTTTATATTTAGTATAAATGACTTTTCATTAGTCACACTTTTCTTTTCTTCATAATCCAAATTCCATTCTTTAAGTGTATCATTTAAAATTTTTCTCCCAGAGCTACCCATAAAAAAAATAATATTTTTAAAATTTTTAAAATTCTTATCAATTAGATCAAGAACTACTGGCATAGGTTTAAAAGCTCTCGACATTATTGTTCCCGTTTCAATATTTTTAACTGTAAAAATATCTTTTTGAATTATTTCTGTGTTCAAATTTAATTTTTTTGATACCTCTTTTAGAAAAACGCATTTATGGTAGCTTTTTTCATAAAGATTAATTTTCAAACTATTTTTTAATTGTTTCATGATGATTGCAACTATTAATCCAGGCATTCCTCCTCCAGATCCTAAATCAGAAGTTGTATTACAATTAAAATCAACAAAATCAATGATTTGCGCAGAATCAATTATGTGTCGTTCTCGTAATGCCTTTTTTTCAGATATTTTTTTGCTTATTATATTGATTTGCTTATTCTTCTCCAAAATCATTGAAATTAAGCTTTCAAGCAAATTACAAGTTTCACGTGAAACATTTAAATTGGTGATTTTTGAGTAAGATTTTAAAATTACATTATCCATTAAGCTATATGCTTAATAGACTTTCTTTTGACGTGTGACAACAAAATATATACAGCAGCAGGTGTAATTCCATCGATTCTTAGTGCCTGACCCATAGTTTTAGGCCTTATTTCTTTAAATTTAGCTTTAACCTCATTAGATAGACCTGAAAATTGATCATAATCGATATTCTCAGGAATTGATAAATTCTCATCTCTTTTAAAAGCTAATATATCAGCTTTTTGTTTCTTTAAATAACCCCTATAATGTGAGTTGATTTCAATCTGCTCATCAATCTCGTTTCCATTATCTAAAATTTCTGGCCAAATCTCCCTAATTTTTCTCATATTAACATCTTTTTGTGTCAAAATTTCCTCAGCAGATCTTAAAACACCATCTTTTGCGATTTTAATGCCAAAGTTATCTGCTTTAGAAGGAGAAATATTTAAATTGGACATTTGCAGGGAAATTTTACTTAATTTTTCAAATTTATCTTCAAAAATTTCTTTCCTAACCTCTGATATTAATCCTATCTTGATACCCTTATGTGTGAGCCTCAAATCAGCATTATCAGACCTAAGACTTAATCTATACTCTGCCCGAGATGTAAACATCCTATAAGGTTCAGCAACACCCTTAGTTACCAAATCATCAATCATTACCCCAATATATGCATCTGATCGGTCCAGAATAAAGGGCTCCATATTTTTGATGGAAAGGGCAGCATTTATTCCTGCGATAAGACCTTGGGCTGCTGCTTCTTCATAACCGGTTGTTCCATTGATTTGACCAGCGAGAAATAAATTTTTGATTTTTTTTGTCTCTAATGTCAAAAAGAGCTCTCTAGGGTCTATATAATCATACTCTATCGCATACCCAGGTCTAATTACTTTAACATTCTCTAAACCATTGATATTGTTGAGAATTTCATATTGTACAATCTCAGGTAGAGAAGTTGATATACCATTAGGATAAATCGTGTGATCATTTATACCCTCTGGCTCTAAAAATATCTGATGTCTAGCTTTGTCTGAGAATTTTACTATTTTATCCTCTATAGAAGGGCAATACCTTGGGCCTACACCTTGGATACTACCAGAATACATTGCACTTTTGGATAAATTTCTTTTAATTATCTTATGAACCTTATCGTTAGTATAGGTCATTGAACACGAAACTTGTTTATTAAAATTTTTTTTGGTTAAGAAAGAAAAAAAATAAGGATCTTTGTCTGCAAATTGTTTTTCGAGATTTTCGAAATTAATAGTTCTAGAGTCTAACCTTGGAGGTGTCCCGGTTTTTAGTCTACCTATTTTAAAATTATATTTCTGTAATTGTTCACTCAAGCCTGTGCTTGGTTTTTCATTAAAACGTCCGGCGGGTGTTCTTTCATCTCCGATATGTATCAAACCATTTAAAAATGTTCCAGTTGTTAGTATTAACTTATTACAACTTACTTTGTTACCTTTTTGCGTCATAAATCCACTTACTTCATTATTTGTAAAAATAAACTTTATTACAGGATCTGAAAAAATCGTTAAATTACAATAGTTTACAAGTTTTTCTTGCATAAAATTTCGATATAAAGATCTATCTGATTGAGTTCTAGGTCCTCTTACAGCTGGTCCTCTGCTTCTATTTAACAATCTAAACTGTATTCCAGACTTATCAGCCACCTCGCCCATAACCCCATCTAAGGCATCAATTTCTCTAACCAAATGACCTTTGCCTAAACCACCGATAGCAGGATTGCATGACATTTCGCCTATAGTATTTTTATTATGAGTAAATAGGGCAGTGTTAACTCCAAGTCTCGCCGATGCTGCTGCAGCCTCACAACCTGCATGGCCTCCACCAATTACTACTACATCATAAGATAAATCTTTTTTCATGATTTAAATTTATATTTGATTGAAAAATTTACAAGATTTGAGTTTTATATCTTAAATTAGCTATATTTACCAACGAATATAGTAAAAAAGCGCCAAAAAATGCAGCAAAATAGCTATTATTTTCCAATACAAAAATCGTTGAAAATACTACCTAATATCTCCTCTACGTCAACTTTTCCGACAATCATACCCAAATGTCTAGTTGCCAATCTCAAATCCTCAGCAGCTTTATCAAAATCATTTTTATCATTTTTGTTAATGAAATTTTTCAAATGATCTAAGCACTGCACTAAATGTTGTCTGTGTCTTTCTCGAGTGATTAAAATATCTTCTTCAGTTAAAAATTTATTTTTCAAATTATTTTTTATTTTTGAAATCAATTTATCTAAATTTGAATTATCTTTTAATGAAATTAAAACGTGATTGAAGTTAAGAATTTTTTCATCTATTTTTTCTTTTAGCAGATCTGATTTATTAATAACTAAGATTGCATTATTTTTTAATAAATCATTCAAAAAACCGCTTAAATCAATGCTTTTTGCATCAACTACTATTAATTTTAAATCAGCGTTTTCAGCTTTTTTAAGTGATAATCTTATCCCTTTTTTTTCAATTTCATCTTCCGAGTCTCTTATTCCAGCGGTGTCTGAAATGATAACTGGATACCCATCTATATTAAGATGTGTTTCAACAACATCTCTTGTTGTGCCCGCTATCTCAGAAACTATAGCAACCTCTCTGTTTGATAAATTATTTATCAAACTAGATTTACCTGCATTAGTGGGTCCTACGATTGCAATTTTAAAACCTTCGCGAATTATCTCTCCAACCTTTTGATCACTCAAAATTTTATTAATTTCATTTATCACCTTCGAAGAATCTTGTTTTATTTTTTTTATGTTATCTTCTGGTAGATCTTCCTCAGGAAAATCTATTTTTGCTTCAACAAATGATAAAATTTTTAATAATTTGTCTCTTAATTCGTTAAATTTCTCTGATGATTTTCCTTTCATTATTTTTATCGCTTGTAATCTTTGAATTTCAGTTTCTGCTGAAATCAAATCAGCTATACTTTCTGCTTTTAGCAAATTTATCTTTCCATTTTGAAAAGCAAGTTTTGTAAATTCTCCAGGTTCAGCCAATCTGCAATTTTTTATTTTAGAAATTTCTTTTTGAACTGCCAAAATCACAGCTTTACCGCCATGAATATGAATTTCTGCCATATCCTCACCTGTATAGCTCTCAGGGCCAGGAAACCATAATATAATTCCCTCATCAATAAGCTCAGAAGTGTTGGTATTGTTTATTTTTCTTAATGTTGCAACTCTAGGTTTTGGAATCCCTTTTCCAGTAAGTGATTTTATGACCTCCGATGCTTCAGGACCTGAAATCCTTATTATTGCAACACCAGATAATCCCGGTCCAGACGAAAGTGCATAAATC
>MDSZ01008189.1_pt1 | contig 11486 bp, 9 predicted proteins | sample 811201 | NCBI WGS metagenome assembly MDSZ01 (sample SAMN05326647, study PRJNA326480) | marine metagenome | isolation source: seawater | place: Indian Ocean: North | collected 2010 | reverse complement strand
GTGAGCGTGCTCAGAAGCGTGCTGGATCGGATGATGCCAATGCGTTTGCGCTCCAACTGCTGATTGCAAAGGCTCAGGACGAGATGGGCAACGCTCTGTTTCTTGCTGGCGAGATCGACGTTCTTAAGAATGAAGTGAAGGACAAGGATCTTCAGTCTCTGATGCTGGCGATCTTGACTGACGAAGAAGAAGAGGCCATTGACCCAAAATCCTAAGCGCCGAGCTTCGGAAGGACAACTGGCTCATGCTTCAGTTTGGCGTTGCCAAGGAGTTAGGCATGGGCCTGTCGGAGCTGAGGGCGACGATGACCGCAGAGGAGATCATCGGCTGGAGCGCGTATTTCCAAGTAATTAACGAGGACCAGGAGAAGCAGTTAGCAAAGGCGAAGCGGCGCAGGTAAAGTGTTGATAGTGCAGCGTCATTTGAGTCTTGGCTAGGTCTGCTCAGGCGAAGATCGACGTAATCATCGGCGGTCTCAGAGAGGTTGCTGCGCTTGAAGGACGGCTGGAGTCAATTCAGGCAACAATAAACGCAATAAATAAAGACCCTGTTGATCTAAACCTTGGCGGAAGAGGAAGAAGCAGAGACCTTTCAGGCAAGCTGTCCAAAAACGTCAATGACCTTGTACGCAACTTTGATAAGTTCGGCAAATCTTTTTCTTCTGTAAACAAGCAAGCGGTATTGTTTGGCGACTTAATGTCGCAAACAGCGTTAAAATCTACAGGTGAGTTTAAAAAACAAGACGTAGCCGTTAAAAATTTAGCAACAGCTTACACAACGGCGACAAGTGAGGCTGCAAGGTTTGAGCGACAACAGATTAACTTAATCAGAACGTCTAAGGGTCTTCAGGCTTCTACTCAAAGAGAAATAGAAGTGCTTAGACGCCGAGCAAAAGTTTCTAGGTTGCGAGAAAGAAAGCGTAGGGGGCAAAACCTGCAGCAAGACCTTGCGCTTGGCGTTGGTTTTCCACTGCTGTTTGGCGGTGGTGCGGGCTCAGTCGTAGGCGGGGCAGCTGGTGCGATTGCTGGTGGGGGTGCTGGAGGATTTGGGTTGCAAATTCTAGGCAGTGCGATTGGCCAGCAAGTTGATGCGTTTATTCAAGCGACAACCGAGGCAGGCGTAGCGCTGACATCAACTGGCGGAGCGCTTGACTTTGTACGTGAAAAAGCTCTGTTTAGCAGTGCAAAGGCTGAAGATCTTGCTGCAAAGCTAGAAGAGCAAGGGGATGCTGCTGAGCTTTCAGCGCTTCTGACAGATGAGTTGTCTCAAAAAATAGGAAACGAAGGTGTGGACGCTTTGTTTGATCTTGGCACAGAGACAAGCAAGGTAACAAAGCTGTGGAATGAATTGACGATTCAGCTTCAAGCTTTGATTGCTGGCCCGTTGTCTGACTTTTTAAGCCTTATTGGTGATCTGTTAAAAGAACAGGTACAGTTCAACAGGTTGAATGCACTGCGAAAAGATTTAGCAGGAACGGAAGCAGGTCAAAGGTTAGAGCAAAGAATTAGCACCATTAAGGGACAAGGCGCAACGCTTGAGTTGCTTGGCGGTCAAGCAGTAGCGGATCCATTTGCAGACACTCGAACGTCTACGGCTTTAACGGGCAAAGTTGCAGAGGAGTTATTTAAAGAGTTTGGAGGATTTCGTCCAGAGCCTAAAACTAAAATTCCTGTTACGGGTCAAGATATTCGCAGGTTCAGCTCGGGCGCGAAAAAAGACAAGCTTCCAGGTTTGGAAATTGAAATTGATCTTCAAGAGCGTCTGCTTGCGCTCGATAAACAAATTGCACAAGCCACGCTTGACGAAAATGACAAAATTAGATCAATTCTTGAAAAAGAAAAAATCAGAGAAACGCTTGCAGCAAATATAGATAAAATTAAAGCCAAAGGGCTTTCAACCGAACTTCAAGCTGCTGAGATAGAGCTTGCAAGAGTAGACGCCGCTCAAAAAATTCAAGACATAGACATCAAAACAGCGCAAACCGAAAGCGATAAAGCTAAAAAAGTTCAAGAGACCGTCGAAAACCTTCAAGCAGAGGGCGAACTGCTGCAGGCAAGGCTGACGGGAGACGAGCAAGAGGTACAGCTAAAGCAGCAAATTGCTGAAGCGACTAAAGGTTTAGGAGAGGAAGACGCACAAAGGGTAGAAAAGTTAATTCGAGGAAACGCGGAGTTGAAAAAGCAAGTAGAGGCAGCAAACAGAATGCAGCAAATTTATGACCAGATTGGCTCGGCTATTGCAGACGGCGTTGTAAATACTCTCAGCGCTGCAGTAGACCAAACAAAATCTCTTGCTGATGCAGCTGCAAATACTTTGAAGAACATTGCAAATATCTTGCTCAAGCTGGGCGTCAACACGTTGCTGACAGGACTATTCCCTGGAGTGGGGCTATTTAAGAACTTGAGGGGTTTTGCTAGCGGTGGTCGTCCTCCAGTTGGCAAGCCTTCAGTCGTGGGTGAACGAGGCCCTGAGCTATTCGTGCCAAGGTCATCTGGAACGATTGTTCCGAACCACGCTTTGGGCGGCAGCGCTAATGTGACCGTGAACGTTGATGCTTCTGGCTCGTCTGTTGAGGGCAGCGCAAATGAAGCCGCTCAGCTTGGTAAGGCCATTGGTCTTGCAGTACAACAGGAGCTGATCAAACAAAAACGTCCTGGAGGATTGCTTACTACCTGATGGCTGACTTTCCAGACTTTGATCCCGCACCAGGGATGACAAAATCAAGCGCACCAAGCGTACGAACAGTGCGTTTCGGGGATGGTTACGAGGCTCGCATTACGGTGGGCCTTAACCAGAATCCGAAGATCTACAACTTGGAGTTCAACGTTTCGGAAGCTGAGTCGGACACGATTGAAGCGTTTTTAGACGCTCGTGCTGCAGACAATGCCAATTTCACTTATACGCCACCTGGAGAGTCAAGCGCATCAAAATTTGTCTGTGAGAAGTGGAGCAAGTCGATTCCTTATCCAGACCGTGCCACGCTCCAAGTGACGTTCCGCCAAGTCTTTGAACCGTAATGGCAGCAACAGCCTGGACTGCTAGCACCGCATTTGTTGTCGGTGACATTCGTAGGGCAACCACTGTCCAAGCAAGCGGCTTGTGGTTTCGCTGTACGACTGCTGGTACGTCAGGCAGTTCTGAACCCAGTTGGCCAACTGATATTAGCGACACCACTAATGACAACACTGTTGTCTGGACAGCGTTTAGCAGCGTCTACGAGGAGCTAAGTGTTTTGGCACCCAGCGCCATCATTGAGATGTTTGAGTTGCGCTTAGACAGCAGCGTGCACGGCAGCAGTGATGTCTACCGTTGGCACTCAGGTGTCAACGACCAAGTGACTGGCAACATTGTTTGGAACGGAGAGACGTATTTTCGTGTTCCTGTCCAAGCGGATGGTTTTGAGTACAAAAATGGCGGTACGTTGCCCCGACCAACACTGACAGTTGCCAACACTGACAGCACGGTGACTGCAATCCTGCTGCTGGTCAACGCGATCACCGTTGGCAACGACCTTGCAGGTGCTGAGGTTCGGCGGATCCGAACGGTGAAGAAGTTTCTTGATGCTGAGAATTTTGCATCAGGCAACAGCAATGCTGATCCGTATGCGTCGTTTCCTGAGGAGCGGTACTTCATTGACCGCAAAGCATCAGAGGATCGCAATCAAGTCACCTTTGAGTTAGCCAGTAAATTCGACTTGGCTGGACAAAAAGTTCCAAAACGCCAGTGCATCGCCAACATTTGCCAGTGGGAGTATCGGAGCAGCGAATGCAGCTACACCGGCAGCAGCTTTTTTGATGTCAACGACAACGCTGCAGCAAGCCTTGCTGAAGACCGTTGCGGCAAGCGTCTTAGTTCCTGCAAGCTGAGGTTTGGGGAAAACGGTGAGTTGCCGTTTGGATCGTTTCCCAGCGTTGGCCTGACTCAATGACGTTACCGCCAACCATCAAGGCACAAATTTTGCAGCACGCACAGGCTGAGCAGCCAAAAGAATGCTGCGGCTTGGTCTGCGTCGTCAAAGGTCGTAGACGGTACTTCCCTTGCAACAACTTGGCTGAAACACCAGACGAGCATTTCGTCTTGGATCCGATGGATTATGCCAACGCTGAGGAGCAGGGCGAAGTTGTTGCCGTCATTCACTCGCATCCCACCACCAACCCCAAACCATCAGAGGCTGATCTTGTGGCTTGTGAAAAGAGTGGCGTTCCATGGCACATCATCAACCCGTTGACGGAGCAATGGGGTTACTGCGAACCATCTGGCTTCGAGCTTCCGTATGTGGGGCGGCAGTTTGCGTTCGGTGTGGTGGATTGCTACAGCCTTGTGCGTGACTGGTACGCGAGGGAATACGGGATTGAGCTACGGGACTATGACAGGCGTGACAAGTTTTGGGAGCATGGCGAAAGCCTGTATATGGACAACTTTGCCAATGAAGGATTTAGGGAGATTCCAGTTGCTGACGTGCAGCCTGGCGACTTGATTTTGATGCAGTTGAGTTCGCCCCTGCCGAACCATGCTGCGATTTACTTGGGTGACCAACTCATTCTTCACCACGTTCAGCAGCGCCTGTCTTCCCGAGACGTGTATGGCGGATATTATGGGAAAAGCACCGCTTGCGCCTTGAGGCATGAAAGTCGTTAAGGTCTACGGCAAGCTTCGAGAACTGCTGGGTCAGTGCCGGTTTGAGCTAAACGTCAGCACACCGGCTCAAGCATTTAAGGCACTGCTGATCAACTTTCCGAAGCTTGAGAAGTTCATTTTGGATTCTGAGAAGGATGGTGTTGCCTACCGAATGATGGTGGGTCGTCAGCACATTGGCGAAGATAACTTGGGCGATCTTGCTTTACCGCTGGGCAGCCGTGAGGTATTTAGCATTGCGCCTGTCATTGTTGGTGCGGGCGGGGGCTTTGGACGATTAGCGTTAGGCGTTGGTCTTATTGGTGCATCGTTTTTGTTTCCTGGCGCTGGCTTGTTTGGCACTACCGGAATCGCTGGTGGTGTAGCTGGTGGTGGAGCCGCTGGAGTCGTGGGTGTTTCTTCTGTTGCGGTTCTAAATGCAACCACGATCGGCACGGCACTTTCCGCTGTAGGCGCTGGTTTGGTGCTTGGCGGCGTTGCACAGATAATTTCGCCTACGCCAACGCCAACTGCCTTAAAAGAACAAGAACAGCTTGAGTCGTTTACGTTTAGCGGCATCGTGAACGTAAGCCGCCAAGGCATTCCTGTGCCTGTTGTGTTGGGACGGGCCTACGCTGGCAGCGTGGTGGTCTCCAGTGGTCTGGACGTAGTGTGATGGTTGCAATTCGCGGTGCTGGCGGTACTGGTTGCTTTACTGGCGACACCTTGGTGTCCGTTCCGGGAGGCTCAAAGCCGATCGAAGAAATCAAGATTGGCGATATTGTTTGCAGTTTTGACGACAAAGGAAAGATCCATGAGGGCAAAGTCCTCAAGGTGCATAAGCACGAGAATGAACGCGCCATCAAATACACCCTTTGGGGCGGCAAGGATCTAAACGCTACACCTAACCATTGGGTACTAAATCAATACAATGCGTTTGTTGAAATTGATACGTTAGGTTCGGATGACTGCCTGGTTGACGAGTTCAATCATCTGCTTCCGATTGTTAGCCGTACAGAGCTTGGCTTAAAAACGGTCTACAACCTGACGGTAGAGGGCCATCACACATTTATTGCAAACACTATTCGTGTTCATAATGCTGGCTTAGGACTGAAAATTGTTGGTTCAGGCGGAGGCGGCAGCAAGGGCGGGGGCGGTGGCACCCCAGAAGAAGAGCCTGACACGCTCCAGTCAGTACAGTTTGCGACTGTGCTTGACGTTATTAGCGAAGGCGAGATCGAAGGTATTGAAGATGGCGTCAAGGGTATTTTCTTAAACGACACTCCTGTGCAGGACGCAGGAGGCAACAATAATTTTCAGGGATACACGATTGTTACTCGCGATGGAACGCAGAGTCAGTCATACATTCCGAATCTTCCTGGCGGAGAATCTGAGAAGAGTGTAGGCGTTGCTGTTACCAATGGCAGCCCAATAACTCGCAGTATTACCGACACCGACGTTGATCGAGTCAGGGTAACAATTTCAGTTCCGTCTTTACGCAACATTGAAGATGACGGCGACATCCGTGGAACGTCCGTCAGTCTTTCTATTCAGCTGCAGTACAACAGCGGAGGTTTTACAACCGTTGTTAATGACACGATCAGCGGCAAGACAAGCGATAACTATCAACGGGACTATATGTTGACACTTAACGGCGCATTCCCGGTTGATGTTCGCGTTGTCAGGAACACTGCCGATTCGACGAGCACCAGACTTTCAAACGCAACAAACTGGTTTAGCTACACCGAAATTATTGACGAAAAACTTCGTTATCCAAATACAGCACTTGCGTTTCTAAAGTTTGATGCACGTCAATTCAGCAATATCCCACAACGTAAGTATTTAGTTCGTGGCGTTAAGGTTAGGATCCCTCATAACGCGACAGTTGATACTACAACGCATTTGGGTCGGATTACATATAGCGGCTTGTTCAATGGAACGCTAGGCGCTGCGACTTGGACGAATGACCCTGCTTGGCTGCTTTACGCATTGTTGACGGATACCCGTTGGGGCGCAGGCATACCTGAGTCAAGTCTTGACGTTTTTGATTTTTACAACGTGAGCACTTACTGCAATGCTCTCGTACCTGATGGCAGAGGCGGGCAAGAGCCAAGGTTCTCTTGCAATATGGTCATCAACACCCGTAAAGAGGTTTATGCCGCGATTCAAGAGCTAACGAGTCTTTTCCGTGGCATTGCTTATTACGGCGCTGGAACGTTGGTGTTGAATCAAGACAGGCCGACAGACTCTCGTTATCAAATTGGTCCATCCAACGTCGTTAATGGCGATTTTGTTTATTCAGGCAGTTCACTGAAGTCACGCCATACTTGCGCGACTGTTGCTTATCAAAGCTATGCCAGCCTGGGCGAAGTTCAATATGAATATGTAGAGCTAGCCGATCAGGTTGCTAAATACGGTGTCATTAACAAAGAAGTCCGAGCACTTGGTTGTTATTCGCAGGGTCAAGCGCACAGGCTTGGCAAATGGTTGTTGCTTACCGAGGCAAACTTGACGCAAACGGTAAGTTTTGCTGTCTCGCTGGACAGCGGTCTTGTTCTTAGACCAGGCGTTGTTATTGACATTGCCGATCCAGTCAAGGCTGGTACGCGGCGTAGTGGACGGATTAGCTCTGCCACAGCTACTCAGGTGACGATTGACAGCACGACAGATTTGTCCGTCAACCTCGGCAACTCACCAACAATTTCGGTAATGATGCCAACCGGCTTGGTCGAAACTCGAACTATCGGCAGTATTGATGGCGCGGTGGTTACGGTTAGCAGCGCATTTTCAGAAGCGCCTAATGCTGCTTCTGTTTATCTAATTCAAACAACTGACGTTCAATCAAATCAATTCCGCGTCATCAGCGTTGCGGAAGGTGGAGATGGCACGTATGGCGTCACTGCCGTTGAATACAACGAAAGCATTTATGCCGCTGTCGAGCAAAATCTCAGTCTCACACAAAGAGACATCAGCAATCTGAGTGCAACGCCTGATCCTGTTGCGAACATTGTTGGCAGCGAATATCTGTACCAACGCGGGCAAGGTGTTTTTGTTGGCTTCGACCTAAGTTGGATTAGTCCACGACAAAGGGTCAATCAGTTTAGGGTTTCGTATCGAATAGACAACGATAACTTCCAAGAGATTGATACAAGCTCGCCATCCACCTCTCTGCTCGCGCTACGCCCTGGAACGCTTGAGGTTCGAATTCAAGCGATTAACTTCCTCGGCAAAGGCAGTCGGATTTCTAGTGAGACGTTTGAGCTTGTTGGCAAGACAGCAGTTCCAGGTGATGTGCAAAATCTTTCAATCGAACCAATCTCTGCAAACACCGCTCGTTTGAAATGGAATCAAACGCTTGACCTAGACGTAAAGGTTGGCGGTAAGGTCCATATTCGTCATAGCAGTCTCACTGATGGTACGGCCACATTCTCAAACAGTGTTGACCTGATCAACGCCATTCCAGGGGCGGCGACCGACGTTGCAGTGCCGTTGCTTGAGGGTGAATATATTCTCAAATTTGCTGATGATGGCGGACGCCTGAGCACGAATGACGCCAGCGTTTTAGTTGATATTCCTGACTCGCTTGGCCAGCTGCTAGCTGAAAACCATCGAGAAGACCAGGAATCAACGCCGTTCCCTGGCACAAAGACAAACTGTTTTTATTCTGATGACGAGACTGCGTTGACTTTGCAAGGCAGCGACAAAATTGATGATGTCACCGACAACATTGATGATGTTCCTATCATTGATTTCTTGGGGGATATTGAATCAAGCGGCACTTATCTGTTCCAAGACACGGTTGATCTCGGGATTGCGTTCTCTTCAATCGAGATGCGCCGTCATTTTGTCACGCGAGGTTTCTTCCCATCTGATCGTGTTGATGCAAGGACTGCGCTTATCGACACTTGGGAAGACATTGACGGCGGCATCATCCAGAACGTAAACGCTGAGCTATATGTCCGCTCCACCAACGATGACCCTGGGGCGTCTCCGACTTATGGGGACTGGGTGCCGTTCAACAACGGCAGTTTCAAGGGCAGAGCTTTCCAGTTCAAGGCTGAACTGACCAGCAGCAAGGTTGACGAAAACATCCTGATCGACCAGATGGGCTACCAGATCTTGGTAAACCCCCGTGTTGATCAGATTCATACCGCTATTGCGTCTGGGACTAGCACCAAGTCAGTCACGTTCCAGAAGCCGTTCTTTGTTGGCACGGCGACTGTGGGTGGAGCGAATGCCTACTTGCCAAGCGTGGGCGTAGTGGTTCAAAACTTGGGGGACGGCGAACGAGTCAACATCAGCAACGTCAGTGCTACAGGCTTCGATCTAGACGTTCTGGATTCTGGCGGCAGCAATGTCAGTCGTAGCTTCACCTATACAGCCAATGGATATGGACGTGGGATATAGAATGGTGATGTTGTTGCGGCCTAGGTGTGGCAAGACACGACTATTCACTAGCCAACCAGTCAGGCGCAAATTTCCGTAGCGACCTGAATAATGCCCTTGCGGCTATTCAGTCAGTCAACAGCGGCAGTGGTACGCCGACCAACACGGTCGCTTTCCAGCTGTTCGTTGACACCAACGACAGCAACAACCTTAAGGCTCGCAACGCTGCCAACAACGGCGATGTCGTGTTGGGGCCGATCACCACAACCAACTTCGGACTGGCACCGCTTGCAGGTGCAACGTTCACGGGTGATGTCATCCTCAACACAACGACTGCACTGCAGTTACCTGCTGGAACGACAGCTCAACGTCCTGGCTCTCCAACTAACGGCGACATCAGATACAACAGCACAACCTCAAGTTTTGAGGGCTATGCAGGTGATGCTTGGGGCGCTATCGGTGGCGGTGCAACTGGCGGTGGATCGGACAGCGTTTTCTATGAAAACAGTCTGACCGTTACCACCAGCTACACGATCACTGCTAGCAGCGGTGCTCATGCGGTTGGTCCGCTCACAATCAACAGCGGCGCTACTGTGACAGTGCCTGCCACGTCCCACCTCGTTATTAGCTGATCATGGCGATTCAAATTGACGGCGACACTGGCGTAAGCGGCGTAAACGGTAGCGCCACTACTCCTGCTTTGCAGGGCACCGACTCCAACACTGGCATTGTGTTTGGGACGGATACGGTTCAGGTTGCAACTGGCGGCAGCACTAGGGCAACGGTTGGCAGTGCAGGCAACGTAAGTATCGGGACAGCAACAAATACAAACAAACTTCGTGTTCACGAAGGCTCTGACAGTGCAAACATTATTTTGGCAACTGGTGCAGATGAAAGCAGTGAATTCATAAGCCTAGGTATTGATAGCGGTGTTCCTACTGTTACTGCTGGTGGTGTTAGCAGTACCTCTGCTTCACTCGCATTTAGGACTTCAGATTCGGGAACTGAAAGCGAAAGAATGCGCCTGGACCCATCGGGGCGGTTGTTGATTGGGACAACTTCTGCACGCGAACACCTTAATGATGGCAGCGACTCAGCACAAGTCTTTGTACAAGGAACTACGCAAAATACAAGCACTTTAGCTGTTATCAGAAGCTCAAATAATGACGGTCCGTCTCACATTGTTCTAGGTAAAGCTAGGGGCACAGGTACAGGTTCAACGACTGTTGTTCAGAGTGGTGACACTATTGGGCACATCAATTTTGAAGCTGCTGACGGCAGTCATCTGATCAGAGCAGGACAGATTTCTTGCGTAGTTGACGGGACTCCTGGCGCAAACGATATGCCTGGGAGGTTAAAGTTCTCGACTTGCCCTAACGGGTCAAACGGTTTGGTCCGGCGGATGGAAATTTCAAACCAAGGAAGATTAGATATATTTGCAAGCAATGCAACTGACACCCATTTCATTTCAAGTGCTGCAAGCGCTGGAACAGCCATTGAGTTTATTAAATGCATGCATAGTGCCAGCTCCATCGGGTCTGGCACAGCATCTTTTAAGGTTTCTACTAACGGCAACGTTCAAAACACAAATAACTCCTACGGCTCTATTTCTGATGTCAAGCTAAAGGAAAACATTGCTGACGCTTCTTCTCAATGGGACGACCTTAAAGCGATACAGGTCCGTAATTACAACTTTAAAGAAGAGACAGGCAACCCAACGCATACTCAGATTGGCGTTGTCGCTCAGGAAGTTGAGACTGTATCCCCTGGTCTTGTTTACGAAACACCTGACCGTGACAGTGAGGGTACAGATCTTGGAACGGTCACTAAGTCCGTCAACTACTCCGTCCTTTACATGAAAGCTGTTAAGGCTCTCCAAGAGGCTCAGACTAGAATTGAAACACTTGAAACACAGCACGCCGACTTGCTGGCGCGTGTAACCGCTTTGGAGGCTGCCTGATCATGACACTTCGACTTAACGGCACCAACTCAGGCTTCACTGAGATTGACGCACCAGCAACGGCAGGTAGCAACAAGATCACGCTGCCCGCCAGCAACGGCAGTGCAGAGCAGTTTGTGAAGAACTCTGGAACGGCAGGCGAGCTGGAGTTTTCCAGCATGATCGAGGACAGTTCGGGGCGGTTGATGGTGGGCCATAGCTCGTCAAGAGATGTGGCAAACGTTGCCCAGCCCAAAATTCAAATAGAAGGAACAAATGTATCAACTTCTACCCTGTCTGTTGTTAGAAATAGCAACGATGCTGGAGGTCCAGTTTTAGCGTTAAGCAAAACACGGGGAACCTCGACAGGTTCCAGCACTGTTGTTCAAAGTGGCGACACTGCGGGCGCTATTTATTTTTCGGGAGCAGATGGCACAGATGTAAACAGTTACGCAGCTTGGATTGAAGCAGAAATTGATGGCACACCTGGCGGCAATGACATGCCAGGCAGGCTTGTTTTCTCTACCACAGCAGACGGTGCAAACTC
>MDSZ01123847.1_pt1 | contig 11487 bp, 12 predicted proteins | sample 811201 | NCBI WGS metagenome assembly MDSZ01 (sample SAMN05326647, study PRJNA326480) | marine metagenome | isolation source: seawater | place: Indian Ocean: North | collected 2010 | reverse complement strand
TTCCATTGCTTCGACAACCGGAGTGGCAACAGATAACGCTCCTGCCGGAGAGCTACCAAGAGATACACAAAAGCAATATTGAGATGATGCAAAAATTATCTGGACCCGAAGAAGGTTACGGAGCTTTCAGAGACTTTGAGATTCAAAAAATGCTTCGCAATCTAGCTTACTGGCGCAAGAATTATAATAGCAACGCTACGCACAAAAAGAACTTTTACGCTTTTTTCTCGGAACACGACAGGAGAAGAAAAACTAGTTTCCTAAACACTTTCCCTGAAATGGAAGAATTTTGGAAGGAGTGCCAATCTGCATGAGTGATATAGATTTTAAAAAGAAAATATTAGATAACATTTCTCCAAGTTTCTGTGGAGCAAAATGGTACAATGCAACTATTTGGCTTGGTTCCGGAATGACAACATCATGTCACCATCCGCCTGCACACAAGGTGGACATAACAAAAGTGGTCAATAATCCAAAATTATTACACAACACACCACAGAAGAAACAAGACAGAGCAAAAATGATAGCCGGTGAGAGGCCAAAAGGCTGTGAGTACTGCTGGAAGATTGAGGACATGGGCAGAGATGCGATAAGCGATAGAGTATACAAAAGCAAAATCTACAGCAATGAAGATCTTAAAAAGGCAAGCGAAACAAAAATAACCGAGGACGTTAATCTAAAAACTTTAGAAATTGCATTTGATAGGACTTGTAATTTTGCTTGTTCATATTGCAATCCTGCATTTAGTTCTACATGGGTACGAGATATAAAACAAAAGGGTGCATACCAAAATTTAGTAAGCGATGGAAGAAACCATTTTACACATCAACACAACGCATCACAACTTTACAAAGATACAGAAGAAAATCCATACGTAGAGGCTTTCTTCAAGTGGTGGGAGTCTGATCTACACAAGACATTGGAGGAGCTAAGGATTACAGGAGGTGAGCCAATGATGTCACCAAGCCTATGGCGTTTACTTGATTGGTTTGAAAAACAAAAAGACAAAGTAAATCCAAAAATGAGATTGGCAATTAATTCAAATCTTGTTCCTAAAAGAGAACTTTTTGTTAAGTTTCTTAACAAAGTAAAAAATATTCCTAATCTTCACATATACACATCCAATGAAGCCACATACGAACAGTCGAACTATATTAGAGATGGAATGGATTATGTAACCTGGTACACACACTTGATAAATTTACCTGACATAAGGCCAGCTGGTATTCATAATATGTGTACAGTGAACGCTTTATGTTTAGAAAGTTTACCTCAGTTCCTAGATGAGCTTGTAAAAAATAAAAAAGATTTTAAAAGAGTTTATGATGTTGATTTGAATTTTACGTTGAACATCCTAAGATTTCCTAGTTTTCAGTCACCTTTGATATTACCCGACGACTTAAGAACAAAGTTTAAAGACAACCTACAAACTTGGCTAGACAAAAACATAGAAGACCTAGAGCCAATGGAAGTTGCACACACTTCAAGATTGATAGATTATCTGGATGTGGTTAAAACTCCGCACAGCGAAGCTTTTGATTTACCAAAATTACGTGCAGATTTTAAAAATTTCTATAAACAATACGACGAGCGAAGAAATAAAAATTTTATTAAAACTTTCCCAATAATAGGAGAATGGTATCGTGGCTTATGAGTACGGGGCTAAAGAGCCTGAAAAATTAAAAATAAAAGATATGACTCCTAAACAAAAGGAGTTATTGATAGAAAGTAACAATTTCTGTATGTTACCTTGGATGCACCTTCATGCTTTTCCTGACGGCAGAGCATATCCTTGTTGTTTTGCTTTGGACAATCTACCTGTAGGAGATGTTAATAAACAATCAATGGAGGAGATATGGAACAGCGACAAAATGAAACAGATGAGATTGAACATGCTGGCCAATAAACCATCACGTGAATGTTTCAAATGTTATGATCAAGAAAAGAGTGGATTTTTTAGTTTAAGGTTAAGCTCTAATAAACATTTTGGACATAACATAAACATGGTTGACTCAACACAACCAGATGGTACAGCTGACTTTATAATAAAATATTGGGACATACGTTTTTCAAATCTTTGTAACATGGCTTGTAGAAGTTGTGGCACATGGTTCAGCTCCAATTGGTATGAGGATCATAAAAAACTAACAGGTAGTCCACCACCTCATGCAAAAGTCATGAGGGCAGGTAGAACAAGCACAGACATATGGGAACAACTGTTGGAACAGTTTGAACACGTAGAACAATTTTATTTCGCAGGCGGAGAGCCAATAATAATGGAAGAACACTTAAGGATTTTAAAAGAGCTTGATAAAAGGAAAATGTATCACGTGAGACTTATATACAACACAAATTTTAGTAAGTCAAAATTCAAAGGCACTGATATCTTTGAGCTTTGGAATAAATTTGACAGCGTATCTATTGGAGCAAGTTTGGACGCCGAAGGCAAGAGAGCAGAGTTAATGAGAAAAGGAACTGTATGGGAAGAAACTTTGGCAAACAGAAAAAGGATGTTAGAAGTTTGTCCGCAGGTTGATTTTTATATAAGTTCGACTGTGGGACTTGCCAATAGTTTGCATGTTGTAGACTTTCATAAAAATTGGGTCGAACAAGGCCTTATCAAACCTCAAGATTTTAATTTTAACCTGTTGCAGTTTCCCGAATGGCAACGTATGGATATACTGACTGATGATTACAAAGAACAAATAAAAGAAAAATATAAAACTCATATAGAATGGTTAAGAAAACAGGATCATTTAACACGTGCAACCAAAGGCTATGAAAGTGCGTTGGATTATCTTTATAGAAGAAGTAAAACAGATCAATTGAAAAACTTTGTTAGCCAAACAAGAAAATATGACAAAATAAGGAACGAAAATTTTACTGATGTGTTCCCTGAATGGAAGGAGCTCTTTGATAGATATGAAAAGGATTAAACCTAGCGATGGCAACAAAACATTTTGTATGGCTCCGTGGACTCACACGTATCTCAGTCCGCAAACTGAAAGGCGTTTGTGTTGTGCATCAAGAGAGCCTGCACAAAGTTTCAAACAATACATAGACACCGGTAACGATAAGAAACAGTATAAGCCATTGACGTTGAAAGAACATTGGAACAGCGAACACATGAAAACAGTAAGAAGAAAGATGATGGCAGGAGAAAAGTTGAAAGAGTGTGAAGTCTGTGACGATAAGCTTCTTAACACAGATGTATATCGATCATATTGGAATCAGCTATTCAAAAGTAAAATAGATCAAGCATTTGATTCTACAGATGATACTGGTAGAACCACCATGAAGACAATAAGTTTTGACTATAGGTTTAATAATCTTTGTAATTTCAAATGTAGAATGTGTGGTGATATGTTAAGTTCAAGTTGGGAAGCGGAATCAAGAAAACATAAAAATTGGAACAAGGAATCGCAACCATGGATGGCATCTCCGTTGCGAGAACAAATTAAAAAATTTCAGGACAAACAAGTGGTGCAAGAATTTGTTGATGCCGTGGAGACCAAACAAATAAGAGAAATATATTGGTGCGGAGGAGAGCCTTTAATGTGGGATATGCACTGGAAGGCAATGGAACGTATTATCGAACTAGACTTTGCAAATGAAGTTTATGTAAGATACAACACAAATTTAAGCAGGACTAGTTTTCGAAAATCAAACTTGTTTGATCTATTGGGATATTTTAATGACTGGCAAGTTTGTGCAAGTATAGACGGAACCGGCGAGGTGGGCGAGTACATAAGAGATGGATTAAATTACGAGCAATGGCTACGTAATTTTAAAGAAGGATTAAGTGTTTCAACTAATCCAAGGCAGATGCGTTTAGATTTCACAATAACTTTGCTTGGCTTATTAGAGCTTAAAAATATGTTTGATCTTAGTCAAGAATTGGACACTGAAATTTTAACAAAAGTAATGTTCACTTTTAGTGATGAAGAAATCTTAAGCCCTCTATCACTACCAAAAAAACTGTTGCATGAAATAATTGACGAAGCCTTAGCATATATGGAGCCCAGAGCAACTTACAAACAGCGGGCTTTGATAGACGTGCTAAAAAACTTAAAAACAAGAGAAACTTTCAAGCCTACACAAAAAGGAAAACTAAGACAGCTTTGGATAGACAAAATACGTAAGCAGGATATCACAAAAATACTAGATAAAGATAAAAGGATTTTGGAATGGTGGAAAAATATTTAAAGTCAAATATGTGTCCATTACCTTGGACACATCTGGAGGTTGATGTAAATGGAGGTGCTTCTCCATGTTGTCTATATAAAGGATCTGTGCCTGGAGTAAAAGTCTATGAGACTAATTTAAAAACAATACAACAAAATCAATACATGGAAAAATTAAGACAACAGTTCAAAGACGGAAAGCGTCCTGCAGGCTGTAATAATTGTTGGCAGGAAGAAGATGCTGGAAAAACTTCTAAACGTATGAACAGCATTTACAAAATGAAAAAAACTTTACATGATTGGACACCTGACAGCGAGCCAACACTAAAATTCATTGATTTTAAGCTCGGCAATGTTTGCAATTTGAAATGTAGGATATGTGGATCTTGGAGCAGTAGTAAATGGGCACAGGAAGAATTAGACTATGGCGACAATCCAGTTGCTAGGAAAAACTTAAAAGAAGGCGGTTGGCCAAAACGTAATCCTAAATTTTTTGAGGATCTTAAAGAGGATTTGAAACACGTTGAGTATTTTGAATTTACAGGCGGAGAGCCTTTTATGATAAAGGATCATTTTAAAATCCTTATGCATTGCGTTGAAAAAGGATATGCAAAAAACATAGACATACACTATAACACAAATGGAACGCAGTTGCCTCCACCGGAAATTTTTGATCTGTGGAGCTACTTTAAACACGTTGAGATAGCGTTTAGTATAGATGATGTAGGTGAACAGTTCGAGTATCAAAGGCATCCTGCAAATTGGAGGCAGGTTGGATCAAATTTAGTCAAGTTCAAAGAACGTAAGACAGCCAACATGGACTTCCAGATATGCACCACAGTTAGTATTTTTAATGTTTTCAGTTTGGCAAAAATTGCTTTTTGGGTAAAGCAATATCAACCAAAATTTTTTTATGTAAACACTTTATTTGATCCTGATTATTTCAACATACAAACACTGCCAAAAAATGTTAAAAACATAGTCAATAGCAGATACAGTATGTTGACAGATTTCAAACCAACATTGAGATATATGAATTCTATGGATAGGGACACTCCAGAAATACGTAAACAAAGAATGGATAGAATATTACAAACAGATGCATATAGGCACGAAAATTTTGGATATACTTTTCCACTTTTAAATAAAGTATTAAACATTTATGAATAAAAATATTATATCAGGTGGATGCAGTTTTACATTAGGGAACGAGTTGTCTGACGACACTTTAAAGAAAGGACTAGCACCCAGCAATAAAACCTGGGCGAAAGGACTCTGCAATCTAGTTGAAGGCAATTATTTTTGCACTGCAAATTATGGCATTGGTAACAGTGCTATTGCAAGACGGATATTTGATTACATCTCAAAAAATAAAACAGATATGGTAGTTGTAATGTGGACTTTTATATCGAGATATGATTGGGCGATGCCCAGAAGCAAATATTTGGAAGACACACGTTGGGCTTCAATTACGCCCTGGGACACAAAAGAAAAACAATCCGAAGTGTTTAAAACATTGGCCAATTCAGAGACTCAACAAGAGCAATACAAACTTAGAAGAGATCAATTGGACAGTACCGGCGTAAAGCAGTTTGCTGATGCACTTTATAGATACGCGGCCAATGAATATCACGAAATTTTTCTTAGTTGGAAAAGCATCATTTGGCTACAAAATATTTTGGAAAAGAAGAACATTAAATATTTTTTTACATTGGCGGACAACACATTATTTTACAACGAAATGACACCGCACAACAAAATGGATCCTTTTATGGAAAACTTACACAAAGAGATAAACTTTACCAATTGGTTTAGTTTTGGGGAAAGAATGATGGGCTTTAACCAATGGGCATCACTGAATGATTACCCTAGAGGCACCACACATCCACTAGACGAAGCCCATAAAGATGCTGTACAATTAATGAAGGACAAGTTTTTACAAATTTACAATAAGGAGAACAAATGATAAACTGGGTAAAAAAGATTATAGACAAGATCAAAGCTGAGATTGCCTATAGAAAAAGATTGAAAGATCTTAAGAAAAAAGATCCTTTTATATACAAATAATGTTTTATGTCGTAGAAGGCGTACACAAGGATCCAAATAAAATGGAAACTATGGACACAAAGACAAAAAAACAATATGGGCCTATGTCAAAAAAAGAAGCTGATAAGCTGGCAAAAGGGCTAATTCAAAAACACGTTGATAATTTTTATCATCGTGCATGGGTGATAAAAAAATGACTTATAAACTTTTAAGTATCGATCACATTGATGTAATGGAAGATCCAGTTAGGCCAGAGCTGAGTGTTGAATTTAGAACCAGTCCAGGCAGAACGATATACGCATTAATTAATGAACAGGGCCAAAGGGCGGCAACCATTTGCGTTGCTTATACCAAGATGGTTCCAACCACTACTAAAGAATTGGCGGACTTTACAGATCCTGATGGCCATATTGCAATAGCTTACACTGTTTGGAGCAAGGAGAAAGGCGCAGGTAGGTTAATTGTTAACCAACTTATTGCTCATGCAAGGAAACAAGATCAGATTACACGTGTTGTGACTCTTTCACCTTTAACGGATATGGCAAGAAGGTTCCATCTGAGAAATGGCGCCGTTGAACTACAAGTAAATCCAACATCGCAAAATTTTGAATATGAGATAGACAAAGATAACTTTTGGATTAGGCAACTAAAAAAAATTAAAGAAAAAGTTTTATGAGAATATTAGGTATTAATTGCATGAATCACGATGCCGCCATGGCGGTTGTTGATGGACAAGAAATACTATGGGCGGCACACGCCGAGAGATACAGTAAGATAAAAAATGATCATTATCTGAATCAAGAGATAGTTGATGAGGCAATGAAGTATGGACCATTTGATAAAGTTGTCTACTATGAGAAACCATTGTTAAAAAAGACTAGGCAGTTTTATGCTACACAATATGACATAGCATTAGATTCCAAGGAGATGCCTTTACATCATTTAAAAAAATTTGGTATTAAAAAGATAGACGAATACATCCTACACCACGAATCACATGCCGCTACAGGTTATTACACAAGTCCTTTTAATGACTGTGTTGTTCTGACAGTAGATGCAATAGGTGAGTGGGACACCATATCTATTTGGTTAGCAAGTAATGGCAAAATGGAGTTGAAAGAAAGAACCAAGTACCCACACTCTTTGGGTATAATGTATTCTGCTTTCACACAGCGTTGTGGCTTGAAGCCTGCTGAAGAAGAATATATTTTAATGGGCATGGCCGCATACGGACAACCAATTTATAAAGACAAAATTTATAGAGATTTTATTCAATCAACACAACCATTTAGGTTGCGACAAAATTTACATAAAGGACTTGGAAACTGGGTGCCTGATGCTGATCCAATGGATATTGCTTCTTCTATTCAAGCAGTCACAGAAGAAATTTTAGCAAGTTTATGGAGCAAGGCCGCTTCTTATCTTCCGCCTAAAAGTTTAATGTTTGCTGAACGTAATCTAGTTTTTGGTGGCGGCGTTGCTTTAAACTGTGCCGCAAATTCAAAATTGGCTGACCTAGGAATATTTGATAACATTTGGATTATGCCAAATCCAGGTGATGCGGGCTCTTCAATTGGTTGCATAGCGGCATCACAAAAACAAAAATTAAATTGGCAACATCCTTTTTTAGGACATAACATTGAAGGTGAATATCCGATAGACAGAATAATAAAAGAACTTGAAGAAAATAAAATGTGTGGAGTCGCAAATGGTAGAGCAGAGTTCGGGCCTAGGGCACTTGGTAATAGATCATTTTTAGCCGACCCTAGAGGACCAGAAGTAAAGGATTTGGTAAACCAAATCAAGCGTAGACAGAAGTTCAGACCATTTGCTCCTGCCATCTTAGAAGAGGACGTGCATGAGTATTTTAGGCTTCCTAAAGCGGTTCAAAACACCCCTTATATGCAATTTACAGCGGCGTGTGTGCGTGGTAAAGACTTTCCGGCTATCATACATCATGATGGCACTTCTAGGGTCCAAACGGTGCGAAAAACGGATAATCCTGGCTTCTATGAGCTGTTAAAAACTTGGAAGAAAAAGACAGGATGTCCTATACTTTTGAACACTAGTTTGAACATAAAAGGACAACCAATTGTAAACGATGAAAAGGATGGTAAAGCATTCGAACAAAAATATGGAGTAAAGGTTTTTTCATGAGGGAAGATTTAATGGTACAGCAACAGGTTAAAAATAAATGGCAACACATGGTTGGCGTGATCTGTCTTAACCAAACATACAGAAAACAGGTCAAGGAAGTACTACCAAAACTTTTCAAAAGATATCCTAATGCCAAGGCCTACTTACGTGGCAGGTTGAAGACACAAATGAATATGTTGAAGCCACTAGGCATGTGGTCTGTAAGGGCCAAAAGATTAAGGAAAATGAGCAAACAGTTTCTATCTTGGAACGGAGTGGATGCATCAGATCTTCATGGCATCGGCAAGTACGGGAGTGATAGCTACAATATATTTTACAAGGGCGTGATTCCAAAGGACGTTCAAGACAAGGAACTTAAAAACTATATCAAAACTTTATGAAAATTTTAATAACGGGTGGCAACGGTTTTATAGGAAGTAAAATCGTAGAGCTTTTATGTAATAAACACAAAATTACAATTTTGGACAACGACGAAACATACGGGTTGGTCAAAGAACAACAATTAAAAAACTTGTTGATATGGCGTAAAAGAAGATGGAAAAAAATATCAACAGAGATCAAAGGGGACATTAGAGAATCTTTAGTTGGAATCAAAGCATTCAAGAGCAGACCTGACATGGTCATTCATTTGGCATCATACCCGAGAGCAAAGATTATCCAATCAAACCCTGTAGAAGGAATAAGCCAAGTGGTAGATGGTACCGTTAATATGCTATGGCACGCCGCCAAATTTGGGGTTAAGAAATTTGTTTATGTAAGTTCATCCATGGTGTACGGGCATTTTAAAGATGGCACAAAAGAAAACGCCAAAACAAAACCTATCAATATGTATGGTGAAGCAAAATTGACCGGTGAGAGATTAACAAAACTTTGGTGCACAAATAATAATTTAGATTATGCCATAGTGAGACCAAGCGGGGTATACGGCCCAGGAGATTTACCGGATAGAGTTATTAGCAAATTTTTTGATGCCGCAATGACAAACCAAGATTTACAAGTGCATGGTAACAACAAAGTTGACTTCACTTATAGAAAAGATGCCGCACAAGGAATAATTGATGTGGCTTTTTCAGAACACAAAAACACTAGCTTCAATATAACAGCTGGCAAATCACATACATTGAAGGAGACTGCAAAACTAATTGTAAAAATTTGTAAAAGCAAAAGTAAAATAGTAGATACAGGTGCAAAAAGTTTATATCCATTAAGAGGCACATTAGATATAAAACGTGCAAAAAAATATTGTGGTTACAAACCAACAATAAATTTAGAACAAGGTTTAAAAAATTATTATGAGTGGTTACAAAATAAGATTTAATGGGTTGGACAGACTTTACGACGCATACAGTTGGCGCCTTAACAGGAGAGCCAAAAAGCCTTGGCAAGCTGGACAGGTCCTACAAGGAGAGTATCTACAAGAGTTTGAAGCCAAGATAGCTGATAAAACTTATAGGCAATTTGCTGTTGGAGTTGGAAGTGGTACAGACGGACTTTATTTTGCTATGAAGTCATTAGGACTAAACAAAGACTCTGTTATAGCTTGTCCTGTGTTCACATACATTGCAACAGGTGGTGCTATACGTAGATTAGGAGCAAGAATAGAATACATAGATGTAGACAAATATGGAAGTATAGGTGATCTATCAAAGGCGCCAAAGGTAGACGCTGTTGTTTACGTAAACTTATTTGGAAATCCTGCAGACTATGAAAGAATAAAAGACTTCTGTGAAAAAAGAAGAATACCTTTGATTGAAGATGGTGCACAATCACAAGGAGCGTTTTACAATGAATTGCCTAGTGGCAAGTTAGGTGACATAAGCGTATTCAGTTTTGCTCCATCCAAGAATCTTCCTTGCTTTGGCACTGGCGGAATGGTTCTTACCGATGACGTTGACGTTTACAACAAAATTAAAGCACTGCGTAAGCATGGCATAGGCACAAAGGAACATGGTTACAATAGTTTTATTTCTGAAGATCACGCAAATCAAATGCTTTTGTTGTTAGATAAGTTTCCAAAATTACAGAAGATGAGGGAAAGGATATACAAAAGATATAAAAAACAATTAAAGGACGTTCAGTTTTTGCTCAAAGAACAAAAAAATGTAACACCAAGTTATCATAAATGCGTGATAATGAGTAATGAGAGGCTTAAACTAAAAAGTTATCTTGACAATTATGGCATTGAAACTGCTATACATTATCCTTATCTCCTAGACAAGACAATGACTCATCATTATCCAATGGCAGAATTAATACAAGCACAGTGTTTAAGTTTGCCAATTTATCCGTTTTTGAAAGATTCCGAGGTTGATTATATTTGTAACAGGATAAAAAAATTTTATGGCGTTTGATTGTTTCTGCATAGATTTAAAAAATAAAAATAGCGAAAAGAATATTTCTACTATACAAGAAAAATTTCCCTATGTAAAAATAGTGCCTTTCGTAAAAAATTACAAGAACACTATAGACTATGCGGTGGAATCATCTAAGACAAATTTTGTTTGGGTTTTGACCAGCCTATGTGATTATAGAGAATTTGATTTTGACTACATACCCGAGCAGTTTGAAACTAACCAAATCCATACATGGGCGACCTATAATCAAAAAGAGGGAGATACCTTTTTGGTGCCAAAATCATACCTTAAACAGGATATAAAATTTTTACGTGATTACAAAGATGTAAATTATCACATCACTCCGTACTTGTCCTATGATAATGACATTGAAGAATACACATTTGATTTATCCAATGCAGTAGAGTCTCTGCCAAAACTTAACAAGTTAGATCATCAATACATTTGTTACAAAAGCAAAGAAGGTTATAGATGGCCTTTCTTTCCTAGCTATTGGGATGATCTAAAAATAACGCAGGACGAAGATGTGTTTTATATGCCAAAGGTGAGTTTGGAACAAATAAAAAACGATATCTATGACTATCCTTTGATTTATCAAAGACACAAAAGTAACACAAAAGATTGTTTTGATGTATTTTTCGTTTCAAATGGAGAACCTTTTGAACAGCAAAATTATGATCTACTTAAAAAACACATAGATGTTTACAATCTAAAAAATAAGTTAGTGTGGGTTAAAGGAGTCAAGG
>MDSZ01257188.1_pt1 | contig 11488 bp, 10 predicted proteins | sample 811201 | NCBI WGS metagenome assembly MDSZ01 (sample SAMN05326647, study PRJNA326480) | marine metagenome | isolation source: seawater | place: Indian Ocean: North | collected 2010 | reverse complement strand
TGAAATTTCTCTGATTTTATTTTCGTCAATTGGTTTAATTGTATGCATATTAATTATAGTAGTAGAAATACCGCTATCATTAAGTTTTTTAGCAGCTTCTAAACATTCGGATATAATCTGTCCATTCGAGATGATACATATTTCTTCTCCTTTTAGTAGTTCAATTGATCTACCGATTTCAAAATTATAATCATTATCATTTATAACTTTATTATTTGCACCACCAGTTAGCCGTATATAAGTAGAATTTTCGCTTAATATCGATTGTTCTAAAGTTTTAATTAATTCGCCACTATCTGATGGACAAATTATATTTATGTTTGGTATTGATCTTAATACTCCTACATCCTCAATTGATGCATGAGTAAATCCTAGCGGGCCCAGAACTAAACCACTAGCCAGACCAACCATTATTATTTTATTTTTCATGTATCCAAGATTTACTTTAATTTGTTCTAAACACCTTAGAGTTTGAAAAGGAGAAAATGTAGTAGTTATAACTTTAAAATTTAATTCTGATAATCCTGTAGCAACACCTATTAAATTTTGTTCAGCTATGCCAACATCGACATAATTATTAGGATATTTTTTTCTAAATCTATCTAAACCAGCTGAAGTAGAAACGTCAGCGGTGCAAATCATTAAATTTTGATATTCTTTTAACAATTCAATACAGGCTAATCCAAATGTTGCTCTAGTTCCAATTTGTGAGTAAAGTTTTATTTTTGATGCGTCAAGTTTAATTTTCATTTAATTCATTTAAAGCTAAATCATAATTTTTTTGAGTTAAGACTGAATGATGCCAATCATTGTTATTTTCAAAAAAAGAAATGCCTTTACCTTTTATAGTTTCACATATTGCAATGTTTGGTTTATGATTATTTATCTTAGTCGTTAAAAATTTATAAATTTGTTCAATGTTATGACCGTCTATTTTGTTTGAATTCCATCCAAAAGTTGCTAGTTTTTCATACAAATTATTATTAACCAAAATATCATCATTTGATCCAGTCTGTTGAAATTTATTATTATCCACAAATACGTATAAATTATCTAAATTAAATTTATTTGCACACATGAAACTTTCCCATATTGAACCTTCATTGCACTCACCATCTCCTAAAATAACATATACTTTATTTTTTTTGTTTAATCTTTTGTAACCAATTGCCAAACCAACTCCAATTGATAATCCCATGCCAAGACTACCATTTGAAAATTCTATACCCTTTTCTTTATTTTTGACCGGGTGACCCAATAAATTAGATCCATCTTTTTCAAAAGTTAACAATTCATCATTAGATATAAATCCTAAATGATTTAAAATAGCATAATAACTTAAGCATCCATGGCCCTTGCTTAAAATAAACCTGTCATTATTTTCATCATTAATATTTTTTTTATTTATCTGAAAAACTTCATCATAAAGAGTAGAAATTATATCTACTGAGGATAATGCTCCACCTATATGAGCACTTGATTGTCCAGCAGAAAATGCCATTAGAAGTATTTTTTTTCTTATTTCTCTTGCCAAACTTTCAATTTTTTTTTTTGTGCTTGAATCAATCTGCATAGATTCCACCATTTATATCAATAATTTGACCATTAATATAAGTCGAATTTTCTGAGCAAAGAAAAAGAACTAATTTTGAAATATCTTCAAATGTTCCTAATCTTTGAGATGCTATTCTTTTCATAGTTTTGTTAATGTTTTCCTCCGAAGTATTTTTTCTTAGCATTTCACTATCAATTAATCCTGGAGATATACAATTTACCCTAATATTAAATCTTCCTAATTCTTTTGATAAAGATTTTGTTAATGACTCTATTGCACTTTTAGATGATGAATAGATACTTCTTCCAAGATTATTTTCTTTTGCGGAAATTGACGAAATATTTAATATATTTCCACTTTTATTTTTTATCATTTTTTTTGCAACGATCTGGGTTATAAGAATTACAGAAAATACATTAATTCTATATAACTCCTCAATTTCTTTTAATGGCGTCATTAACATTAACGAATTTTGAAGAATACCTGCGTTATTAATTAAAACATCAACGTTTTCACTATAATTATTTAAAAATTCGCTTAATTTGATATTTACTTCATTTAGGTTTTGTAAATCGAAATTTAAATTATAGATTTTATTTTTATTTTTTTCTGAAATTTTTGCTATTTCATTCGTAAAAGTTTGGCTTTTAGTTCTAGTGCATGCAATAATGTTAAAGCCTTCAGAGGAAAGTGATTTTATTAATTCAAAACCTAATCCACGATTTGATCCTGTAATTAATGCTGTTTTTATTTCTTTCAATTTTATTGCACGAAATCTTCTTTTTGAAAGATTTCCTTTGCTTCAGCAGGTTTAAAAATCGACTGACCTTGTTTGGTCATAAACTTTCTTATAAAGCTTTTATCTTCGCCAGCTAAACATAAATCACTGTGATTTCTGAAGTGTTTTATACTAAATCCAAAATCAACAATCTCTTTTAAAGATTGTTTAAAAATATTTCCAATTTTAATATGCACGTATGGACAAACTAATACGTCCCCAATTGGAGTTATGTATAACCTATTAACTGTTGTGCATCCTAGAATTCCTTCATGACTTTTATCAAAAGGGTTCCAAATATTTCTGACTAAATTTTTATAATCTTTTCTAATTTTTCTAAGGTATTCTCTATCTTTGTCATCACAAATTATTTCTTCAGCTTTTTGCCACATACCAGCTGGTACAGCCACATTAAGTAAAGTTCTATATTTTTGTTGTTTAGAGTAATCCAATAATTGTTTTAAATGGTCTGTATGTGCATTGTAATGACCAACTGTAATATTTAAGTATGGATCTATTCCAGCTTTTTGGACGTGTTTTAAACCTTCCATAGCTCTACGCCAAGAATCTTTTCTTCCTCTTATTTCATCATGAATTTTTTCATCCATACTATCTATGCTTACTGAAACCCTACTAACATTTGCATCTGCTAGTCTTTGTGCCATTTCTTCGTCTAAATAGTATCCATTAGTTGTGAGGTACAAATAAAATCTTTCAGGTCTAATTGCCTCAAGAACTTTAAATAGTTTTTTTGGTTGTAATAATAATTCTCCACCTTGTAGATCAAATTCAAAGTAACCTAATTCATCAGCCTCATCCGCTAATTTTGCAATTGCATCATAATCCAAATATTCTTTGACATGATCACCTTTTGGAGAATTTGTAAAACAATACTTACATCTCAAGTTGCATGCATTATTAAAATTTAAGTCTATACCTCTAGTTTTTGTCCCAACCTTACCATCATTATATTTAACATAATCGTAAAAATCTTTTAGTTTTTTTACGAGCCTGGGTTTTTTTAATAAAGCTGAATGTATTGGCATATCGGTTATTTATATAATATTTTTTTAAGTTCAATTATAAAATTATATTAAATTATATCTTCTTGTAAAACCATTAAAAAATCTCCACTACAACAGTATTCATTATTTACAAATCCTTTTGCAGAAAACTTAGCTAAAGATCGTTTAAAAGATAGTAATTCAGAAAAAACTACTAAAGTATCGTTTGGTAATATTTTTCTTTTAAATTTTAAATTATTAGAATTTACAACAAGTAAACTTTTATTGTTATGTTGTGAATAACCAAGTATTAAAATTGAGGAAACTTGTGTCATTGTTTCTGTTTGAAAAACTGCAGGTACATTTGGATCTCCTGGCCAATGATGTTTAAAAATCCAAAAATCTTCTCCAAAAAATTTTTTACCTTTTACTTTATTTTCATCTATTACTTCAACTTCATCCATCATTAAAAACTCATTAGTATTCTTTTGAATACTGAGTAGATTTTCTTTGTTGAAAATTTTATTCTTCATTAATAACTCTGCTTAAATTACGAACAATATCATATCCATCCCAAAGTAATGTTATAGAATTTGAACTACCTATATCAACTACTCTATCAATCCCCCTAAGTTTCATAGAAATTATTTTATTGATTAAAAACTTTTTATCAATTCCATATACAGCAAGTGTTTGATATTTTTTACCTACAAATTTTAAAAATGAAGTATCATTAGTTTTAAACTCAAAAAATTGTCCAAATTTACCTCTAAGAGAATCAATATTTTTCTGTAGCTTATTTATTTCAATTCTAGAAATATTTTTTCCATTTGTTCTTAATGTTGAAAAATTTTTTACATTTATTAAATGGTTTATTTTAGACTCAAATTTTTTATAAGCATTTCCAATATCAATATCATATTTCTTATTTGATATTTTTTCTAACTCATTCCAAAATTTATTAATTTGTTTTTTTTTTGTTCTGTGCCAAATTATTAAGTGAGGACTAGAACATGCATTTTGATCCATTACAAATGCATCATTATAAAAATTATTTACAAGAGATATTAAATTTGACTTATCATCTAATTGCATAACTGAGAAAGAATATCTATCTGCAAAAAATAAATCAACATTATGAATTTGCGTTTTATAATTTTTAAACTTTTTAACAGTTTTATCTCCCCCCCATACTAATCTACAATCAGCTTTGAGTGATAAAAATTCATTTATGCTTTCATCATTATTATAATATACAAAAAAATTATTTTTAGCTAAGAAGCTATTTTTTTTTTTAGATAATAAATTTTCAATTAATGACAGTATTTTCCTATTTAAAATATTATTAGATGATGGAACTTTTATAATATTTGAATTCCCAGATATAAGACCGAAGGCCCAAGAGTAAAGAAAACCAGTTATAACATTTGATGGAGGAATATGTAAAACTAGACCTCTGCCAACCCTATGCTCATTTTTCAATATATTTAATTTTTTTTCAAATTTTATTATGTTTGATTTTCTTATCCAGTATGCAAACGATATAATTTCGGGATATTCAAGATTTGATTTATCTTTCATAAGACAATTCGAGAGCTGCTGAAGAAAATCGATGACTTTTTTTTCAAATGGTTTGTAAATTTGATTATGCGTTAAATTTATTTTATTTAAATCGGTTAATTTATTTATTTTTATCATTCTATTTAAATATTACTACATCCTCTGATATCAGAATTCTTAATTCTTCCATAAATTCTAAATTGTTTTATATTTTTAGAATTGCAATATTTGCAATTATCAGAAACAATTTCTCCAACATCCTCGGTCAAAATATTATGCCCTGGGTAACTGGTTGGCAACAAAGACATAAGTTGAATTAAACCAGGTTCATTAGAAATAATATCTAAATTTTTGTTTCTAATTAAAATATCTGAGAATATTGAAGGGAAAAAATTATTACATTTATAACATTCTAAGAATATAGAACCAGTTTGTTCTATCATGCCATAATAATTAATAATTTTTTTAATTTTAAATTTGTTATATAATTTCTTTTTAAATAAAGGATTATCTACTTTTATATTTTCTAATTTTTTCCATCCACCCCCATGTATTATAGTTGTATTCGATAAATCAATTTTTTTATATTTTAGATTTGATAAATATAATTTTTGCCAAATATCATAGGTAAAACCAAAAATTAATTTATTTTTATACGGTAGATCAATAAATTTTTTAAAAATTTTTTGATCTAAGTTATTCTGTTCATCCAAACAAAAAATAAGTTCGCTTGCTAAAACAGAAAAACCCTTTATTGCTGCTAATTTTGCATTGATTTCACGACTTTTGTTATTTATCTTATTGGCAAGTACTAACATGGGTAGTTTTTTTGTACCAAAGTAACTTGTTAAAATTTTAGTCAAGACCCTCAATTGATTTATTGAATTGTTTCTATCAAGGAATATTTTAGAAACTTTGCTGCTTGAAGTGCCTGAAGAAGTAGCTATTGTGTTTATAGTTTTTAAATCAGCAGTATACATATCAAAATTTTTAAATATCGTAACAGGCAAATATGGGAGATCATCTTTTTTGTAATTTTTATTTTCCTCAAAATTTAATTTTTTTATTATTTCATTGTACATTTTGTTATTTTTATAATGAAAATTGGTCAAAATATTCATTCCATCATTAAATAATTTATTTTTAGTTCTTAACGAGCCATCGAATACATCTAATTTATAATAACTATTAAAGAAACGATAATAATCTTTATATAGAGTTTTCATTTAAGGCCTCATAATTTATTTTTCCTGAAGAAGTCAAAATAATTTTATTAAAAAATTTAATTTTAATTAAATTTTTATTTATCTTATATTCTTTAAGCAAACAATTTAGTAAATTATTTTTTATTTGTTTTTTTCTTACTAATACGACTAGTTCGTTATCAGTTCCTGTACAATAAATGCTTTTATATTTTAAAAAATTTCTTAATTGAATTTCAAGTTCATCTAAGCTTATTCTATGTCCAACAATTTTTAGAAATCTTTTTTTTCTTCCAATTATAAAATAATATCCTTGATTATCTCTAAAACCCAGATCACCGGTATATAATTTTCCATTATTCAAATCACCTCTTTTTAAATCTTTAAGAGAATTTGCATATCCAAGAGAAACGTTACTTCCTTTAAATAAAATTTCACCTATTTTTTTATTATTTGGCTTAATAATTTCCATTTTAGATCCAGGTATTGGAATACCAATACTTCCAATTTTATTTTTACATTTTGACCAAGGTAAATATGACATCCTTGATGTAGCTTCAGTTGCTCCATACATAATTATTAACTTAATTTTTTTTTTTTTTTAAAATATTGTAAAAATATTTTTGATTTTCTTTACTCAGCTTTCCTCCTGCTTGAGTAATATATTTTAAAGAAGACAGATTATAGTTTTCAAATTTTATTTTTTTTAATAATTCATAAGTATAAGGAACTCCACCAAACGTAGTAGCTTGAGTTTTGCAAAGTAATTCCCAAAAATCTCTTTGAATAATACTATAATCGTTAAGTATTATAGTTGAACTCTTATAAAGATGCGTATTAAGCTGTGAAAACCCATAAGTATAGTCTGGAGGAAGCGTTGTAATTAATTTATCAGAACTTTTAATATTTAAAAATTTTACTATCGATTTCGTATTGCTTTCTATATTTTTGTATGAAAGCCTAACAAGTTTTGAACTCCCAGTTGATCCTGAAGTGGTCAAAAGGAAGAATAATTCTTCATTAATATAATGATTTTTTTTTTTTTTAATTTTATAACAACTATATCCATGAAGTTTATATACTTCTTGGTAAAAATTTAAATCTAAAATTCTTTTAGTGATAATATCGTTTGGTTTATAAATATTAATTAAATCTATTAAATTTTGTAATTTTATATTTGAGTTAATTAAAGTTATAGTGTGTCCACTTTTTAATAAAGATATGTAAAAAATTATAGAGGGATAACTATTATCGACCAATAAAAATACAAGTTTTTTAAATTTATTTTTAAGAAAAAAATTGTTTAACTCTTCATAATCATTAATTATGTTTTTTTTTGAAATAGTTTTTCCAAACTTATCAATAAGTTTAACTTTACTTATGTCTTCTACTATCATTTATTAAATAATATATATATTTAAATTAGAAAATCATAATTATATAAAAATAATGAAAAAGAAACGAATTTTAATAATCCATCATAGAAGTCAATATGGAGGAGCACCAAGAAGTTTAATTGAAAATCTTAATATTTTAAAAAAATATAAAAATTTAGAAATCGACATAATTTGCCCATATGGAGATGTATATAATAAAATTAAAAAAATTGGATACAGGCCTATAGGCACACAAGGAGTACCAATATTTGATAATTCTAACTTTGGATATTATAAAAACTTTAGATGGCTTATTTTATTAAGGGAAATTTATTTTTTATTTTGTTTTATTCTAACAATAAACTACATAAAAAAAACTTATGATATTATACATTTAAATGAAATTTTATGTTTTCCAGTTTTGTCAATATTAAAAAAAAAATTTAATTGTAAAATCTTTATTCATCAAAGAACTAAACTAAAAAAAATAAATAGTATTAGGATAAAATGGATGAATAATATTTTAAATAAGTACGTTCATAAAATAATATCTATTGATAAAGAATGCCAGAAAACATTAAGCCTATCTCTTAAAAAAAAAAGTTGTGTTATTACAAACTCAATAAATCAAATAAAATTTAAAAGAAGTAAAATAAAATATAAAAAAACTATTTTCGGTTTTGTTGGGCAATTAAATGAGTCTAAAGGTATTAAGAAGTTAATTTTAAGTTTTAAACATTTTAATAAAAACGATAAGGTTGAATTAAGAATCTTTTCTCCCTTCCCAAAATTCAATGTAAAAAATTTTATATTAGATATTTTTAATATAAGAAAAGATTTTTACCGTTTTTATAAATTTGAAGAGTTAAATAAACATAAAAATATTAAATTTATGGGTTACGAAAGTAATTTGATAAAATTATATAAGAATATTGATGTTTTAATTTTTCCTAATGAAGACTACGCAGTTGGGAGACCTGTTTTTGAGGCAGGTTTTTTTGGGATACCTTCGATTATTGCTCATAAAAATAGCAATTCGGAATATTTAATAGATGGAAAAACAGGATATACAATTTATCCGAATACAATTAAAAATATTATTAAAGCTATTTTGAAAATTAATAACAAAAAAAAAATAATTACAATGGGTAAAAGAGCAGAAAAACTATGCAAAAAAAATTTTTCTGCAAAAAAAAATTCAGATAAAATATTAAAGCTATATTTTTCATGAAAAAAATATCAATTATAACTGTTGTTAAAAACGGAATGCCATACCTAAAAAATGCTATAGAGAGTTTCGACAAACAGGAATACTTAGATAAAGAACATGTTATTGTTTTTTCAAAATCAAATGATGGAACAGAACAATATTTAGAAACGCAGAAATCAATAAATAGAATTATTATTGAGGATAACAACACTGGTAATAAGTTCGATGCAATCAATATTGGGATGAAATTTGCACAAGGGGATGTTATTGGTATTTTACATTCAGATGACGAATTCTATAACAATAATATATTAAAGTGTGTAGATGAAAAATTTAGAGAAAATATTAATTTCTTATATGGAAATATATTAATTATTTCAAAAAATAATAAAATATTGAGAAAATGGAACTCAGAAAATTTTAAAAAAAATAGATTAGAGTTTGGATGGATGCCACCTCACACATCAACATTTATAGAGCAAAATTTTGCGAAACAAATAGGCAATTATTCAAATAAATTTAAGATTTCATCTGATTATGATTATATGCTTAGGTGTTTAAAAAGTAGTAACTTAAAAATTGGATATATTAATGAGTATATTACTAAAATGAAATTTGGTGGAGATAGTACAAAATTAACTGGATTATTAAAAAAGATGAAGGAAGATTTAGAAATTCAAAGAAAAAATAATCTTAAATTCCCAATTATCTCATTAATATTCAAAAATATTAGAAAAATTAAACAATTTATAATTTAATTTCACATTTCTCATTATCTAAATCAAGATCAAATATTTGTCTTTTGATAATTTTTTCTTTAGCTAAAAAGTTTCTTCTTAAAACTTTAAAATCTTTAGTTAATATATTTTTTTTACAAAATTTAAATTTATTATATATAAAACCATCATCTACTAATAAGGTTACTTTCTTAATATTATTTTTTTTAATAAAATTTAATAATTTATCGTCAACAATATTTTTTGGGGTATAAAAAATAAATTCTATGGAAAAATGATTTTTATTTAAGAAATACTTTGACCTTATGTCGGAAGTATAATTTTCATTGATAATATTTTTTTTTATCCAATTAGCTTCTTTGTATTGATAAGCTCTACTTTCTAAATAATTCTCATATTTTGTTGTATTAATTAAACTTGTAAAGTTCAAAAAAGAAATAGAAATTAGGAATAAGTAAACTATTAACATTTGTAGTTTTAATAAATTATAAAAAAAAACTCTGAATCTAATCTCAAAAAAAAGACAAGAAAATATTAATAAAAAATAACTTAAATATAAATAACGCGAACTAAACTGTCCGATTAAAAAATAAGATAAAAACATGATTATCGACAAAATAAAAATCATTTTAGCTTGTTTGCTAAAATTTTTTGTCAAAATATATAATAAAATACCAACACCAAAATAAGTGGTGATTGAACTAAAACTCAGTGGAAAAAGGATATTTAGAAAAGCATAGAAATTTGAAAGTCCATACTCACTATAGTTTTTTAGCATATTAGAGAAATTAATTACTGTTTCATCTGGAGAATTAGATAAATAATTTTCAAAAAAAGGTGATAGTGGATTTAAGTAAAAAATATAATTTTTAATTAACAAGGGTGTCCAAAATAATATTAAAAAGAAGATAAATGAAATTGTAAATTTTTTTTTATTTATATTATTAGATATAATTGCAAAAAAAAATAAAATTGAAACTAACGGCAAAAAAGAAAATTTAAGTGAGGAGACGTATGCTAAAAAAATTGATGTAAAATTTTCTTTTTTTTTTATAATTATAAATAGAAATGAAACAATTAAAAATAGGTATCCAATAAATTGAGGCTTTTGGTTTGAAATAAAATATATTAAAATTGGTGAGCTTAAAAGGCAATATAAAAAAACGTTAATATTTTTTTTTTCTTTAAAATTATTAAAAATAATCTTTGTTAAAAGAAACAAAAGAAATACTTTTAAAAATGATAAAAATTTTCCATCAAAAAATTTAATAGAGAATATATTTAATATTTCACCGTATGAGGCTAATCTAAAATGAATCCAATTATGAAGTGGCAGATTTTTTTCATTTTCAATCCAAAATTTAGCTGCACCCAAGTGATAATCTAAAGAGTCTGCATCACTCGCAGGAAATAAACTTATTATGAAATATGGGAGAAATAAAAGAAATAATTTATCTTTTAAAATTTCTCTAAATTTAAAGTTTTTTATTTCTGTAAAATAAATTATCGGTGTAATCAGGCATAATAAGCTAAGCAAATAAATAATATAATTATTATATAATCCAAGAATAATTGATAAAAAAATAAGATAAGTTACTGATATAAATACAAAAATATATAATATTAAATTATTTTCTATTTTATTATCTTTAAAAAAAACTAGTGCTAACTTTTTAGAAATTAAATATAAACTTAATACAAAATATATTAAAAGAATATTTTTAAGTAATATTATCATAGCAATGAAATTTATTGATATTAATACAGAATATAAAATTTTCAAAAAAGATATAGATTATTCTCTAAAAAAAGTAATAAATAACTCTAATTTTATTTTAGGTCCTGAGGTAAGAAAATTAGAGGATAAACTAAAAATTTTTACAGGATCAAAATATTGTATAAGTACATCAAGTGGTACTGATGGACTCTTACTTGCTTTGAAATCATTAAATTTAAAAAGTGGTGATGAGGTAATTATTCCAGATTTTGCTTATGTATCTCCTGCCGAAGTAGCAGCATTATTAAAATTAAAAATTAAATTTGTTGATGTTGATTATGATACTTTT
>MDSZ01139517.1_pt1 | contig 11488 bp, 19 predicted proteins | sample 811201 | NCBI WGS metagenome assembly MDSZ01 (sample SAMN05326647, study PRJNA326480) | marine metagenome | isolation source: seawater | place: Indian Ocean: North | collected 2010 | reverse complement strand
TTTTAAATTGGAGTTTGGATACGATGCTCACGGCGATTTATTCCTGGCTGATGAATTATCACCTGACAACATGCGACTCTGGAAGAAAGGAACGAAAGAGAGATTCGATAAGGATCTTTTTAGAAAAGACGAAGGAGATATAGTGGTAGCATACAAGCACATCTTACAACAGCTCAGGCAGTTTGCCTAAATATTGCGTAGGGATCTGTAAGATATGTCTGCGGAGATTATAAGACAATTAGTAGAGAGATGTTACTCAGGTGGTATGGGTGAGGTCTTGAGTCCTAGTGCTTTAGATGGACTCAACCCTTACACTCCAGTTACTAGTAGTACATCTGCAGGACCAGTAGCACCTCAACAATCACCAGCAGAAATCATACAGAGTTTAGTTGGTAGATGTTATAGTGCACCAGTCCCACTGGAACCCAATCAATTGGATTCACAGTTTCCTATGGTACCATTTGTACCACCAGATTCAGACCCTGTGCCTACACCTTCGGAGGTTATTCAGCAGTTAGTTGGTAGATGTTATCCAGACCTACCTCCTCTTGCACCACTACCAGATACAATACCACCACCAGCGACGAGCACGTGGGACTGGGGTGATCCTCTTAAAGAAATAAAGATATGGTTTCCAGATTTACCTATTGATGATGGTGTTATCATTATTGATCCACCAACTCCTCCTGACCCCACGTGGAATATTAGATGGGGTGGTGGAGGTGATGATTGTATAGAGGTTGTTAAATTAAAGAAACAAAACCTCCTTAAGAAATTAGAAGATGGATACTGGGAGCATATTAATACTGGAGTAGTATATTTTTGTAAGGATGATGGTGGAGATCCAGATGAGTTTGATAGGTGTGTTAGGAATGCACTAGAGTGTATGTTCCGTCCTTACTTTGGAGGTCAATGGAAACCACCTAAGGCAGACTGTGATGCTTACTGGCCTAATGGATGGAGTGGTAACAAGGATGAGGTATGCATTAAGAATTGTTTCCCAGACAGGGTAGCAATCTATGAAGCTAGATTGGGTGAAGCAAATCCATTGACTGTCAACTTTGATGCATCAGGTAATCTAATTGCTACAGGTAGTGGTGATGCAGTATTACAGATAAGATTAGAATGGAATGATAATCCTAATACCTATGGACAGGCAGTAAATAATATACAATTTGGTGGTAAGACATGGACACAATCAGGTAGGTCTGGTTCTGTCACTCATACTATAGTATTGAGTGGTGCTGGCACTAATACTGTGACCTATAATGGTATCACTGGTGGATTTACTGTGGTTGATAACGGTAAGAGACTATGCATGAAGGACACTCATGGTAGTGATTGTAATGCTAACTTTATTATTGCATCGGAGCAGACTGGTAGTGACCATGCTTATCAATTGACATCCATACCACCATCAGGATATTCATTGACCAATCAAGCACCACATTTCTATGCTCTTAAGGATCCTATTCCTGGTGTAACAAAACCACTCTTTAAGTACTACTCAAGCAGTAAGATAGATACTTTCCTCACTACTAACCCAGGTCAACCAGACTCTGAGGGTGCTGGTGAGAGAGTAACTATGAATGCTACTGGCATGCAATTTGTAGAGGTGCTAGGGCATGTCTTCCCAACTGCTAGCTCAATGACAAGTTACTTAGCAGCAGGTGAGCAAGCAGAAGCATTGCATAGATTCCATAGTAGTAATCCATTTGACCACAGATATACTATCGAGGGTGACTATGAAGGTGGTGGACCCAAACAGATAAAGAATAAGTGGGTCTATCGTATACCTAAGAATGTATCAGCAGACTTGAGTATCATCATGGATGTTGAGAAAGGGTCTGCTGGATTTGATAATGCTGTAGGATTTTACCTAGCAGATGAGACTGGACCCAAGTATGGAAGGGTAGTAGTCACCAGTGCTAGGGGTGGCACCAATATGTACACTGCTAACGTACCTAATGCCAAGTTGAAGCAGTATGCAGGTGGCACCATGGGATATTTCTTGATCCCTGATGGTGGTGGCCAGAATACATTGACTATTAACCAAGAGGTAGCATTCAATCCACTCGGTGATGGTTTCAGTGCGATAGGAATCTCTACAGCACAGAGTAACTATTGTATGTTTGGTGATAACCTATGGAATCCTAATGATAAAGACCATACTAAATGGCATGGTAAAGCACATCAAATGTGGGAAGACTTACTCAATGGTGATGATGATTATGATGACCTGAGATTGTGGCACCAAGTTAGATGGTCTTACAATGGATATGCTTATGAAGGTATCCAATGTTATCTCTATGCTGGTGCTGCACCACCTAAGGTGATGAGAAAGATTAATAATGATACTAAGTGTGATACTAGAGTCCTTACTAGTTCCTTTAAGGATGTAATCATGAGACGATTGGACTGTGGTGAGAGGTTACCTACCTTTACTTCTAATGATATAGATTGGGAGTGTGACTCATGTAATGGTCCCTATAGTGTTAGAGTGCATGACAATCAGACAATTAAGGTAGCAGCAGGTGGTAAGGTCAGAGTTATATCAATGGGTGGTATCACTGGTGGATTGTTTGGTGACTGTATTAAATTTACCATCAAGATGAAGAAGAATGGTGTAGATTTATTCACTAAACAATTTGAAGCAAAGTATTGGCCTCTAATAGGACAGGATTTATATGACCAAGATATAGACCTAGCAACAGGTGATGAACTTACATTCCAAGTAGTAAGTATTGACCATGGTCCTGTCTATGGTGACATATCATTAGAGATGGGATTCTTTGACTTAACTAATGAAAATTATGATGGTGTATTCAAGTTAACTCTTGGCACAACTTCTGATGATGCTGTCCATGGTGAGACACAAGGTAACCCAACACACAACCAAGTTAATACTTCTACTGTTGGTTTTGTAAGAGGACTAGCAATGCAGTTCCGTCCATCTAATAAGTTGGAGTTTGAATGGGAAGCAGGTGCTAAGTATACTGAGTCATGGGTGGAAGATAATACTCCTGACCCTGGATATCCATGGGTAGAAGTATGGTCTGGTGGTGGACCTGTCGCTATGCATGGGTCACTACAAGCTAACCCTGATATTCCTGGTAACAGTAGGATAATTAATAATCCTTCCATGCCTAACTTACCTGGTGCTTACTGTGATACAGGATATCTTTATGATAAGAATGAATACTTCTCTGGTACTATACTAGAGTCATACAAGTATAGAAATAATACTGGTGTCTATAACTTCTTGCTTGAGAATTTCTTATGCACTAGGTTTGAAACACTGAGTGGCACTAGCATCAGTGCATCTGATAGAGCAACACTCTTGACTGCTGGACCTACTACGTTTGCAAAGAACTCAGTACCTTGGTATACTATGGGTGAGAATAAGACAGCAGGATATGGTGCTGTTGTTGATAGTATCTGGGATGGTAGAGCACTGAATCCACAGAGGGATACTTACTTCTCTCCTGTTACTTTTATCCATGACTATACTTTAGATAACTATCATGGTACAGGTGGATCAAACTATCAGGATGCATGTAAGATAAGGATAGGTATCACATTCTATCCAGTCCTAGCAGAGTTGCAGACAGGTGCAAGGACAGTCCACTACTGGCAAGCAATGATTCATATCATTGATGTTGTGGAGGAAGGGTCAGGATACACTACTGCATCAGAGTTTGTCTTAACGTGGCCTCCTACTAGGGATCCACTGACTGAGGACACTACACAGTCACCATACTACCCTGACTACGAGCCATCATTCCAGATGCCATCAAGACCTATCGTCTCTTGGTTTGAGGATGATGAGTTGGTACGTAGGACAGCTAAGGAAGCGTTCTACATGGAGTCACACAACAAAGATTCTATGGTATGGTATAGTGGCACGGACAAAACTAAATTCAGAGTTAAATTTAAGGTAATCATTACGGAGGTGACGAGCTAATGGCACAAGGATTCGACGGTTTCACAGCAGGTGAGATTGCAGCAGAGAGATCTTTAGAGAGGTCTTCACGTGAGTTGAGGACACTTAAGAAGGTCATCGAGAAGTATAAGGATGACCCTAAGGGCAAGAAGAAGATGCTCAAGAAGATGCAGAAGTATTGGAGGAGTCCTATCGCAGAGATTAAAGGTCTCGATTACAAACCGAAGGGTAGTAGCTGGACACCCCCTGAAGATTTGCAGCAGAATCTTCAGACAATGGCCGAGTATATTGATCCAAGGAAGGAAGAAGGTCAGGAAACCGACATAAATAACAATGCCTTAACAGTCGAGCAGGAAGATGAACTTCGTGCTAAACTGTCCAAAACCGAAGAAGAAAATGATTAATCTGGAGGAGAAGTATGGGTCTTACATTGGTAGTCACAAGACTTTTAGGATAGATGGAGTAGAAGAACCAGTTACAGGGTATGGATACCACTGTGATGGTAGTGAAATAAAAGGTTACTGGGTTAACACTCGTAACTATAAATTGTTCTATAATTTGAATGAGCAATTCATTAGGATGGTACCCTTAAATGACGTGGAATCTTGATTATCTTTTTCCTAAACCCCTAGCATCATCTAAAATCAATGAGGATGTCTGTGATATCCTCACTGAGATGTGTAATGAATATGAATTTGGTCTTGATAATGAGGATTCAGGACAGGATGGTGGGGTAACAACTAATAAGCATGTGCTACACAATAAACCTGCAGTGCTGGACTACCTTACTCGTAGAGTAAGAGAGTGTGTCTGTTACCTAGGGTATCATTGTGATGTGCAGATAACAACTTCGTGGTTTACAGTAACATTTCCTGGAGGATTTGCGAATGAGCATGCCCACACAAACAGTTGGTTTTCTGGTGTGGTATACTATGATGTGTATGATGACGATTCATCTCAACTACAGTTTGTAGATCCACCTTCAGGTGTTTACGTGACACCTGCTAACATGAATGAATTTAATGCTACTGATTACAGGGTATCACCTGAAAGAGGTACCATTATTTTATTCCCAAGTGATGTAAGGCATAAGGTATTGAAAAACTATTCAAATATTGATAGATTTTCACTGGCATTTAATGTCATGCCTAAAGGTCACGTGGATGTGGGTGACTCTTCTTACACGTACCAGTAATAGAACTGGCACAACCCCCCTTGACGGTTAACCGCAAAATAAAGTATTATAAATACTTCTTCAGATGAAGGACGCTTCATCTATCGTAACATTCCGAATTCCGCAAATTTGAGCTAGGTCTCGTAACGAAAGAAACAATCCCATGTCGAGGGATTGTAACATCCGCAGTCTTGTATTGCGAGACACTTAAACAAAAACATGTCAATCAAATCAACAATCGCTGCTTTGGCAGCATCTCCATTCCTTCTCGCTGGTGCAGCTTTTGCTGGTCCATATGTGAATGTTGAGAGCAACCTTTCTTACCCTGACGGTGAGTATTCTTCCGCTACTACAGATATCCATCTTGGATATGAGGGAGTAAATGACACAGGTAAGCTTGCATACTACGTGCAAGGTGGTCCTGCTGTAAGTCACGCTGAGTCAACTGATGACACAGACCTTGACTTCTCTGGTAAGGCTGGTCTTTCTTACGCTATTGCTGATGCTACTTCACTTTACGGTGAGTTGTCTGGAATCACTGATGAAGATTCCAATGGTGACTCTCTAGTTAACTGGGGTGCTAAAGCAGGTGTGAAATTCACATTCTAAGAGCAGGTTAATATATAACTAAATAAAGGGTCTCTAATGAGACCCTTTTTTCTTTCCTACTATTATTAATATGGCCGAAACAAAAAGACCTGGCAACACTGCCATTTATACCCGTGAAGGATGCCCTTACTGCACAAAGATTAAGGAAGTTTACAATCAGAAGGGTTGGGGCTATGCAGAATACAAATTAAATGTTAACTTTACTAGAGAGCAGTTTAAGCAGGAGTTTGGTCAATCAGCCACATTCCCTCAAGTAATCATCTCAGGACATAAAATGGGAGGTTGCACTGAAACTGTTAAATACCTGCGAGAAAATTCTTACGTCTGATGTACATGGATGCCAACTCCGAGGAACTCTATACAATCATTGACAGAGCAATCGACGAAGCGATGCTCAATGGGAGATTCCTATTTAATATGAAAACTTATCTCACGTCTGCTAAGTGGACACGCAAACAGACAGGTGAATTAATTAATTCATCCTCTATGGGTGAGTTAAATCAAGTAGTGAGTGAGTTGAGTCAATACATTGCAAGGGATAAGTATATGTCTGAGGCATATAATAATGTCCCCAAACCACAAGCGAGAAAGATTAGGAAGTATTTCCAATCACTAATAGATGATGCCCAGGAATATTATGATAACCGTAGACCAGGCAGACCAAAGAAAACTACTAAATAAAAAAAAGTTAGGAGGTGTTACCCATGGCAGATGTTTCTTTTTTATACATCGCATTCTTCCTAACTATAGGTAGTTTTCTTTTAGGTTTTGTGGTATCATGGAACATAAAAGATGTCTTCGACCAGTGGAAGGAGAGAGCAGAGTATGCTGCTGTCGTTATGCACCCTGAAATGCAAACAGAAGATGGACCAGTAGACCCTACTGAGCTTCTTTACTTGCGTATTACTGACGAAGATGATACAATATACGATGAAGACGAGTAAGCTATGAAACTAATGATATCTGAAGTGCTTCAGAAGGCTCACAATGCCAAGACGAAAGCACAGAAGGTGAAGATCCTTCAGGATAATAACACTCCTGCTCTAAGGTCTGTGTTTATTATGAATTTTGATGAGAGTTTGACACCTGCTGTCCCACTTGGTGAGGACGTACCTTATCGTAAGAATGAGGCACCAAAAGGTACTGAGCACACACTCCTAGAGAAGGAGGCAAAGAAACTCTATCGCTTCTTCAAGGGTGGTGATGATACACTCAAACCTATGAAGATAGAGAGTATGTTTATTCAATTACTTGAAGGTCTTCATGAGAGTGAGGCAGAGGTAGTTGTTAAGGCAATCAATAAGACATTGCATAAGAGATATAGAATCACTAAGGCAGCAGTTCAAGAAGCATTCCCATCTATTGAATGGGGTGGCAGAGGTAGATGAAATTAACCGATGACCAAGTTGCTGACATTAACAGCAGAGGATTGGGGTGTTCTATAATTGCAACTGGTATCACTCCTGATGCTGGTGAAGATAGAGCGTTGCCAACCAATGCATATTTGCTAGAGTTGAAGAAGGATAATGAGACATGGTTTGACCTAGTAATGGGCAACGCTGTTGACATCCATGACACATACTATGATATGCTTGGTAATGTTATGCAGAAAATGAATTATACTAAGGGCACTAGAGCACCAGGTCAGTATAACAATCCTTTAATGACACCACCTAAGAGGAAGAAGAAATGACAGATACTATTCATAAGGAGACTCTACTCAATCTATTAAAGGAGAAAGCGTATAAGAAGGGTCAGTATGTATTGTCTTCAGGTAAAGAGTCAGAGCATTATATTAATTGCAAACCTGTTACTCTATCATGTGAAGGTAATGCACTCCTATCATCCTTGATGGTAAAGATGCTAGACCCTAAGTCAGTAGCAGTTGGTGGTCTTACTCTAGGTGGAGACCCATTGGTTGTTGGAGTAGCACAGAGAGCATTCTATAAGGGTGGTAACATCGATGCTCTAATTGTTAGGAAGAATCCTAAAGGATATGGTACAAAGGAAGTCATTGAAGGTAATAAACCACCTAAAGGGTCAGTTGTAACTGTCCTAGAGGATGTAACTACCACTGGAGGTAGTGCTATGAAGGCAGTTAATGTCCTACGTGGTGCAGGTTACACAGTTAATAGGGTAGTTGCTATTGTAGATCGTATGGATGACCATGAGATATGGGATCATAATAAGATAGAATTTCTATCACTATTCAAGTTGGAGGACATTATAGAATGACAGTATATTTTGACCCTCGTAAGGCATCTAAACCTGTCGAGGAAATGACAGAGGATGAAAAGAATATAGAGATGGGTAAGCAAGCAACAACAGCAATCGCTAATCTATTTGTATCTCCCTTGGTTCTTATGTTAGTATGGAATCTATGTATACCAGGCATCTTTGGACTACCTGTCTTAGGTTACTGGTCAGCAATGGGACTCTATGTAGTCTCTCGTATTCTTTTGAAGAAGAATGACTAGATGGTGGAGGATATGGAAGTATGCGTTGGGTAGTTTCTCTGACGAAAGAACTAAACGCTACGACAACCACGTTGTTATCGTACGGACTATTATATTCCTTTCTTATCTCATTACTAATTGTTTTATCGTTAGCGGAGTAATCAGACATTGGTATGACTAAAGTATGTTTAGTAAGCGTCACACCAGACGCAGAAAAAACTATAGGATATGTCGCAAGAGTATCCAATCCAAATAACCAAGACAACCCTAAGGTTGCTGGTCTTTTAAAGTATTGTATAGAGCATGGACACTGGTCTATCTTCGAGCAAGCACACATGACCTTAGAGATTAATACCACTCGTGGTATTGCAGCTCAAATACTGAGGCATCGTAGCTTCACATTCCAAGAGTTCAGTCAGAGATATGCTGACGCTAATCTTCTTGAGAAACCAGAGGTGCCAGACCTAAGGAGACAGGACACCAAGAATAGACAGAATAGTATAGATGACATCGACGAAACCGAGAAGGCGTTCTTACAAGGCCGAATTTCGCAATACTTCCAAGAAGGGATGGACTTATACAGTGAACTATTATCTAAGGGCATTGCGAAGGAGTGTGCGAGGTTTGTTCTCCCTCTAGCAACACCCACTAGGATATACATGACTGGTAGTGCAAGGTCATGGATGCATTACATCCAACTACGCACAGGTCATGGCACACAGAAGGAGCACATGGACATAGCAAACCTATGTCGTGACCACTTCATCTGTAACTTCCCCACTATATCTAAGGCACTAGGATGGTGTCCTGATGTTGATGACTGTGATTGTCGTTATGATAATGACTGGGGTGACACACAACCATGTTTAAGGATAGACTAATGCCAACATACCCTGTTATAAATAAATCTACTGGAGAGAAGAAAGAACTCTCTATGTCCATGAAAGCTTATGACGAATGGAGAAGGGATAATCCCGACTGGGATAAAGACTGGTCCGCAGGGACTGGTGGAGTAACATATGGAGATCCCAAGCAATCGGATGGATTCAAAGAAGTAATGAGTAAAGTCCAAGAACAACACCCACGTGCTAACCTTTCGAGGTTTACTTAATTATGCCAGCAAGAAAGAAGAAAACGAATGGAAACGGGAACGGCAACGGGAACGGGACTGTATCAAGAGCAATGAAGAAGAAACCCCCAATAAACCTTGACCATCTCAGGGTTATTGAACCATTAACAGAAAATCAGACAAATGTATTCAACGCATATGGTGAGGGGAAGAATCTTGTTCTACATGGTGCTGCAGGTACTGGTAAGACATTCATTAGTCTGTACCTAGCATTGAAGTCAGTCTTAGACCCTTCCACTCCTTACACTAAGGTATTCATGGTCAGGTCTCTTGTACCTACAAGAGAGATTGGTTTCTTACCTGGTGACCATGAGGATAAGTCTGACTTGTATCAAATACCATACAGAAATATGGTACGATATATGTTTAACATGCCTGATGAAGGAGCATTTCGCATGTTATATGATAATCTAAGAGGGCAAGGGTCAATAGACTTCTGGTCTACTTCCTTCTTGCGTGGTGTCACCCTTGACAGGGCTATTATAATAGTAGATGAGTTCTCTAACTTAAACTTCCACGAGTTAGATAGTATTGTCACTCGTGTTGGTCAAGACAGCAGGATTATATTCTCTGGAGATTATTCACAGTCTGACTTAGTTAAGGCTAATGAGAGGACTGGTGTGCTAGACTTCATGAAGATTACACAGACTATGCCATCCTTTGAGTTGGTAGAGTTTAACATCAATGATATCGTAAGGTCTGGTTTCATCAGAGAATACCTTATCGCTAAAAACAATCTAGGATTTAATTAATGTTTAATTATGTTGGTCCTGCAGCTCCCATAAAAGAGTTACCTAGCAGGACACTCGACAGTGGTCGTTTCTATAAGCTTGATGATGTATGGATGCCAAGTGTTACAACAGTGGTTGGCAACGCTACTAAAGATGGTATACTAAAGTGGCAGCAACGAGTCGGGTTTGCTGAAGCAGAGAAGGTCCGTCGTGCTGCTGCATGGAGAGGGTCTCAATATCATAGTTTAGTGGAGCATTATCTTAAAAATGAATTGGAAAAAATTGAGGAGAGCAAGGGTCTTCCCACGTACCTTTTTAGGGCTGCTCGTGAGACTCTTGATCGCATTAGTAATATTCACGCTATTGAAGCCCCTCTTTTTTCTAAGCGTCTATGCATTGCTGGTCGTGTTGATTGCATTGCTGAGTTTGATAATGAGCTTGCTATAATTGACTTCAAGACAACTAAAAACATTAAGAAAGAGGAGCACCTAGAGAAATTCTTTGTGCAGGAAGCAGCGTATGCTTACATGTATTATGAGATGACAGGTGTAGAGGTGGACAAACTTGTAACATTATCTGTTGCAGAGGATGGCACTATACAAGTTGCTCAAAAGTATGATAAAATACCCTATATTGATACTCTCATTGAGTGGATAAAAACTTATTGGGAGGATAATAATGAAAGAAATTGAGGAGAAATTTATGACACAAGGTAAGTTTACTTCCCTTGTTGAAGACAGGGTGAAGGAGAGTCAAGGTCTTATAAATTATATCGAAGGTGTCGCATCAGTATGTGAAGAGTATGAGATAGAAGTTGAGACTGTTAACAAACTCATCTCTAAACCACTCAAGGATAAGATTAAATGGGACGCACAACAATTAAACTACATTAAACGTACAAGTAGAGGAGTTTTAAAACTATGACGGATATGTTTTTTGAATCTGAGGTAGTCAAGAGAGAATTAGAAGAGATACAGGAGTGCTATACTCAGCTTCTAAAGATGTCTGCTGGTCTTAAAGAATTTTCTCCTAAAGAGAGGTTGGATCACATTGAGAAGACTCTGGAGTTAGTAGCGAAGCAGAAGGTATTCTATGCACGGTTACAACTTGCAGCAAATGAGTTACAAGATGATGATGAATCAGCAAAAGCAATTAAAGACAGGATAGAGGTGATGTCCACAGAGTATAGCGGTGGACTCAACCTTACCATGGTGCTAGACCAGATGGAATCTAAGCTCAGAGGGTGGAGAAACGAGCTCTTGACAGAGCCTAAATAGTATGCTACTATAATCCAGTAGCAATATCACAATACAACTTCGGAGACAAATACTAATGTCATTCGCATCATTAAAGAGCAAGTCTGGTAAGTTTGCTAAGCTTACACAACAGATTGAAAACATGTCCAAGCCTCAGGGGCGTGGTCCAGATGAAAGACTCTGGAAACCA
>MDSZ01063196.1_pt1 | contig 11488 bp, 11 predicted proteins | sample 811201 | NCBI WGS metagenome assembly MDSZ01 (sample SAMN05326647, study PRJNA326480) | marine metagenome | isolation source: seawater | place: Indian Ocean: North | collected 2010 | reverse complement strand
CATAGTGAAAGAAAACTCTCTTACCTTTATTTACAAGTGGTATTAAATGCTGTATATTATCTTGAGGGGACCTCCACCTGCACATTCCATGTATATCCCAACTAGTATTATCTAATAAATAATCAGCAAGATGTGAGCCGACCATACCTGTAATTCCTGTAATAAGTACTTTTTTATTATTTTTTATTGAATCCAAATTAATTTTCTTTTAATTGATTTGTATTCCAATCAAGTTTGGGTCTTATTGCCCCAATAGTTTTTGAAAAACTAAATTTATTGTTATTAGCTTTTTCAATAATATTAAAATGAAGAATATTAATTTCTGAAATTATATTATCAATAACAGAACTACCATTTATATGTAAGTTAATTGTGAATTGGCCTGGATTTAATAAAGATCTAGGTATTATACACGTGGATCGAAATAAACCAATTGGATAGGTTTTATCAAACCAAACATCAGGTTGAGTGGTATAATCTGGTGAATTTGAAGGTGTTACAATCGGATATCCTAATGAATCTACAAGCCAAAACCCGACCCATCTTTTTCCTGGCTTTATATTCCAATATTCTATTTCTACTTTTATTTCTTGATCTACATCTGGATTGGCATTAATAACACCATCAGAAATAATACGAATTGCTTTTAATCGAGCTCTATCATCACCTGGCGCATCCTCCTTTCTTTTCCAACTTACTTCACCACTAACATCCTCTAGTGCATTTTCTGTATAGTATTGTATTGCTTCTTTTTGATTGCCAATGAATTTTAATTCCCCTTTTACTAAAACAATAACTTTATCACATAAACTTTCAACGGCATTCATATTGTGGCTAACAAAAATAATCGTTCTTCCTTGGCTTCCAATATTTTTCATTTTTCCTAGACATTTTTTTTGAAATTCAGCATCTCCAACTGCTAATATCTCATCTACTAATAATATTTCAGGCTCTAAATATGCAGCTACTGAAAACCCTAATCTTACATGCATACCACTTGAATATCGCTTTACAGGAGTATCGATATATTTACTAATTCCAGAATATTCAATAATCTCATCGAGTTTTCTATCAATTTCTCTTTTTGTCATACCGTAAATTGTACCATTAAGATAAATATTTTCTCTTCCAGTCAATTCTGGATGGAAACCAGTGCCAACTTCCAAAAGAGATGCAACTCTACCTCTAATTTTGACTGAACCAACTGTTGGTGTTGTAATTCTCGATAATATTTTTAGTAGAGTAGACTTCCCTGCTCCATTTTTACCAATAATACCAATACGTTCACCTTCACTTATATCAAGGTTTATATTATCTAACGCAAGTATTCTATCTTCATTTAAATTTTTTTTATTATTTGAACCAATAATTGTATTAGGGTCTCTCCTTCCATTGATCCTAGCCCACCATCCTTGTAAATCTTCTTTAAGTGTACCATATCCGATGATTCCTAAACGATATTCTTTAGATAATTTTTCTATTTTAATTACTGTCTTCATTTATTAAACAGTATCTATAAATGTTTTTTCCACTCTATTGAAGAGTATTAGTCCAATAATGGAGATCATAAGCGTCATGACAATACCATTAATAATATAAATCATTTCAATCGAGCTAATACCAAATACTATTTGACGAAATAATTCAATAACCCCTACCATTGGATTAAAACTTAAAGCATATCTTGAACTTTCTGGAATTACAGAAAGAGGATAGACAACAGGGCTGATATAATACCAGAATTTTGAAATGAAATTATAAACAAAATTGAGATCTTTATATTTTGTAGTAAAAGATGATATTAATATACCTGTACCTAGTCCAAGAATGATACATTGTAATAATAAAAATGGGATAAATATGATTGACCAAGAAAAATTGATTTCTAGATATTGTGAACTAAAATAGATATAAAATAATATGAATATAGTAAACTGAATAAATAATTTAAATAAACCACTTATACTTTGGGATATTGGAACGCACAATCGAGGAAAATAAACTCGAGAGAATAATCCAGCATTCGCTTGAAAAATTGTTTTACCTGCACCTAAACAAGTTGCGAAATATCCCCAAAATAAATTCCCAGACATATAGAATAAAAATTGAGGTATACCATCCGTTGATAATTGTGCAATTTTCCCAAAAATCAGCATATTTATAAGCGTAGTAATTATGGGTGTAATTGCGAAATATAATGGGCCTAAAACTGTTTGCTTATATTGAGTTACTAAATCACGTCTAACGAAAAGTTTAATGAGATCACGATAATGCCAGATACCTTTTAAATCAAAATTTAGCCAGCCTCTTTTTGAGGTGATTATTGTATCCCAATTTTGCGAATTAGTGATAAGTATATCCTAAATTATGTAACATTGAGATTTAATTGTTGTTCTATCCATTTATATGTTTTTTCTAAACCATTTTTTAGTGGTTTAGATGGTTTCCAGCCTAATTTTTTGTAAATAAGTTCATTGTCTGAATTTCTTCCTTTAACCCCAAGGGGTCCTTCAATATGATCAATTCTTAATTTCTTGCCAGCAATCTCCATTGTCATTTCTGCCAGGCGGTTAATCGTAACCATTTCATCCGATCCAATATTTACTGGACCAGAAAAATTAGAATCCATCAATCGACGAACACCCTCAAGGCATTCATCAATATATAAGAATGAACGGGTTTGATTTCCATCACCCCACATCTCAATAGTACCACCATTAGTTGTTTCAGCAACTTTACGACAAAAAGCAGCAGGTGCTTTCTCGCGCCCGCCTTGCCAAGTCCCTTTAGGTCCAAAAATATTATGAAATCGAGCAATACGGACTTTAAGTCCATAATTACGCTGAGCAGCTAGATAAAATCGTTCACTAAAAAGTTTTTCCCATCCATATTCACTATCTGGTTGGGCAGGGTAAGCTGATTTCTCAGAACATTGCGGATTATCAGGATCCATTTGATTATATTCAGGATACATGCATGCAGAAGAAGAGTAAAAGATCTTTTTAATACCACTTTTAACGGTTGCTTCAACTACATTTAAATTTATCATAGCGGAGTTATGCATAATATCAGCATCATTATCGCCAGTAAAGATAAAACCCGCCCCTCCCATATCTGCAGCTAATTGATAAGCTTCATCAAAGGGACGATCACAAACTTCTTCCACCAGTTTTGAATCTCGAAGATCAGCAAGGACGAATTCATCTGCTGAAGTTTCAGAAAATTCTGGTTTTTTCAAATCAACACCTCGCACCCAAAATCCATCCATCTTTAGTTTATTTACAAGGTGGTTGCCAATAAAACCCCCTGCGCCAAAAACTACTGCTGATAGATTGCCATTATTTTTCATAAAATTTTCCATAAAATATCAATAGACATTGATACAAGTTTTTTTCTTTTATTGAATATCCGATATATAATTCAGGAAAGAATATTAGACTGATTCTTTATCACTACCATAGTAATTATAATATTGATGATAGTAATAATAATAATAAGAGCCATAGCTACTTTTTGAGGTAACCGCATTCATGATGATTCCACCAAGCGGTGCTTCTATATTCTTTAAGTTTGCAATCGTATGGTGGAAAGCCTTTTTATCTGTCTGACCAACTTTAACTACCAAAACTATAGTGTCAATTTCTTTTGATATCATATTTGCATCTGTTACTGCAACTAGTGGTGGGCTATCAAACAAAACAATATCCCAATCTTCCTCAAGTGCTCTGACAAGTTCTACCATACGATTTGACCCAAGCATTTCAGAAGGGTTTGGTGGTATTATTCCTGAAGTCATTACATAGAGATTGTCAATATCAGTTTTGTTTAAAAGTTTATCAATCTTACTTTCTTGGCCAGACAAGAAGTTTGTAACTCCAGGTTCACGATCAAGGTTAAAAACTTTATGTACAACTGGCCTCCTCAAATCTGTATCAATTAAGAGTGTCTTTTTTCCTAGATTAGCATAGGTTATTGCTAGATTTGCTACTGTTGTTGTTTTCCCTTCTCCTGGCCCAGCACTTGATACAAGAATTGATTTAACTTCCTTGTCAGATGAATAAAGCATACTAGTTCTTAGACTACGATAGGATTCTGAGACAGGAGACTTCGGATCTTCTTTTGTAATCAGTCTTCTTTTTAACTTTTTACTAGTATTGATTGGGTTACTGTTCTTTAAAAAATTGAATTTATTAAAATTGCGAACTACCTCCCCTCCTATAGATGGAATAATACCTAAAACAGATAAATTATATTTTTCAATCTCATCTATTGTCTTAAGTGTATTATCTAAGAACTCAATTAACAAAGCCAATAGTAGACCAAGACCAAGACCCAATCCCAATCCAGCTAGAATATTTTTTCTGTGATTTGGACTTGAAGGATTATTAGGCATTCTTGCTGAATCCAAAAACTGTGCATCTCCTACTTTAATAGCCACATTTAATTTTGCTTCTTCTAATTTTCTTCTTAGAAATGAATAATTTTCTTTTAAAACATCGGTATCTCTATTTAACCTTGCCAACTGCATTTGTTTTTCAGGAAGATCATTTAATTTCTTATTAAATAACTTAAGCATCTTTTTTGTTTCTGCTTCTCTTAACTCTAAAGAAATAATTTCAGAATCGATAGTTAGAAGGTCTGTGATCATCTCTTGTCTTGCTTTAAGAGGGTCTTGTACTGTAATGCCTTGGGATAATAGTAATGCAACTTTTTTGTCTAGATCATTTTTAAGTATAGCTAATTTTTCTTTTAATTCGATAACAGCTCCATGTTCATTACCATATATACTAGAATTTTGGATGATCTGCGATTCTAATCGGCCAATCTGGACATTTAGATTTATTACCTTTGAATTAATGTTATTCATTAGCTGACCAGTCAAAGATTTTTCTTCTTCTGTTAATCTAGAATTGAGTAGATCTATTTTTTCTTTTCGTATATTAATCTCACTTCTAATGTTATAAATGTCAGCTTCATGTTTGTTTAATTGATCAATGATTGAATTTGCGTCACCATCAAGGCTAAACATGCTATTATTAAGCATGAAGTCCCTAGTTTTTTTATCAGAATTTTCTATATTTTTCTCTTGTTCATTTACAAGTGACTTTAAAAATTCTACTGATTTAGCTGCATTCTCACTACTCCATTCACGATCCATTTTTACATATGTACGTGCAATTATATTTGCAATCCTTTTTGCCTCATCTGCATTAACACTATTAAACGTTATTTCAATAATATTTGTATTTCTGATATTATTTACATTTAATCCCGAAATGATATTATTAGCAAAGCGATCACCTATACTTTCATCGTAATCCTCTTGAAAACTTTTTGGTGCGTATGATGTCGGGTCATATAGCCCAAGTGTAACTATTTCTTTTAAGCCTTGTCTAATTTTTTGACCTCTTGGATAAAATTTTCGAGTACCAAATACATGTAGGTTATTTCTACGGTTTGAATTCCATAATTCTTTAACTACTTCTTTTGCTAGCGCTCGTGATCTAATAACCTCTATGGTATTAATCATACGATTATTTGAACGATTACCTGATATATCCATAATCATATTGGCTCCTGGTTTTTCTCTTATCATTAATGACGCAGTAGCTTTATAATTCGGTGGTATCGTATATGTATGATAGATTCCAAAGAATGTACCAATAATTGTAAATAAAATTATTTTTTTAATATGTATCCGAAGAATAACAATGTAATCCTTCAGGGTTAATTCATGTTCAGGATTCATGTAATTCTTATCTTTAAAATTGTTATTCTGAAGAGAGTTCATTGTTGATCAATTAAATAATTAAGTTGAAGATATATAGTTACAAGTGAAAAAATAGTATTTATTGTACCTATTTGATCTAATAACAAATAAGAGAATTTCTGTGGTATAATAATTGTATCATTTGGTTTGATCCTAATGAAGTTTGATCGATCACCTGTTTTTAAAAACAGATTTAGATCTATATCATATACTAATTGCCCATCCTGATCAGGCCTCTCTCTATATAATCTAACATTTGCTAGATCTGCACCTTGCATTGGGCCACCAACTAAGGATAATAATGAAGCAAAATCAATGCCATCATATACAAGATGACTGCCAGCTCCTCCTACATGACCCCATATATTTACTTTCATCAATATAGTTCCATCATCATTAGTTGTATAGCGTTCACTAGAAAGCTGAAAGGCCTCAAATCTATTGTTTTGGTTACTAGTATTCTCTTGGCATATTATTATAGATAGCAATATTAAGAGCTTTGTAATCTTTTTAATCATATTATAAAATCATTTTTTCCTAAAGTTATAAAATCTATCTAAGATACTAATAGAGTTCTTTAATTTAATTTCTTCAAAATCAAATAAAAGAGAATCACCATTTATAATAGCTTTTGGGTAATCAGTGACTAGAAGTGTAGCGTAATGCTCTCCAATCCATTTAATTACAATACTTAAGGCATTGTCTAAATTAAAGTTTCTTTTATTCAAATCATGTGCATCTGAACCGAGAATTTGGCACCACTTTTGTTTGATTATCTTTTCAGATGCTATTTGAGCTTCGTTACCTAAATAGCCTAATACGCTTCCAGCATCTACCTGAATGATACACCCTGCATTTAACCAGTCATAGACGATATTTATATTTTTTTGTACAGGTTTATATCTTTCAGGGTGAGCAATTATGGGAGTGATACCATTCATTTTAAGATCGAAAAATGTTTGTTTATGTGAGTTAGGAATAAAATTAGGAGAAAATTCTAGTAACATGTACTTTCCTTTGCCAATAGTTGCAACGGGGTCATTTTTATACTCAATGAGATTTGGCTTGTAAAAGACTTCTGATCCGATATGTAACTTAATTTTTATGGATGCCTCATCTAATATCGATTGTAATTTTTTTGTCTCGTCTTTTATCCTATCATAAGATAAATCAATACCATCAACTTTTGGATGTAAATAGTGGACAGTATTCACAACATCTGTTATTCCCTGCTCTTCGGCATGGGATAACATTTTGATAGACATGTCAGTGGACTTTGATCCATCATCAAGATTTGGTAAAATATGGTTATGAAAATCAATCATTTTATCTAATGCTCCGCCTCCTCGGTCACATTTTATCGAGTGAGAAAAAATTTTATTACAAAGATATCTACGACTGTTGTGCTAATGCTCTTGACATAAGCAAGTCAACAGTTTCATTAACATTTATACACTTAATCTTAGCTTTATAATTTTTTTCTATTGTTTTCCGAACAAGCTCATCGGCAAAAGCCGGGCCAATTAAATGAACTTTATTGAAATCAAATTCAATTTCATTGAAATCATGTATATTGCGTAAAATACTTTCTACTTGAAATCTTGAATTCACTACCTTGTGCTCTGAAATATTCAAAAGATTTAAAGGGATACAAACTTTTTTATCATTTAAATGAAAAATATTATTAAATATTTCTTTACAAGTTCTTTTAGATGATGGGTTAATAGTAAGATGAATCCTAGAACCTTGTTTGTGAGGAGAATATGTAAAACTCCAATCTTGGTCATGATTTGAAAAACCTAAAGACCTACCGGAAGAATCAATTTTGACCTTATCAAAGAGATGAATTACTGCATATAATTCATCACCAGAATGATTACAGGGATCTGTAGTGACACGTCCTTTTGCTAGTTCTAATGCTGCTAAATGCTCATCATATAAGTTCAGTCTTTTTCGCAAATGATCGAATATACCAATTCCATTATCAGAGATAATGAAATGTGCGTCCTCATGAGTTATATATATTTTAAACAATATTTTTGATGCATTTGCATGATCAAAAATATTGTTTATGAGAGCTTGAGTGGAGAAATGAAAAATCTCAAAAATATTTTCAGACAAAATTCTAATATTTGGCTCAATAAATTTCTTAATAATATCGTTGCCTGTTTGCATTGAATCAATATTGATTGTTTTATTGAAATTCACAGTTGGCATTAATTCATAATACCGACCTTTTGTATTCCCATGGGCAGCAACTTTTTTATCATTTATTAAATTATTCATATGCTTATGTACAGCTTGCCTAGAAATTCCAAAACGCCTTATAGCAGCTTGAATAATATCCTTTTGATGTCTAGATAGGTTATCCAGAAGGAACTTTTTAACTTGTTGAGATGAATTCATATAAAAAAGGCATTATTTATCAACTAATAATATTTAATTATCAACCAATATAACTGCTATTATCAATATATCATAGAAAATAACCATACTAAAATATTCACATAATGTATTAAAATAATTTATGGATATTGATAATAAATCAAAAAAATGGATAGCTTTATATACCAAACCAAAGCATGAAAAATCAGTAGCTAACCAATTAGACTTAAAAGGTTTTGAAGTTTACTTACCTTTGTTAAAAGAACGAAGAAAATGGAGTGATCGTAAAAAGTGGATTGAATACCCTTTATTCAAATCTTACCTCTTTGCAAGAATATTCAAAAGGGAGGCTATTAATATTTCTAATACCCCAGGCGTAGTAAAAATTGTAAAATTTTCAAATAGAATTGCTATAGTCAATGAAAATAGTATCCAAGCAATAAAGCTTATGCTAGATGGAGTCTACAACCCTGAGCCAACAGATTATTTTATAAAAGGAGATCTAGTCACAGTTAAAGATGGACCTTTGAAAGGACTAGAAGGTGAAGTAGTGAATATGGGTGGTAATGACCGTCTAATTATAAGAATCGAGTCTATCCAACATTCTATATCTGTTAAAATCAATCGTGCTTTTCTTCTAAAAAGAAAATAAGAATTACTTATTCAGAACTAATCATTACGATGTCTTTTTAAAACCACTACTAATGAAGCACCGATATTTCCAAAAACTGTTTGTTTGTCAGTAAATGGAGGAGCTTGCGGTATAGTATATTGATTAAAAAAGAATCTAAATGCAATTGGGAGTTCCGACATCCAATAATCGATTGATCCTCCAAAGACTAGCCCAACACCTCCATATGTCTCATTCCCAGTTAACTCTCCAGCTTCTACTGCCGGATAATTGGTCAGATTTTGGTCAAGGTCGTATGCTATATTAAAACTGAATCCAGCATCAGCACTGATATGAATATTCTGAGGGAAAAAGTAGAAGATTGGTTTAAAGTCAAAATTCGCAAAGGTTGCTATTTGTAAAGCTTGAACATTACCTTGATGTGATGCTTCAAAACTATATGTCATCAATTTAATCCCAGGCGATATATCTAATGCGCCCACTGGGAAATATGGCATTTGGAATGAAGCGCCAAGGTTAGGAGTCATTTTAAAACTTCCATCTTCTTCCTGCAATGATACAGCTGCAAGAATTGGAATGCCACCAAAAGCAGAGACCTGGTAATATTGCTGGTGACTTCTTTTGCTTCCTTCATATTTATATTCTTCTTGAAGAAGGGCAAAGTCATCATATTGAAAATCATCGTATTCATCCATCCAATCATCATCATTTGCCATAAATTCACCATTTTGGTAAAAATATTTAACAGCACTATTGACTACCGGTATCATACCATTTTCCATTTTTAAGGAATCAATATTCCCAACCAATACCCCTTCAGGTGTGTCTAGGCCAATTGGTACAATGTAGACTGTAGCTTCATCAACTTTTGTAACTTTCCCAACTACATAGGTTCCATCGTAGAAAACGATCTTACCATGTATGGCGAAAATTAAACCTGATAAAAGCTGTGATAGTATTAGGGCTTTTAAAATGCTTTTCATTGTTTGTTTTACTTACCTCAGAAATCAAATATAAATTAAAATTATTGGAAATAAAAGTATATCTGATACCTAATTTTACGGTTCGTATACAAAGTAAATATTTACTGGTATCTATGTGAAAAAAAGAAATAAGTGAGAATATAATGAAGAAGTACATTTTGTTGTTTATAATAATTTTCAGTCCTAGCAAAATCTTTGCACATTGTCAAATACCGTGTGGCATTTATGATGATGTCATCAGAATTATACAGATTAAAGAAGACTTTCAAACTATTAAAAAAGCAATGCTTAAAATAAATGAACTTTCAAATACTTCAAGTTCTCTATCTCTAAATCAATTGAATAGGTGGATAAATGCAAAAGAAAATCATGCTACAAATATTCAAAAAACCATTTCTGAATATTTTTTAACACAAAGAATAAAAGATACACACCCAAATTATATTGAACATACTACCATCTTACAAAAACTACTCGTTATAGCAATGAAATGTAAACAAACTGTAGAGCAGGATAATGTTAACAATGGGTTAAATCTAATTACATCTTTTTCTGAAGTCTATTTTGATTCACATGGTCTAAAACATTTAGAGAAACTAGAAAATTAGTTTATTGGTGAGTCCTTTAACTTTACAGTGTTTTTAGATATAGTTACTGATTTTTGCTTTATTTTATTATTTACAAATTCTATATTCCTTATAAAAATTGTATTGTAAGAATCAAAATTCTTTTTTTCTAATGATACTAAAATATTATCAGGATAGATGTATTTATAAGGTGAAAATCCATGTTCATTCAAAATTGCAATAGTTTCATTTTCATCATAATTATAAGTTAGGTTTGAATTATTTAATTCTATAATAACGACCTTTAGGTTTTGATTTTGAAGGGTTTTTGCACATCCTAATAATACATTTTTTTCATATCCCTCAACATCAATCTTAATTAAACTAATTTTCTCTTCTTTAGTTAATAGCTTATCTATAGTAGTTGTTCGTATTAATTCACAGTTAGCATCTGAAGTTTTTTCCATAATTCTATTCATACTTCCCATATTGTTTGATATATATAAATCGCCCTCATAATTTGAGATTCCCACATTAAATAACTTTACATTTTTCAATTTATTTAATTCAATATTCATTTTTAATCTGGTATATGTACTTTTTACTGGTTCTATAGAAATAGATTTAGAATTACAAATGCCACTTGCAATCATAGTATAGTGCCCATGGTTAGAACCAACATCAATAAATAAATCTTTATTTGTTAAATAATGAATCAAAAAGATTGATTCTTCATAATCATCAATAAAAAAATAATAATTACCAATAATACCACTGTCACCCAAAGATAAGTAATATCTCAAATTATTTAGCCATTTTATTTTAAGTGGTTTATAGTAGAGTCTAATCTTTAGATTAATATAAATATATCTTATTAGTCCAGTTAAAGGTTTTTTGACAAGTGGATGACTAATAAATTGTAAATATCGTTCTATTAATTTATTTTTTATTTTCACTGATTAACATTTCCAGATTTTTAAATAATCCATTGGTAAATGTTTTAAGTTAGAATCATAAAAGCATTTACAGACTTTCATAGCGGGAACGCCTGGGAATCGAACCCAGCTCTGCAGGTTTGCTACAGACAACGGCTTTGAAGGCCGTGGAGGGCCCCAGCCACTCAATCATTCCCAAATTTACTAGTAATAAAATT
>MDSZ01057778.1_pt1 | contig 11488 bp, 9 predicted proteins | sample 811201 | NCBI WGS metagenome assembly MDSZ01 (sample SAMN05326647, study PRJNA326480) | marine metagenome | isolation source: seawater | place: Indian Ocean: North | collected 2010 | reverse complement strand
CTCCGCCTGCTCCGCCTGCTCCGCCTGCTCCGCCTGCTCCGCCTGCAAATTGCTCTTCAAGCTCTTCCATCACTTGCCCCTCTCGCCAGCTCTTCGTCGAAACATTTGGTCGTACTCTTCCAGTTTCCTGGCCAGCTCTTCAACCTTGTCGTTTACTCTTGTGAGGCCCGGCGTGACAACACCGTACAGGTAATTGTTGTTGTCAATCATGTCTCCGGTTGGGCCATCGACAACGGCTTTTTCCCCAAGGGGTGTTGCGCGAAGCTCTTCGGCCATGGGGCCGCGTCGTGATCCCATCTGGTCTAGGCCGTAACCCCTGGCTTTGCTGGGCAAGTTTTCGTCAGACTTGTACGTGTAATCGTAAGCGTGAAGGTTGTTTAAAGTCTCGTCAACAGCCTCTGGCGGTGGCTGACGAAACCCGTATTTTTCTGCGGGGGTTTTTTGACCAGTTTCACTTGGGGTTTTTTTATACATTGAGCTGTCTACCCCACCCGCAAGCTTTCCGGCCCCAGAGGCCAAAGACTCGCCCAGCTGACGCCCTCTGGCAAAAGCTCCGCGTACACCCCTTGTCCGCGGCTGCTTTTGCTGACTGCTTAACGGCCCAAGGACTTCGGCATCAGAAACGACTTCTTTTTTCTCTTCAAGTTCGTCGCCGTCGTCTTCTGCAAGGAGTTGGAGAGAGGCCTTTTGCTCTTCTTCGCTTACCTCTTCTTCAGGAAGCCCTTCATCTGTACGAACTTCCCGAAGACTCCCGTCTTGCATTCTTACCATCGGAGATGGTGTGGCCTCTGAAGCCCCTTGCATTTCTAGAGTTTGGTCTGGCAGCGGCACCGAGCGCTCCGCTGGAACCCTTTCTCCTACGGCAAGGTACATAGACTTTCTAAGTTCGGGGCTACCGTGCTCAACAGACGAAGGCCGCAAACTTAGGTTTGCCGGCCGGGGTCCACCTTCCGGCCGCCCCTCAAAAACTTTTGATAAGGCCGCGCCCTCACGCCCCGCTGCCAACCGCTCGGGCACGTACTCCCTGGCTTCAATGGTTGCCGTTTCGTAATCGCCGCCTTGCATCGGAGGTGCCCCGGGCAGCATGTCGTTTTGCCTCTGCGTTGCGGGAGCGGGCCTTTGTGAAGCTTGAGTAAAGCCCGTGTCAAAACCTCCCCTTGCCGCCATGGCCTGGGCCATTGGGGACGGGCCAGACCTGTCACTTGTGAGCGCGCGGTTTAGGTGCTGCGCTTGTGTGTACCCAGTTGGGTACCCGTAGCTTTCGGGATTTTTGTAACTTCCGTCTGGGTTGGTAGGCCCTGGAGAGGGTGCGCCCCCTGCCGCCAGCGAGCCAATTCCGCCAGCAATTCCGCCTAGCGCTCCTAAGACCTCCATGCCAAAAGAGCGATCTGCTTCTTCCTGGGCGCGGTTTTCTGCTTGCTGGGCCATATGGTGGCTGGCCTGCGCAACCGATTGCATCGTCTTCAGCTTGTCAAGGCCGGCCTCGGCACCAGAGACTTGACCAAGAGTCCCCAAAGACTGCTGCCGCGCAGCCGCCTCCTCTTGAGCCCTCAGTCGCGCAGACTGGCCCGCGACCTGAGCCCCCGCCATTCCGCCCGCAAGCATAGCCGCTCTTTGCCCCATCGCTCCACCGCCTGCTGCCATAGCCGCCTGCTGCCTACGACTTTGACCTAGACCTTGCTGCATCTGAGTTTGAGCTTGAGACAGTCGGCCCGTGGCCATGTCTTGCTCAAACCGACGAGCCTCCTCTGCGGCCATCCTTGCAGTGCCTACGCCGGCCCCGTCTTGACCGGTTCGGTAAATAAGATTCTCCCCTTCTACCAGATTGATATTTTCTTCGTTTAGGGGCCTATTCCACTTATAGCCGTTTGCCATGTCTTAGTTCCTTTGGGCCTTTGCGACCTTGACCATCCCGGCCTTGATTCCAATCTCTAAAGTAAACCCTGCAATGGTAAAACCTTCGTTTGTCCCGCCGCCCGGGTTGCTGTCTGAAATGCAAATACGAACGGCTTGGCACTTTTGTCTTTTTACATGAATCAGGGGCTGCATTACCGGCGTATTGGGAAAGCTGCTTAAAATGGCATTGTCCCACGTTACCGTTTGTGGAGATGTTGGCAAGAAGTCCGTTTCTACCGCCATGGTCAAAGACATGTCGCTTTTCTTTTCGCACAGCGCTGCCGCCCTATAGACGCGCTGCCAACCGCTTTGCTTTGCGGCTTGCAACCACGCCGTCTTTAGCACCATTGGGTAACTAACAGTCGCATCATCTTTCCACGAAGCCGACTCCTGTTTCCACACTTGGCCATCGGGCTGCATGGCGTAGTAAACGTCGTTATGCAGAGCCGCTGACGTAAAACCAACCTGCTGGCCCCCTGCGTCAATAACCTCCCAGTAAAACCATTGGTTTACTCGATAGTCATAAATCAAAATAACGCCTGATGTAGAGGCTGCGTCTGATTCTTGGTTAACTAAAGTAAACCTTACCTGGGTTTGCTTGGGCACGAGAGTGGCTGACGTGCAAATTGGGTAAAGCTTTGTGATATCCCGCGCGGCGTCTCCAATAAACGAAAGCCCCAAGCCGCGATTCACGACGTGGATGCCGCTTTTGCCCATGAACATAACGCCAACCGGCGTTGTCACAACAGACCGAAAATCGGCGCAGCCCGTGTCTCCCGAAACAAGAGTAAGCGCTGAAAAGTCGTTTCTTGCGCCGGTTGCGTCAGGGCCATTTCCAGCAACGACATAAACGCCGTCTTCAGTAAAAGCCACCACCTTGTCGTCAAGCCGGCTTACTGCGGTAAAGTCTTCGCTCCCTGGAGAAGCCAGCGCAAAGCCTTCGTTAAATTCAGGTGCAATTTTTTGCTCTTGCGCCGTTGAGGGGGTTATACGCTTGCTGTACTGAAGCCTCTCCGCGCTCGCAAACCCCCCGAGCCAGAGCCTGTCTTTTACGACAGCGCAAAACGACGCCGCTTCTGGGATTACATTTTCGATTACGCCGCCGGTTGTATAAAGAGACTTCCCTCCAGGCGTCGTTTTTTTTGTGTCGTAATACTTGAACTCATTATGAGCAGCGTCGGCAGTCGGGTCTACATACACGTATTCAACTTCAGAATACTCAGTTAAGTCTCGACCCGTGTCCAAAAACACGTTGTAATAACCAGTTTCGTTAAGCACGTCCTCCATCGGGAGATTGACTTCGCTGTAAACGGCATTTCCAAGACCCAAGTCTCGATAGTATCTTACGCTAACGTTTCGTTTCCATCTGTTGGTTGCGCCGTTTGTTTTTGTAACAAGCAAATGGCAGTCTGGTCCCGTAGAAACGTTTTGAGTTGTGACGGCTGGTCGATACGGCGCAACAGCGGGGCTTCCTGTATAGACGTAGGTATCTTCCATTCCGGTAAGGCTGCAACCCGTCAAAACTGGCGCCGGATTTGGCGAAGGCGCCCCAAAGGGCTGGTAGTCTGGCCAGCCTTGGCTTGGCCCTGCCCAGGTTGGGAAAAGCCCTACTCCTGAAAAGTTGAAGGCCGGGGCCAGTGGATGTGTGAGCGTGTTGTAGTATTGCGTGCCTTGAGTGCTGTCTTGCTTTGAGCCGCCTCCGCCCGATGGATACTGACTTGCGGGATAGAGCGTAGGCGCTTCGTAAAATGGAACAAAGCTAGACCGATGCAAATATCCCTTTTCGTCGTAGCATTCCCAAATCGCTGTATACGAGCACTTAATCGTAGAGCCGGTTAGCGTGTTGCTGGGTGGCCATGGCGCCATCGCCGGGCCCATGCTGTAGTGTCCAACCGCCAGGTCAAACCACGACTTGCGAAGACCCGACGGGTTCCACGCGCCAGGTACGCCAACCCCATCGGTAGGATCAAGGGCGTAAAACGCCTTTAGCGCAACAGAAGCCCAGTGGTCAAAAGCCGGTAACCCCACAAAGCCCAGCTCTTCTGTCATTGTGCCCGCATACCAGGATAGGAAGCCGCCCGTGACGGCCGCCGCTCCGTCTTCTAGCGTTGTCGCATCAACCGGTTTTCCAAATGTGGTTTTGGCAACCCGGACCGACACGTTTGGGAAACCGTCGTTAACCCCGGCTCTTCCTGAGCCGCCCACAATCTCCCCATGAACGTAGGTTGTTACCGTTTCGGTTCGAGGGTACGCGCAATAAAAAGCATTGCTCGTCTGCGACATTCTTGGGACGTTTTGACCGCCGTAGAATTGGTACGTTCTTGTCATTAGCCCCGAAAGAGCCACGCCCACGTCAACGACGGCCGCTAAAGTCATAGGGGTAACGTCATGAGCCGCCGGCGCTGACGAAGCCGGGGCCAGCAAACCCGTCGTTGCCTGAAGGTCGCCAAGGAACGTCGTTTCGTAGCCGTAGCCAACGTTCATGTTAGTCGCCATCCATGCGTAAACTCGACCGTCGTAAGCAAAGGGCTTTGAAATAAGAAGCGCCGAGGCGTTGCGCTTTGTCCCCTGCCTGGGAATAGACCCCGCTTGCTCCTCCGGCGCCGGACCGATTGTAAATTGCAGCATCGCGGTTGTAACAACCATGCTGTATTTTTGGTCAATGCGATGAAGCTTCTGGGTTGCAAGCCCTAACTCTATGTTGCCACTACAGCCAGGACCGGTGGTGGCATAGCTTCTATGGCAAAAAAGAGTGCTCGTTCCCTCTGCCAAATAATCTTTTGACGCCGGGTATTCGTCGTTCATGTCGGCGCCTGAGTCAAAACACACGTCATCAAGCGGCATGCGAATGCATGAGTTGCCCGAAGAGTTTTGGACTGCTCCGCCGGCTATGTTGTTAAGCGGATTGCCGCAAGGCACCCACATTAGCGTTCTGGTTTTATCAAACGCAACAACCGCAATCTTGTTTCCGTAATCGTCTAGCCCCGACGCTACGCCCAGGGTGCGAGGGTAGATGTAATTGTACGGCCACTGGTCAGGGGTTGGGGCAAAGCTTACCCCGTCTTCAGCGTAAGTTTTGTCGTACCCAAGGGGGTTTATGCCTACTGCCGCAGCACCGGCCGCGCCGCCGGGAATGTTGTTTCTGGAATCCGACTGGTTGCCGGTGTCTACGAACCAGTCAACCACGCCTCCCGCATGGTCAAGCTGCCCCGCCCAAATGTTGTTAATCATTCCCGCCGGGGTAGCGCCGCTTGTCTCTATGGCCGCAGCAAACAGGGTCTTGTTGTTTGGGGCGTCGTCGCTAATTGACGCCTTGTAAAACATGCGAGCCGGAGCGCCGCCGCCTACAAAAATAGTAATAGACGCCGGTATTAAATGAGGAGGGGCTACATTGATTGTTGACGACCACCGAACAATAACCAGGTCAGCGCCAGCGCCAGCTGGTGCTGTTCCTTTGGCAGATACGTGGCACGTAGAAAATTGACCCCCCGCCGACGAGCCGTCGTGACCCACCGCGTCAATTCGCTGATGCACGTAAGCGGCGGTCGCTGGAAGCGTGGGCGGTTTTATAACGTCAATAAGTAGCGTGGGGGGACTGTCAATAGACGCCGTGTCCCAATACGCAACGCATTGCCCCCACACCCCAGGGGCCACTTCCGTATCGTAAAACAGCAACAGCTTGCCTTGGCAATGGCAGCACCTGACAAACGACCCCTCGGGCGCGGCCATACTGCCGTTGGTAAGCATGGTTGGCCCCTGAACCCTTTGGCCGTCTTCGTCTTCGATGCAGTACCAAATCTCACTTACTAGTGCGTCAGACGCCGACGGGTCGCTCGTTATTTTTTGATACCCAGTAAGGATAAATCCGTCGTTTGCCGCCGTGTCAAACCTGCCGGTTCGCACTTGTCCATAGTCTTCTTCGATGCCCGTTACTTTAACTTCGCAAGGAGAGATATAGCCGCGGTCATACCAACCGTCTTGCGTTGAATCTTTTAGCGCGTGCAACCGGTTTTTTGACGCCAAGCAAAGCTCTTCGCCCGTCGAAAACAGCTTACGCCCGGCTGTGATTTCGTAGCCCTTCGGAGACAGCTTTGTTTTTGGTACTTTTGTAAACCCGTGTCTTTTTGCAAAAGCGCTCTTCTTATCGACGTAACAATTTTTTGCATCAAGCAGCGCCCCCGGGGGAACGAGCCGTTCGTCCGTGTCGCCCTGAAGCGCCGTCAAAAATTTAAGCTCAACCTTGCTTTTGGTAAGCGGCATTAAAACACCTTGACTTTTAAATTAAGCTCAGAAGAACCCGTGTTAGAAACTTCGAGATTTATCATTTCTCGAATTGAGTATTTTGACGGAAGAGCAATTTGCCTTACTAGGCAAAACTGGTCCGCATCGACAACGTACCACCCGACAGGTTGGCGACCCAGCTTGTGGGCCACAAGCTTTGACGACGTGCCCGGCTGGAAAGCCTCGGAAACTACAGCGCCCTCTTGAGCACGGGACTCCCTGGTAGAGCCCTGTGTCTGATTGGCAACAGATTGAGTTTCTCGATTTTTCTGCTTAGGAACAACCGGCGCAATTCGCTCGGCTTCCTTAAAGTTCTGGGCGGTAGATTTTACGGGGACAGGCATAAATCATCACGCATTCCACCCCCACGGGGCCCAATAATAATTGTACCAATCCCCGCGTACATCCACGATTCGCGAGGCCCGGCTTGCATCTCGTGCGCCCGCAAGCTTTTTAATCTCTTCTTCGATGACAGCGCGCTCCGCCATCAATGCGCTTGCGTCCGACTCTTCTTTAATTAAACAGCCAATTGCTGCCGTCAAAACGGCCCACTGCTCCCAGCCGTTTACCCCATCAAAAGTGTCGGCTGCGTTTACCAGCTCCGTCATTGCGGGGATATACAGCAGCGTTATTGTCCAGCCCGTTTGAGGCGACGGGTAAACTGTAATGTTGCTACCCTGAAACCTGTACCTCAAAGCGTAGATTGCGCTGCCGCCCTGAGTCTGGGTTTGAAGCATACGAGCCAGCTCGTTTGCCTCCCAGGTTCGCATCTGGTGGTAATTAGAGCCATCGGTTACGACGACCGTCGAGCCTTGATAAAAATCAGCCGGAAGCGCGTAGCTATTGGTGCCCGTCGTTAGGGCAATGGCCGCCGTAGACAGATAATACTCTTCGCCGCGGGCGACGATTAGCATGTCGTACAGCTGCTTAAGGCCCTCGTTCAGCCTGCGCCTGATTTCGTCATCTGTAACAAAATCAGACGCAAACTGAGCTTCCATATTGGCAAGCTCCCGCACCCTTGTGCGCATTTCGTCAAGCGATACGGAAGCTGCCATTTAGTACCCCTTACCTTTGCGTTTTGGGGACATGGCGATCACAAGCCCGCCTTTGGGCTCGTCATCGTCATCGTCATCCATAGACTCAAGACACTCGTAGATAACTTCCTTGAGAGCCTCTTCAGCCCCGCTCTGGTCGTCGGCTTTCATTGCGTCGTAAAACCCTTTGAAGGCATCGCCTTCGGGCTCCTCGTCGCTTTTCTCGGACTTGCCGAGTTTGCTCATCAAACGCTTTGCCAAATCCATAGCTACGCGTTCAACCTCAATGAAAGATAGACAACAGCCGTCTCAGCAACCTGAGCGGTCGTTGCGTAATCGTATTGCGCAATAACCAGGCTACTAACTGAGGGGTTTACGCTGACAACTCGCGGGACCGTAGTCACCGCAGCGCCGCCAGCCGGGTCAATGCCAAGTGTAATTTCGGGGTGGATTGCTCGCCATTTATCATTGAACTCAATAGTCCAATGAAGGTCTGCGCCACTCCAGGTAACACTTTTGACAATTTTGCCAAGGTCTGAGTTGACCGTGGCCGATGGACCGGTTTGGTCAAGGGTGATTTTTACATCAGCCAAAACCGCATTACGCTCATAAGACGCCGGTGTGTAGTTAGCAAATCGTGACATGACTTACCTCCTACTACCACGTAATAATTGCGTTCATACCAGGCTTGTCACACTCAACATTCCAGAACCCACGAATGCGGAACTCAATAGCGTCCGCATTTGAAAGACGCTGGTACTTAAGCCCGTCATCAGTTGCAAAGTGAGGGAATTCGCCCAAGCTGTGAAGCTTCCACGAATCGCGCTGCAACAGATAGCCGTACTGGGTCGGGCAGTTTGCGTCACTAATGACAGCAATCTCTCCGTGGTCAGTTGGGAACGACAGCGCCTTGTAGCCAATTCCGGGGATGTCCGTGTCAACGTCCACCCAGGTCTTGGAATACATGCTCTTCTGAAGCTCAGCAAACCGTCGCGAGTTCATGAACAAGGTGTCAGGTCGTGCGCCGTTAATGTGCGCTTCGGCTACCGCGTCAAACACCGTTTCTTCAAGGACGCCGCCACCGCCAGCGATGCGCACGCCTCCCAGACGCAGGGTGGCAGCCGTTCGGTCCAGGCCAAACAGGGTGGCAGGGACCGGGACCACGCCCGGGTCAAGTTCAGGAACCCAGCCCCGAAGTCCGGTTGCGCAGTTTCCTCCGTCGCCAGAGCGAAACACCGAGTGACCGACAGCAAAACCAGCAATTACGCCGACGATGTTGGCGTTGCATGTAATCAAGCCGGTGCGCCGGTTGATGGCCACAATCTCAACGCTAGGATCACCCACAGCCGGAACTGCCGGAAGGATGGCCGCCTGAAGCAGCATCCCCACCTCAAAGTGAACAACATCCTCAACGTTTGCAAGGGTAAAAAAGGCGTCGCCAGGGGCGTAAGCCCCAACTTCGCCGCGCGCCCCGGTGCCGTTGCCGTAGAGCTGAAAAGCCGTTGACCGACCAAACTCGTACAGCGCGCCTCGGATTTGAGTGTCAAGGGCTTTTGCGATTGCGCCCTTGTCATTTGCCGAAGCCATAAGAGTCTCAGCATCGACCGAAGCGGGGGCGTAGTCCTTGACGCGAGTCACAAGAAAACGCTTCAAGCTAACATTGCCCTGATTGTTAATTGCATTGGAAAACGTGGTAGAGCCACGGGTTCCGCCAATCATGGGCGTAACGACAGAGGCCTCTCCGTAAAAGTCAGTACCTTTCGGCATCCAACCAAGGAGAGGGCATTTGGGGTACAGGATTTCAGCAAGGCCCTTGGGGTACAAGAGCTTAAGCGCCGGCTGAAACGACGTCATATCTAGGGTTGCCATTTTTAAACCTTTAGCTGTTTAACATCGCTACCAAATCAGGTAGCGCCGAAGCCGCCGCTTTCATCCGGTCTTGGCGCGACATATGTGCCACGCGCCGACTAGAAACGGCCGCATCATTATTGGTGAGTGTTACTGACTTAGGCTTTGCTTGCGCAGGATTTCCTAGACCCTCGGGCTTTACTTCTTCAGAGGGGGTTCCCGAACCCCGAATTCCACCTAATCGCTTTAGTGCAAAATTGTATTCTTCGCCCACAATCTCGTCAAGGGCGTCGGCCACTTCCACCAAAGTAGAATTAGGAGAATTTTCAATTGCCCACTTTACGGCGTAATCAGAGCGAGCCTCAAGAATGTCGGGTCGCATTGCCGCCAGGTTTGGCCACTTTTGTGCGTATTCTTCAACATCTGGAATTGAGCACATCTCTTTTACATAGCTTGCAACTTCAGCCTGAAACTGGGCTTGCTGGCGCTCTTGGCTCAATCGCTCGTCTCGCTCTTTTGCTAGCCGGTCTTTTTGAGCAAGCTCTTCCCGCAGCCGCTTAATTTCACGCATCGCGGGGGTTTCTTCGGGCAACTCTCCGCCGCTAAGCCTTTGCGTCGTCAGCCGCTCATAAAACTCATCCGAGTTGCTACCCGACATGCTGGCAAGCTCTTCTAAAGCTTTTTCCGGATTGTCTTGCATAAGCCGGACAAGCTCTAGGCCTTTTTCTAAACGAGCCTGGTTTGCTTCAAAAGCTTGCTCTTTTTGCAAAAACTCTTGCTCTCGCTTTTCTAGCTGCCTTTTTCTTTTGCGAAGGGCTCGGTATTCTTTGCCAATGTTGTGAGGCTTTGGCTCCGGCTCTTCTTCTGGCTTTGCTTCCGGCTCTGGCTTTGCTTCCGGCTCTGGCTCTGGCTCTGGCTCTGGTTGGCTGTCTTCTTTTGAAAAAACGTCTGCCAGAGTGCCCGGCTCCTCACTCGTTTCGGGTTGGGCCTCCGCCTCTTGGCTGGCTGCCGGCTCCTGAATTGCCAACGCTTCTGCCGCCTGCTCTAGCCGCGAAACTTCGGCCGCTCCCTCTGCTGTTGCTTCCATTAATCAACCTCTTTAATAATGTTTTCTTGCCACTCCGCCGTCTGCATTGTCGCGACGGCTTGCTCGTGCGTCAGAATTGTTTCAAGCCTAAAAACGTCTGGCGTAGAGCCTGTAAACTTTAAGACGCACTTGGTGTCGTCCAGACTTACCCGAAGAGTCCCCCTCTCTTCGATGGCAGCCTCAATCTGTTCGTCAGTGGGCGGGTTGTCTACAATTACATATTTTTTAATCATGGTACGTCTTCACCCATATCTGAGTTTTCCATATTGGACTGCCAGCCGTCGCTAGAGCCGACAACATCGAAGCAAGCCGCTTGGCTGCTTGCAACGCTATCGAAGGTGTTGTCACCCATCCTCCACCAGTGAAGCAGCGATGCGCTGGCTGAGTGCGTAACGGGAGACACTGGGGTGCCGCCGTTGTAAAGTTCGACGATTTGGCTTGCCGAAAGAGCGCTTGACCAAAACGCGGGCTCATCGACGCGGCCAGACAGGTGGCTAGTCCCGCCTCCGCTTCCGTTGTCGCGGGCTGCAATCATCACGTCAGACCCAGAGCTGCCCATTCGAGACGCGACGGCGACGGTAACGCGGTCTGTGCCCCCGTCAAGGTCAATTGTAAGCTCACCCGCGGTACCGTCAAACGTCATGACCGCCAGGTGCCACGCCCCATCGTTGTACGTGCTTGCCGAGGTGCCCGCAAACGGTACGCCGCCGGCTCCGTCTTGCATGTAGCCTTGAATTGCCCCTGAGTTTAGAAACAACACCCAGTCGCGTGTTCCAAGCCCGGCCCATTTGCCAAAAATGTCGGCAGTGCCGCCAGCGCTAGTTTTAAACCAAGCCGCTGCCGTAAAGTCGCCTGTGCCAGAAAAGCTTGCGTCGTTTCCGACGTTCACACGCTCGTCGACACCATCAAAGCCGCAGCTGACATTGTTCCAAAAACTGCCGGGTGAGTTGCTAACAATGTTTGAGGCCGTCATGTTGCTCGGCGCCACGTCATTGCCGTTTCCGCTTTGGTCAAAGACCTCGCCGCCGGCCCCCGTGTCGTCACCCGCGCCGTCTCCCATTCGCCACCAACCTTCAAGGTTGGCGTAGCCAGAGATGTCAAGCGGCTGGCCAAACTGGCCGGCTCCGGGCGAGTTGTAAAGCGCAGTCACCTCTGCGTCCGAAAGGGCAACGCTCCAGAATGAGCAGTCTGCCATCTTGCCGTTGAAGTAGGCTAGGTTGGAGCCCATGCCGAGAGTCAAGTCGGCGCCACCTTGAATTGACGCGGCGCCCAGTCGGTCCCACCACGTAAAGCCACTTGGCTGAGGGAACGACCCCTGGGGGACGCCGTTTATGTACATCGT
>MDSZ01113149.1_pt1 | contig 11489 bp, 11 predicted proteins | sample 811201 | NCBI WGS metagenome assembly MDSZ01 (sample SAMN05326647, study PRJNA326480) | marine metagenome | isolation source: seawater | place: Indian Ocean: North | collected 2010 | reverse complement strand
TCTATATCCATGTTCATTAAAAACCATTATATTGTTAAAAATATAATTTTTGTTGTTCCAAAAAAAACTATAGTTGTCTACCACATATCTATTATTTGAATTAAATGATAAATATCTTTTAATATATTCGTATCTATTTTTAAATTTTGCAGAATGTAAAATTATATATGCGAAGAGCTCAATAATTAAATAAATTGTAAAAATTTCTAAATACATAATTTTAAGTTTTAAAATTATAAATATAACAATCTCTTAAGAATTGAAAAAATAGATGGAAAAATTTACCTTTATATTTTATACAGTCCTCTCTCCAAGTATATTTACAAAAAAATGAATATTTATATTTTTTAATGTCATGATTACCTTCAACAAAACTGTCTTTTAAACTTTTTATATAATTTTTGTGTGTTTTTATTTTAAGATTTAAGCCATTTGATGGAATTTCGTATACTCGACTACAAATTGGCATTATTACAAACATCTTGTTTCTTTTTACATATTGCTCTACTGGTCCATCAATAGCTGGAAAATCTGTATTTAAAAATTTATTATTCCATAGTTTTTTCAAAATTATCCATCTATTTTTATTTATTGACCATCCTTTACCAATCCCAAAAATAAATTTGGAATATAAATTAATTTGGTTTTTATTGAAAATTTGTTTTGAAAATGCATTAAATGCAAAGAAATTGTTATCTTTTTTATACTTTTTTAAAATGAATTCTGAAAATTTAAAAAAATCCTTAGATAATATTAAATCATCCTCGATATAATGACATACTTCAGATTTAAGGTTTTCAAAACAGTACTTGCTTCCACTAATATAATTTAATGCATTTTTTTTAAACGGATGCCATTTCTTTGGATATGAAGTGAAAATTATTTTAATTTTGTTTTTTAATTTTGAGAGTTTTTGTTTAGATTTTTTATTCCCATCTTGATGTATAACTACTATATGGTATCCTTGTTTTTCAACTATGTTTAAAATATTTTTTAAAGTTCGATAAAATATTCTTTCTCTTTTATAGTTAATTATCAAAATTGCTTTTTTCATATTTTTTTTACATTATTTAAAATCTGCTTGGCAAAAAAATCAAAGAGATTTTTGCATTTTTTAGTTTTTAGGAATTTGTCATCTGGTGCTAAAAAATTGTTGTAATTTTTTAATTCAAAAGATTTTGTATTGAAATAATTAAAAAATTTAAAGTTTTCTCTCAATTTTTTTTTATCAAATTTATTAATATTTTGAAAAAAATTATCATTAAATTTATATATTCCATATAAATTAGAAAACTCTGTTGAACCAAATAAGAATGATGGTTTTTCCATTAAGTTAGCTTCTAATGATGCTGACCCAGAGACAGAAACTACGCCTATTGAATTTTTTATTAAATAAAGGGAATTAACATTATGTGAAATTAATATTACATTAAATATATTATCTATTTCCTTATACCAATTTAGATCTTCACACTCCCCATTTGATGTAAAATTTGCTGGATGAGGTTTTACTACAAGATATGTATCTATTGGTAAATTTTTTGCTATTCTTTGGATAAGATAGATTTGGTCGTATAATTCTGACTGATCATAAACACCTGCTTCAGGTGTTACATGTAAAGGATAAAATATATATTTATTTTTTTTTATTTTGTTTAATTTTAGTTTATGATTTTTTTGACAATATTTTTGAACATAATAAGAATTAAAATCTTTTTTTATCCAATATAACATGGATCCCAAGGTAGACTTGGTATAAAAGAAATTAGAATGACTTTTGTTAATCCTTTGCTTCTTTAGTCCAAGATAATCATTTTTAAAAATTTTTGTATAAAGATAAATTTTTTTTAAAAATTTTTTTACAAATATTTTAAAATCCTGTAGATTATTATTTTCAACCTTGCGGGACTTTTTTAAAAGCTGTTTCCTTAGAATATTGAAATACTTTTTGTCCGAATTTAATTTATCAGCAAAATAATGATTATTTTTTTTTGAAAGATCTACTAACACTAATTTATTCAATATTCTGAAAGTAACCCAAAAAAATTGAATTTTTTTAAACTTGCAATAGTCTAAAATTAAATTTCTTACAAAATTACTAGTATTAGGAGAATAAACAAATTTAATTTTATTAGAGGAAAATATATCAATTATTTTTTTTGAAATATTTTCACAAAATTTATAATAAATATCTTTATTACTTGGGTGATAAACTACTTTTCTTGCACCATATAAATTATTTAACAATATATCTTTTAAAAAATTTTTTATTATTGAGTTAGAACTAATTTCTTTTTCAAATTTATTTAAAAAATTGAAGTCAATATTTTTAAAATTATTTGTTAAATTCAACTTTATGAGTTGTTCTCTTAAACTGTAAACTGTAGGCTTTATAAAACTATTATTTATTGATTTTTCTGTAAGTAGTTGATTATCATAAGATGAAGCTAAATCTGTAATGAAGAAAATTATATCATATCTTTTTTTGAGTCTTTTTGCCATCTCAATGGTATTTTTGAACTCATTTTGATCTATTAGCATTAATATTTTCTCTTTTGATTTCATTTATTTATTCTATATTTTTTTGTATTTTAAAAAGTATTTCCATCACATTTAATGATAATAAAATATCGTTTTTATTTTTTTTATTTTCGATAAGTTTTGAAAACTTTTTTAATATATTTGTTATCGGAGTATATTTTGAAACTTTGTATACTATCTTTTTCTTGTCGTTTTTAAGAATACTTAATTTATTTTTTCCATACCCATTATAAATTATGGTACCTTTAGAACCAATTATTTTTACTAAACGTCTGGGTAGTTTAAAATTATTAGAAAAGTTTATATTTGCTTTTATATTTTGTCTCACTAATGAGAGATGTAAATCTTGAAAATTACAATTATTTTTTTTTTTAATTATGTTTTTTTCTATATTTATTTTATTTGGTTTTCCAAACAAAAAACAAAAAATTGCAATAGGATGTGGTAACCAATCAAAGTATGGAAGACTTTTTTTATAATTTTTTTGGTGCTTACCAAAAATCATGTCAACTTTATTTATTTTTCCAATTGATTTTAAAAATAATTTTATATTATTAAATTCAGAGCTGTATAGGTCACTATGATTAACTAGAATTTTTTTTTTTTTTAATAAAATTTTTTAATTCCAATAACTTTCTAAATTCCGAGTAACTAGCAACAAGGGGTTTTTCAACTATTATAGGTTTATTTATTTTTAAAATCTTTTTTAAATATAAATAATGAGTTTCTACTGGTGATGCTATTATATAACCATCAATCTTTAATTTATGTTCTTTAAAAAATAAATTTGAGTTATTATAAAAATTTTCCTTATTAATCTTTTTTTTTTTTAAGATTTTTAAAATTCTCACATTTTTAAACTTTTTTGTTTCTTGCAGAAAATTTTTGCCCATTTTCCCTAAGCCTATCAAAGCAATATTAATCATTATGAAACTTAACTTCAGGGAAAGGAATAATAAATTTTATTTTTTTACCTAATATTTTAATACATTTACTTATAATATTTTTTTTATAATTCCATGCGAGTATAACTATTGTATTTACGCCAGAATTTTTCATTTTTTTTGATGATATAATGGGGATATTAGTTCCAGGTATTATTTTATTGATTTTCAATTTATTATCATCAACAACAAAACTAATTATTTTTGAATTAATATTAAAGTAATTTAATAATGTTGTAGATTTAGCAGCTGCTCCGTAGCCAAATATTTTCTCTTTTTTTGACAAATTATTTAGTAAAAAATTTAAATTTTTCTTAATATTTAAAACATTTTTCATGAAAGTGTTATAAGTGAAAATATTATATAGCTTTAATTCCTGATCCTCTAATTTTATTTGTTTTTGAATTTTTTTTACATTTTTTTTATTTTTAGTCTTGCTTACATATAATCTTATTGAGCCCCCCTGAGCATCAATTAAATCGAAATCAAATATTTCTAAACCTAATTCTTTTATAAAATTTTTAAGGGGTTTCAATGCATGGTAATCAATATGTTCATGATAAATTGTATCAAAAGTATTTTTACTTATTACACTACCTCTATAGGATACTTCAAATGAAAAAATCCCTTTTTGTTTTAATAAATTTTTTACTCCCAAAAAAAAATCTTTTAAATTTTCTACATGTGCACAAACATGATTAGCTGAAATAATTTCAAATTGTCCATATCTTTTTTTAATTTTTCTACTTTCTTTTAAAGAAAAAAAAGCAGTTATCTGCTTAATTCCCTTTTTTTCAGCAATTATTTTTAAATTCTTTGCTGGATCTATACCAAGTCTATTAAATTTTTTTTTACTGAAGAAATTTAGAAATGAGCCATCGTTAGAAGCTATATCTAAAATTGACAACTTCTTTTTAAATTTATTTGAGTTACTCAGCATTTTAAATTTTTTCTTTAAAGTTGTAGAGTAATTTTTAAAATGATTTAAATTTTGATTTGATGTATTTGTCATGTATAGATAATTATTAAACATTAACCTTGGATTAACGGAGATCGATAATTGTAAGTGTCCACAATCTTTACACAGATTATTTTGTAATTGATATCTTGGTATTGTGTTACTTGATTTTTTCGTTTTTAATAATGCATTTGCTAACGGTACTTTTCCAAAATCTAAAACTTTTATTAATTTTCTCGATTTACAAAGTCTACAAATCTTTATCGACTTATAGCTTTTGTTCATTTTTTATATTTTGAAATAGCTTTTTTTAATTTAGGATATTTTTCCATATTAACTCTAACGGTATCTATTTCATAAAAAATTTTTTTTCCGGTTCTCGGACTAAATGCCATAATATGGCTATCTTTAATAAAATAAGCAAAATGTTCTTCTAAAGGCGGTGTATAAAAGAGGCTTCCCTTTTTAAGCTTTTTTATTATTAATTTTGAGTTTTTTTTTAGTTTCTTATAAGCCCAGAGAATTTCACCTTTTAATATATAAATAAAATGACTATCCCTTTTATGGTAATGATTTGATCTTATTGAACCTTTTTTTGAAAAGATTTCTATACATGATGAAAAGTTACCTTTGATAATATTTTGTAGTGAACCTCTTCTATCTTTAATCATTCTGCCTGGTTTATGAAGAAATTTACTTTTTACCATATAACCTTTTTATACAATTTAATATTGTTTCTGTACCAATTAATTATTTCAGGTAAATCTCTTATTAATGTATTTTCTTGTTTCCAGCCAAGTTTTATTATTTTTTGTGACGAAACAGAATATCTTTTATCGTTGTAAGGCCTGTCATTTACATATTTAAGATATTTTTTTTTGTCCATATTCATTGCTTCACATATTAATGACACTATTTGATTATTTGAAAAATAGTTTTTACTACCAACATTGTATACACCACTTTTTACCTTCTTTGATAATAGTAGTATAGCATTAGCGAAATCTATCGCTGATAAAAAGTACCTAATATTTTTTCCATCACCATGAATTGGTATCTTATTACCTCTTAAAAGACTAATAATACATCTTGGGATTAATTTTTCAGGATATTGTCTAATGCCATAAATGTTATTTGCCCTTACTATTATAATTTCCTTTTTGTAAGAATAAATATAACTATTTATAAATATTTCAGCAGCAGCTTTTGAAGCTGAATATGGATTAGTTGGATTAATTTTACTACTTTCTGTACAAAAACCTTTTTGCTTTTCTCCATAAACTTCATCAGAACTGATATGAATAATTTTTTTTACTTTTTTTTCAATGCATTTTAATAAAAAAGTATGTGCGCCTACAGTATTAGTGTAAGAAAATAATAGAGGTGAATTAAAAGATACATCAACATGACTTTCTGCAGCTACGTTGATAGCTAAATCTACATTTTTAAGTAAACTATCATAAGATCTATGATTTAATATATCTTTTTTATAAAATTTTACATTTTTTGATTTTAAAACATTTTTTAAATATAATTTGTTTCCGGCATAAGTCAGCTTATCTATTATAATTATTTTACTTTTTGGATAATTATTAAAAAATTTTTCACATAAATGTGATCCAATAAATCCAGCGCCTCCTGTTATTACAATTTTTTTCATAATATTATTGATTATGGTAAAATATATCCAAATTTTTTCTGTAAAATTCTGGTTTAAGGAAAAACAATTTATGTCTTTCTGCACCATTGATGCAGATTTTTTTGTAACTATTTGACAATTTATAAATTAATTTATACTCAAGAAAAGTTTTATGTAGATTATAAAATCTTTGTAAAAACTTAAATTTAGAAATTTTATATTTGAATAATGGACCTGCACCCAGATGTATGCCTAGAAAAATTTCAGGTTTTCTCTTATTTATAATTTCCATAAATCTTTTATCGTTTAATAAGTCAAATTCATAACCTTCTATATCAATTTTAATTATAAATTTATCGTTATCCGCATATTTTTTTAATAAAGTTTCTAATGATACTAAATTAATTTTATATGTGTCATTTTTATTCAAAAACATAATTTCAGTAAAGTTTTTACCCTCTTTAAACTCAGCAATATCATCTTTTGTATTTAATGCTGCATGTAATGGAACTACATTATTTATAGATTTGTTTAAATCTAAATTTTTTTTTAATAATTTATAATATTTTTCTTCAGGATCTAAGGATATAACTTTTTTACAAAAAAAAGATGCGTATAAACTTAAGCATCCGTTTGATGAACCTATATCAATAAAAATTTTTTTATCTAAATTTTCTATATTTTCAAAATAATTAAAAAAGTCGTTTTCCCATTTACTATTTAAATAGTTTTCCCAAAAAGTTTTATTTTCATTATAAACCTTAAAAACTTTATTTTTTTTATTTATTTGAATTATTTCCAAACCTGTATCCATATATTTAAAATTTAAAGATTAATAATTTTTGGACTGAGTTTATGTTTAAATACACCTCGAGTGTCTACTATAATTTTAGATTGATTGAATATTTTTTGGTAAGATAAAACTGAATGTGCAGTTGTCAAAATAGTCAATTCATAATTTTTAAGTTTTTTTAAGTTATTAATGCTTTTATAAAGTTTATTTTGATGTTTTATTTGATTTATGAATGGGTCATAATAGTCTACAGAAAATTTTTTATTTAATTCGACAAATATTTTTAATGCGGGAGATTCTCTGTAATCGTTAACATTTTCTTTATAAGCCATACCAATTAAAAGGATTTTTTTTTTTATTTTTTTTTTTAAACAAATTTTCTGAATTTTTTTTATTATCCAATTAGTAACAAATAAATTTTTTTTTCTTGCAAGGTCTACTAAGTCACTTTTATTTTTCTGTTTTCTTGTAAACCAACTTATAAACAATGGATCAATGGGTATACAATGACCACCGACTCCAGGACCAGGTTTAAAAGGTGTGAAGCCAAAAGGTTTTGTAGAAGCTGCAGAGATTACATCATTTATTTCTATATTATTCTCATGGCAAATGATTTTTAATTCATTAACTAAACTTATATTAACCGCTCTGTACGAGTTTTCTAGCAACTTAGACATCTCCGCTATTTCTATAGATTTTGCTTTATAAATATTTCGAAATAAAATTTGATAAAACTTTTCTATTTTTTTTAATGAAATATCCCTGTTTGCTGAAATTACTTTAGTTATGTCTTCGTATTTTATATTATATTTTTTCTTGTCTGTTTGACCGGGACTTATTCTCTCTGAGGAATATGCAAAATCAATATTGTCCTTTAGATTAAAATTTTTGTAGACATATTTTTCAAATATTTCTCTCGTGGCTCCTGGATAAACAGTGCTTTCTAACACTAAGATAGTGTTTGGAGTAATATTTTTTTTTATACAGTTAAATGCTGACTTTATAAATGAAAGATCTGGTTTATTACCTTTTTTTAAAGGAGTAGGTAAACAAAAAATTATTATATTTGAATTTTCAATGTTTTTTGATTGTTTAATGTTAAATATTTTTTTGTATTTAATCCTTTTTAAATCTGAATTATTAACATCTAGATTGTCAGAAATGTTTTTATTTAAATTTTGAATTTTTTTCTTATTATTATCAAAACCAATGACGTCAATTTTTTTTTTGTTACATAAAACATATAGGGGTAAACCAACATAACCAAGTCCTATTATTGCTACTTGAAACTTTTTTTTTTTAAGAGAAACACTTTCCATTTTTTTTATTTTTATAATTTATTAATTAAATCCCATTTATTATTAATATTGGATTTCCAGATTTCACTATTCCTATGTCTATCAACTATTTCTTCAAATTCAGATTCTGATAAATTGAGGTACTTTAATATTTCCACAAAATTTTTGCTTGGAAACTCATTATCATAAAGTCTTGCAAACTTTATTCCTTCTTCACGAGAAAGTTGATTATTTTGTATCATTCTACAAGCATCTCTTGTAGCTCTTCCAAATCCGAATTTTATGAATTGCATATAATAATATAATGTATCAATTTTATCGTCTAAACTATCAAAATTAGTAAATGTTCCCTCTGTTCTCCCATCAGGATCTGTTTTAAAGTCTGGAAGATTTTTTTTTACATAATTCCAATTTTCAAGCATGCTCCACCTAAAAAAATAACTAAAATAATAAATATTTAATTTTTTAAGCTGATCTTCATCTGGATATATATAGGGGATTAAATCACTTTTCGAAATTTCATCACTTATCCAATTTTCAGGATAATCCCCGATTTGGTGTTCAATAACTTCTCTCAAATCTCTTTTTTTTTTATTATCTTCTTGGAGAACTAGTCCTCCATATTCAGACTCACCATGTTCGGCATAAAATATAAAAGGAATTTTATAATTTAAAGCAACCCTTACTGGTGCAGTATTAATTCCAGCATCCCATGCTACCTTCGGATTACCTCTTTCTATAAAAAACCGCTTAGAAAGTTTCGATGCAATCTTTTCATTTACATCTATTAAAATAGTGTCAAATCCTTTTGCATTCATTAGAGCTCTATTATGAATGCCACATTCATTTTTAATTAACGGTGAAAATGTTACTAGCAAAGGATTTAAATTAAATTCAAATTTGAGTTTTAATGCTATTGAAGTTGAATCTTTTCCTCCAGACCAGGGAACAACGCAATCATAATTATTATTAATATTATTTTCTTTAATATTACTAATCAAAGTTTTAAATTCATCATATCTTTTTGACCAATTTATTTTATTTTTAAGATTTGCATTTTCACATGCATTACAAATACCATTTGAATTAAAAACAATTCTAGGTCTTGTATCTGGCATTATACAAATTTTACAAAATCTAATCATTTACGAATATTAACATTATTTAATTTTAAATAATTTTTTGCCGATTTTATACTTTCATTTGTAAAATGATAAATGTTTTGTGTACAAGCTGCAGAGACTGAGGTAAATGAAAATAATTGCAATATATGATCCCAATTTCCACATCCACCGAGTGCTAAAACTGGACAATTTAATTTTAAAGCAATATCTCTTATAAATTTATAATCATAACCTAACAAACTTCCATCATTATCAACATCATTAAGCAATATTTCACCTGCTCCGAGTTCTAAGGCTCGGATAGCCCATCTATCTGGCTTTTCTCTCAACACATCTTGTCCACTATTAGAACAAAGATAGTAATTATTGTTCTTCTTTAAAAAATCTATTGACTGTATTATAGATTGATTTCCATATTTTTTTGATATTTCAATCAATTTATCTGGGTTTTCACTTATTTTTGGACTTAATATAATTTTATCAGCTCCACTACCAAAATAACAATTTGCATCATTAATATTTTTAATGCCTCCGCCAACAGCTATTGGCACAAAACAATTTTTGGAAAAAAATTTAACGATATCAATAAACGATTTTTTAAATTTTTCTTTCGAGACATCTATCAAAACAAGCTCATCTATAGACCATAAATCTAAAAAATTTTTTGTATATCTATAATCAGCTTTGAAATTCTTGGTTCTAAATAATATACCGTCGTTAAAAGTTAGTGATATTACAATTCTTTTTTTTAGCATTTAACAATATTCATAAAAATTTTTTAAACACCTAAGTCCATTATCTTGACTTTTTTCAGGATGAAATTGAACTCCATATATATTTTTATGATTTACAGATGAAATAAAATCAAAATAATATTCAGTGGAAGACAAAAAACAATCTTCAAAATTTGTTTCTAAATAAAATGAATGATCAAAATAAAAGTCAGAATTATCATCTATTCCTTCAAATAAAGGGTTTTTTTTAAAAAATTTACAGTTATTCCATCCAACATGTGGAACTTTAATGTTTTGTTTTTTATTACTAAAATGTACAAAAGATCCACTAATTAAATTTAGACCACTCCTCAATTCGTGTTCCTCGCTTTTAGTAAAAATTACTTGGTAACCAACACAAATACCCAAAAATGGAACATTTTGATTACATTTTTCTATTATTATATTAAATAAATTTTTTTGCTTAAGTCTACTCATAAAATCAGGAAAAGCACCAACCCCTGGTAAAATTAATTTAGATACTCCAGAAAAATCATGCACATTGGAACATATCTTATATTTTATATTAGACTTATCAATTGCAGATTCTAAAGATTTAAGATTACCACTTTCTATATCAATTAATCCCAAGGTCATTAATAGTTATTTTCTTCTAAAAAAAAATTTGTTGTTACAATTGAAAAAATTAATTTTGAATAGTGGTTTGGTATAGATTTTAAATCTATACTGTCTTTAAATTTTTTAAGATTAATAAAATCGTTTATAGGATTTTTTTTGTTAAAAATTTTATTGATATTTTTGTTATTTTTTATGTCTAAAATAGAATTTATTGATGCATTAAAACCTTTTTTTTGTCGATCTAATCTTATTTCATCCAGTAATACTTTCTTTGAAGCTGATCTTAGTAAATTTTTTTGATATCCATTTTTGATCAATATTTCTGGTGGTACTTTTAACGAAAATTCCAAGATGTCCTTATCTAAATAAGGACTTCTATTTTCTATAGAAAAAAACATAGAGTTTAAGTCATCATGTCTTAAAATGATTGGTACGACTTCATGAAAAAGTTCATTTAACATTCTATTCCTCAAGAGTTCATTAGAATAATTTTTTTCTGTAAAGTTAAATCTTTTTATTAATCGGGAAAAATTTTTAATTCCGAGTTTTGATTCAAAAACATTATCTCTATTTTTTTTATCATTAATATAAAGATAAGGATCTTTTAAGTTAGGATTTCTTATAAAAGGTAACACAAATTTATACCAATTTTCTAAATTTTTTTTAAAACTTTTATGTTTATAAATTGATTGCAAATGTAATAAATAATGATCGTAGTAGCCTGTAAAAATTTCATCTGCACCTGTTCCTGATATTGCGACTTTGTATCCTTTCTTAGATATTTCTTCACTCAAAAATGAGTGAATATAATAAGAGATGGTTGAAATTGGACCATCATGA
>MDSZ01025438.1_pt1 | contig 11491 bp, 12 predicted proteins | sample 811201 | NCBI WGS metagenome assembly MDSZ01 (sample SAMN05326647, study PRJNA326480) | marine metagenome | isolation source: seawater | place: Indian Ocean: North | collected 2010 | reverse complement strand
GCAAAGACAACTTATGCAAACGACCGATCCAGACGAAGCTAAAGTGTTGAGTCGCATGATTGAAACCAGTATGGCTAGAGTCAATGCGCCACTCGGTGATTTAGCAGCACGACTAGCTGGTGAAGGCACGGGAGAGGACATCCAATTAATTCATGCCAAACCCAATGAAGTGGTTTTGCCAGAGGAGTTTTTTGAAGACGAAGAGTTTGAAGGCATAGTTGAAAGAAAATTTAAGGAGTTTGGAATTAACCCAGAGGTAGCTGTTGTCGGTTCTGGTATAGCTTCGCTCAATGCTACTACAGGTTTGGAAGAATTTGGGTTTTTTAAAAAAATATTTAAGGGCGTAAAAAAAGTAGTAAAAAAAGTAGCGCCCATAGCTTTACCAATAGCTGCAAGTTTTGTACCGGGTTTGGGACCTGTTGCCTCAGCGGCTTTAAAAGGCGCTGCAAGTGGAGTTGGTACAGCAATTGCTACGGGTGGTGACTTAGGCGACGCACTAAAAGGCGGTTTGTTTGGCGCAGGGTTAGGCTCTCTTGGTGGTTTTGTAGGTACAAAAACAGGCTTGATTGATCCAAACATGAAAACCATAGGCTATGGTTCGGCTACAGGCGACGGCTTCTTTAGTAAAATCGGCAATGTCTTAAAAACAAATAATCCTGGCATAACAAGTTTACTCACAGGTAGAAGATTTGACCCTAATGCTATTATCGAGGGACCATACGGTACACAATTAGGCGGTTATGTAGGTGCTGGTTTACCAGATGCTTTGGGAAGATTTTACGATCCCGGCGGTGGCACTGGCTATGGTTTTGACCGAAGCGGAGCTTTTATGGGAGATCCTTTTTATACGGGACCAAGCGGCAACCGTCAAACTGGTCCTATTAGAAATTTATTAGGCGGCTTAACTGGAGGTGGTGGAAGTGGATTTGCTGGAGGTCTTGGCAACTTAGCTAAAACAGGTTTGATTGGTTTAGGTGCTTACAAATTGGGTAAGTTGGCTTTTGATGAAGCGAAAGATGCCAAAGGTGTGCCTTTAGTACCGCTTACAACCATGGACGCAGCAGGTCGTTACGATATAGAAGCTGAGATAGCTCGTCGTATGGGACAGTCCGCACCAAATCCAGTTGAGTTTGGTTTATTACCAGCTGGCACCATACCTGAGTTAAGTGGTGGTATGGCACAAGGCGGAGCAGTCATGCCAATGGCTTATGCTGAGGGCGGTGGTGTTGCCATGGAGGATTTCCAAAGAATGAACGGTGAAATAGACGGTCCCGGCACTGAAACCAGTGATGATATACCTGCCATGTTAAGCGATGGTGAGTTTGTGATGACAGGCCGAGCAGTTCGAGGTGCTGGAGCTTTTGATATGCAAAATGATGGTGGCATCATAACTTTGACACCAAGTGGCACAGAAGATAGGGAAAGAGGTACAAATTTAATGTACGACATGATGAATTTGTTTGAAAGTCAAGGAGCAGTCCAATGAAACAGCCCATGTCAAACAAAATACCTTTAGAAAGTAGAAAAGGGTTTTTGAATGGGTTAGGCGGTTTGTTGAAAAACGAAACAAATAAAACAAACAATTTAGGCATCATGCAGTTTGCCAAAGGTGGCGAAGTCTATGCTGTGCCCATGCAACAAGGTGGTAATCCCTTTGCAGCTAATTTAGTAAGAACTGAAACTGGCATGGACGCTCTTACCAGACAATTATTGTTTGGTTTAGACGGTAAAGGTGGTTTTATTCCTGGCGCTTTTCGAGCGGCCGAAAAAACTTTTTTTGATGAAGAGGGTAAAGCTAGAGTAGTCCCAGAAGAAGTGGCAGGTTTTTCTGCCGATCAATTAAGAGCTCAAGAATTAGCAAGACAAGGGGTAGGAGCTCAAGATCCTTTTTTGCAACAAGCACGAGCGGCTTATCAAACTGGTATAGCTGATTTAGACCGTGGCTTGACAGAGCAAGCCGACATTTTAAGAACCACAACAGGTGCTTACGATCCTAGCATGACACAGAGATTTATGAATCCTTTTGAACAAGCTGTAGTCGATCGTACTTCGCAAGATTTGATAGAGCAGTTTGCCAAAAGCGACATAGGACAAAGAGCCGAAGATATTATTCGAGGTGGTGCTAGTGCTTTTGGCAGTAGAGGAAAATTAGGTGCAGCTGAACGTACTAGAGCGCTCGGTAGAGGCTTAGCAGAAGCCATAGGTGGTATTCGATCGCTTGGCTATCAACAAGCACAAAGTACAGGCTTGAGTGAGTTTGCAAGACAACAAGCTGCTCGTCGTAATCTTGCTAGTGGTTTAGCTGGCATCGGAGCTGCAAGACAAGCAGGTCAATTTGGTTTGGCTTCGGCATTAACCGGGCTTGGTACACAAACCGCAGGTGCGAGACTTGGCGATATTGGTATGTTGTCGAACATAGGCTTGAGCCAACAACAATTAGCACAACAACAACTAGATGCACAGCGTCGTAACTTATTGACGGCACAACAAGCACCACTAGCTCAGTTCTCAGCTTTACGACCATTTGTAAGCATGGCACCACAAGGCCAATTCCAAACGCAAACTACTTTTGCTCCACCACCAAGTCCATTGCAAGCTGGATTGTCTACTGGATTGAGTGCTTTCGGTGCGTTTGGAAACTTCTTTAACCAGAGACAACCTCGTCAATTTCAAGGGTTTAATTAATGGCTATAACTAGAGCACAACTGCCAGAACAAATAGATGTATTTGCTAACGGAGGAGATGCATCCTTGGTTGAACCGCTGAGTGTAGAACAGATGATAGTTTATGGCGAACCTCTTGCGGGTAGTAGTTCCGCTAACAGAAAAATCTCAGACGTAGATAGAACAAGTCCTGAAATAGAAAGCTTGAGCTCTACTACTTTTGACTCAATAGATACTCAAGCAAATGATTTGACAAAAATGTTAAGTGTTCTTGAAGGTAGAAATGAATTTGATTTCTCAAAAAGTTACAACAAATATCTTGATAGACTAGCACCTGCTTTATCTGCTCCAACCAAAATGAGTATTTTTGATTTTGCTGCAGAATTAGGCAAAGGTCTGGCAGCTACTCCTAATGTAGGAGGGACTTCACTGTACACTGGTTTGAGCGTTGGATTTACTAACGTATCAGACGCATTACGAACACGTCGTGAAAATTTTGAAAAAGAAAGAAAAGCAGCACAAAACATGGCAATCGAACTGGCGTTAAGAGATGAACAAAAAGCTGAGGAGTTTCTAGATGAAATTGCTTTGAAAATGTTAGATGACACAAATAGTGAAATTAAAACTGAGTTTATAAGTTATATCGACCCTAACACTAAAGAAAGAGTAGAAAGAATTTTAGATAAACAAAGCCAGCTTTTCAGAGACATTATGGCTGATATTGAAACATACAAACCCATGAAAATAAATCAACCCTTAATGGGAGGGGAAAATAAATATGAAGTTTTAGATAAAAACACCGCAAATGCAATTACCGATCAAGAAAATACTTGGCAAGAAGAAGCCAACGCAAGTTATCCTGTTCTTGATAAATTAGCAGCAGCTGAAGCTTTTGCTAGTCAATTACGAGAAGAGGATTTCGGTAATGTAGCTGTAACTTTTGGCGTGCCCATAAAAAACATTATGACAGGCTTAGGTTTTGGTGATCTCATAGACCAAGAAAGATTGGGTAAGCAGATAGCTGTAAATTCTGTAGGAACTGGGCTTGCCATGGGTTTAATATCTCAGACAAAAGGTGCAATTTCAGATAGAGAAATGGGGATGTTTTTAGCTGCTTCTGCTACATTAGGGAACAGTAAATCTGGTTTTTTAAAAATATTAGATTTAACAAGAAAAATAGCTGAAAAAACAGTTGGTTACAATGACGCTTGGTTAGCTGAAAGAAATAGGCTAATGAACGAGGGCAAATCAGTCACAGAAATTAGAAAAGCACAAGCTAACTTTCAAAGAAAGTATCATGCTGAAAACCCATTATTTGAAGGAAGCAAAAGAGAGGATGGAAGCGATCTTTATGATCCCAATGCATCTATTGAAGATAATCTAAAAAAATTCAAAAAAGGCACAGAAGCCTACGAAATCATGTCCGTAATAACACAACCCGGATTAGATGAATATAATTTTTTGAAAAACAGACACGGTGAGATAAGCACTAGGAATTATTTGAATAGTCAAAAAGGTTTAGTTTACGGATTAGAGGGAGTGCCAGACGGTTCCCGTGTAATACAAAAGAAAGATGGTAAAACTTTTTATTTGAAACCTGGTGGTGATGTAAGCAACCCACAAGACATAATAGTAAAAGATGACTAGAGATATTACGGTTGAGGAGCATAATGAACTGCTCAAATCTTTAGACAATGCTGAGCAAAGAACACAAGAGGGAATCATAACCGATAGTCCTGATGCATCAGGTGTCTTTACAGCTTTTTTGTCTGGAATGACCAATGATGAGTCCTATAAAATCAGATGGTTGGCAGAAAAAAGATTTCCTGCTTTAGTTGAGGCTGGTATTGACCCCATGCATTTTTATTTTGTAGACGGCGATGGTGATATTAGCTACATTGATCCTAATGATAATCAAGCTAAAAAAGAGTTTGAAGAATTTTTAGGATTAGATGTAGCAGACTATTTCGATAAGCTTGGTCCCACAGGACAGTTTCTATCAGAGGTTTCTGGAGGGTTAGCTGGACTAACAAGTGGTTTTCTTAGTGATGGTCTGTCTGGTGCTATTCTTGGCGGTGCTAGAGGCACTGCAAAGGGTGGAGCAATATCTTATGCTGCAAGAGCTGGAATTAGTCAAGCTTTTGGTGGGCCACCTTTGAGAGTAGGAAAAGCTGCAGAAGACTTGGGGTTGTCAACGCTGTTCGGTGCTCTACCTATAGGCGTTCCGTCGAGTGCAATTCCCAAAGCTTTTCGGGGTATTTATGAAAAATTCCCGGGAGTTGAAGGCCGTGAAGCTTTACAAGATGTAATTTTAAACGGCGGTAAAACTGTTGACGATAAAATTGCTTATTTTAAAGAAAAATATCCAGAAGTTGTTGTTACAAGAGCAGAAGCAGATGCAACAGTAGGAAGCAGAGGTGCACAGTTGCAACAATGGTTGCTAAAGCAACCGCAAAATCAAAAATTATTAGAGTTTTATCAAGATAGAAATTTAAGAATTAGAAAAATTGCCGAAGATTTTTTTGATGAGGTTTTATCTGGTAAATATGTAGATGATGCCTCAAAAAACAAGCTTAGTGGTAAAGCTGCGGGCGATGTAGATTTAGATGTCGGTGAAGCTTTGCAGAGTTACATAAAAAAACAAAAGGAACAATTACAAAAACAAGTTAAGCCTTTGTATGACCAAGCTTACGATATAGATTTGAAAATCGATATTGAAGATGTTTTAGCAGATGTAAGAAAAATTTTAAACAACCCTAATACCTCTCCTGAAAAGTTAGCCATTTACAAAAGAGTCGAAAAAGCTTTAGTTGATGGAAACACAGGCAAAGCTAGAAACAGCACAGAGCTTATACATCAAGGTTTGTCTGATGATTTTCGTAGAATATTTGCAAGCTTATCATCAGACCAAAGAGATGCGCCTTTAAAAAGAGAAATAACTGTCATAAGAGATAAAATTCAAACTCGACTGACAGAATTAAATCCTAGCTACAAGGATGCTACCAAGATATACAACGAGGCTACAGGGGTTTCACAGCAATTAGAAAAAAGTATAGCTGGTCAGTTTGCCAGAGTGGTTGAGCAAGGAGGTTCTAGAGCAGCTGCATTGTCCAAAAAATTTTTTAGCGGCAACATAAAACCTGATGAAATCACACAGCTGAAAAATATATTAAAAGAAGAAGATCCTCAAACTTGGCAAAATTTAAAAGGTATTTGGTTAGCTAGTAGATGGGATGATGTGTTGGTGCAAAGCAAAAATCCTTTAGGTGAACCTAATAAGTTTTTAGCTGCTATAGGTATTAAGTCCCCAGAAGCAGCTTTTCCCGCAGGCATGCCTGCTAGATTAAGATCAAGAGCTAAGCTACAAGAAGATTTTGCCCGAGGCAGGATGGCTAAAATGTGGGAAGCCATATTTGAACCCGATGAGCTCGCAGCTTTTATAGATTTAACGGACATAATGCAAGCTGTAGGTAAACTGCAAACTGCTGGCGGGTCTGATACATTTAGTAATTTTGCTATTGATAACATAGTAACCCAAGGTAGTAAGGTGGTGGTGGGAAGTCCTACACCCGTGCAAGCTGGAATATCAAGTTTTTTTCACGTTGTAGATGGTGCACTGGGCGTTATCCCTAGGTTGTTGAATAAAGGCACAGATATATCTGGTTATCTTTCTCAGGGTCAAAAAGATGCTTACATTGACCTGCTCATATCTCATATAGTAGACCCTACTAAAAGAATAGTTTTGCAAGAAGCTGTAAAACAAGTAACTCCTAATGTATACAGACTCACACAAGTTTTTTCTCGAAGTGGTTTAGAGGGCATAAAAGAACTTAGTGATTATTTAGACGGCGTTGATGAAATAGAAGAAGAAAAAATCAATCCTAGCTTCGGACCCCTACAAAAAAATGAAGAAATAGACGTTGAAAATTTACAATCACAGTTGAATGATTTTGAAATGCCTATGGCAGATCAAGATTTATTCCAAACAGAACCATCTGAGCTTACAACCATGGAAATGGCCTCGCCCACTATCTTGCCAGATGAGAGGGATAGAGAAATTGCTATGCGTCGCCAAGCTGGGATAGCTGGCTTAGTCTGATACTTCGGTAGCCTTAATCATGGCTCCCACGACTTCATATTCGAGTTCTAAGCCCATAATATTGTCACCACCTATGTCTAACTCTAAATTACGAGATATGAGCCTTAAAAGGGCTGTTTGTTGATGTAAGGTCAAACGACTGAATAAGTCGATGACCTCTGGTGCTTCCAACACTGGTTTGTAAGTTTGTGGTACTTCTTTCTTGCCAAACATATTTTTGAACATTAAATTTCTACAGCTCGTTTTTCGTTCAAGCGTTCATGTTCTTGTTCGATTAGAACTTTTAATTGTTCTATCTTTGATCTACGCTCCATGCCACAAATTTCTTGTAGCATTTGGTAAGTTTTCAGATCTACTGCCAAACTTTTTCTTATTTTATTATCTTGTAATAATTCGTCCATAGCATAGGATTTTACACACATTTGGAAAGTTTTACAAATAAGAACAAAAAAATATATGTTAGACTACAACGCCATGTATAGATTGAAAAATTACTTGTTGAGTATGCAGTCGCATTGGATGATAAACCAAACGACTTACCATGCGGTCCAAGACACTTTGCCGATGATTACTAAGTTTAAAGCCAATCAAGGCCAAGTCGATATGGGCAAAACACCGATACACAAGATAGTCAAAAAAATTTATCCAGAGATATACCGGGTGCCACTCTTTCGTCGGCATTATTGCAAACTCCTGGTCAAAGAAATAGAACACATGCGCAAAGAGATAGGTTTCGTTGGCAATGATGAAGAGGATCAGCTTAGGCAGATTCCTGAGATATTGTTGCAAGAGCAAGTCCCAGAGCTCTATCGCAACATGTGGTTGATAGTGCAAACCATATTGAATCCAATGTTCAACGCTATCTGGCAGAGAGATTGTAAAGATCCTACTACCATACAAATAGCTAATTACAATCTAAAAGACAAACAACAAGGTGCCTGGCACCATGACGAAAGTGCTGACATCTCGGTGGTAGTCCCACTCAATACTGGTGGTTATGAAGGTGGTGGCACAGCTTTTCATAACTATGGTGAAATCAAACCGTTGCCGACTGGTCATGCGTTGATGTTTCCAAGCTTTACTAATTTGCACAAAGGTTTACCTGTAGGAACTGGTGACAGATACTTACTTGTCTTTTGGTTATTTGACCGAAATCGCACAATAAAACTGTATGAATCTATTGAAAATTAAACACAAATATCATGTGCAAAAACTTGCAAATTCCTACACATTTGCTATTATATCTATGTGAGATCATTAATTAATACTAATACGGAGGTAAAAATGACACACACTTTAATACTAAAAAAACCAAAAATAACATATAGACAATTTTGCTTGATACAAAATAGTTGGATAGATTTGTGGACTTTAGATGATGAGGAAGAAGTTATTGCAAGTATGCACCCGAAAGTTTCTTCTAAATTAGAAAGAGTTGAGATCTTAGAAAATGGCAAAGAAAAAAGAACTTTAATATGGACTAATAAGGAGAGTAAATAATGTTTGATTACAAAAATATAGATATTGACACTTTTGAGGGTGGAATACCAAGAGGGCACGACTTAACAGTTTACGAAAAAGGCACTGATCCTACTGAAACAGGTTGTGTTTTGTATGGTTTTGATGAGGTTGGGTTATATGACTTCATGTTTAAAAAACCACAATATTGTTTTTACTGTTTTGACGATAACTATAAATTAAAGGAGAGTAAATAATGAAAGTTTATACTAAGAACGAAATACAAACTGCTATTTTGCTTGCTACTGATAACACAGAACAATGCAATGAAGTAATCAGTATCTTGGAAAGAATAAATGAGGACAGTAAGTTTTCAAGTGAACTAGGTCTTAATCAAGCCTTACATTTAAAAAGTGTATTATTAAATAAAAAGTAAGGAGATTACAAATCAAAAAAAGGTGGCATTTGCCACCTTTTTTTTAGTATAAATCCCCTAACTCTATCTTTTGTGTACCTTCCAAACCGTAAGGTTTGAAGTCTTGCTCTTTTTCACAAGCTAAGATAGTAGCCAAAGCTTGTTCGTTCTTAGAACGAGCATAAGCCAAAGCTTCCTTGCTCAACTCATATACAGCATAAGGATAAGGGTGAGCTTTCTCTTGGGCTAAGAACTTAAAACCGTCAGCACGCAAATCTAAGCTTTTACAAGCCTCAATATAGATTGAAGCTTGCATGTGGTATTTAAAATTGTTTACTGCTTGTTTAAAGCCACGAGGCGAAGCATCACGACAAGTTTTAAGATCCCAAATGTACTGATTATCATACCAATCCATACGACATTTGAACGGTTGCCCAAACCATTCAAAGATTAAGGTACATTCAACTTTGTCAGTTTCTTTGGGTATGTAGTCAGTGACGACATTACGACGTTCCATGCAAGTATCGTATAAGTCTTGAGTGATAGCTGTACGGTTGCCAATACTAGCCGAGAAGTCTTCGTACTCGGCTTTGCCAGCTTTGGTACGACGGTCAATATTAGGTTGTATGACAAACTCTTCATCAAACTTATGGTGCTCTAAAAATACTGTGTGTTGCACTCGGCCTTCCAAAAGAGCTGGCGACGGTTCTAAATCTTTTTGATACTTCCAAGTGTAAGGACACTTGATGACGCTAGTTAGATCGTGTGACCGATAAGCTGGAATGGCAGCATATTCTTCGTAAGGCATGTTCTCATAGATTCCGGGACTGTAATTCATTTTTATATTCCTCTAGTTGGTCTTGGGTTAAATCAAAGCAATTCAAATTGCCAGCTATGGTTCGGCGTTCGCCGTCGCCAGTGAAAGGATAAACGCAATGTTGCATCCATGAAGGAAACATCAAAATCTTACCGACTTCTGGCTTGATAAATTTAGATTGTGCAGGTCGCAAGTTCTCTGAGTCTTTGAGTTGGTTTAAACCGTAGGTAAAATTAATATAGCCATCAATCGCACCAGAACTTTCGTATAAAGAAAACTTCTTATCAGTCACTGAAACTTGGCCTATTTGTTCTGGCACTTTAGTCCATGCAGTGAAAGATATGCCCATGTTACTTTTGACTAAATGATCGTGAATAGGATTGTAGTCTCCAGCATAGCTATGAACCGACCAAAGTTTATCCAACTCTATGCGTTTAGGATTTACCATAGACCCGGAGTGGGCAACAAAGTGTTTAATGTATGCTACAGCTAAATCCTCAGTTATTTTCTTGAAACTGGCAAATTCTGGATCGTAGTGGTCAATAATTAATTGTTCGCCTTGGTGAATTTGACCTACCAAATCTTTGGCCGCTGATTCTCTATCATCTCTTTGTAAGAGCTCATCTAAAAGTTTGTTGAGTTGCTCTACTAAAGCATCAGACAGTTGATGCTCAATCATATAAGCCGCAGGGAGAATGTGAAGTTGATATTCTAAATTCATCTTAGGGTGTGGGAAGCTCTGCTGTATGTCTTGTGAGATCTACGGAGAAGAACTCCCCACGGTGTGAAAAAACTTAAAACGGTATTTCGTCGTCTTCAAAGGTCGAAGTATCTTCAACCTCAGCATCAGTTGCCAAATCAGCCAAACTTTCTTTAGGAGCTGGTTCCTCACCACCTTCCTCTTTCGCTGCAATCAACTCAAAACTTTTTTCAATGTCTTCTTGTTGCCAGATAGGTAACGAGTCAAAGATGTCACACATGGCTTTGCTTTGCTCATTAGAATTGCCGTTAAATTCGTCGCAATAAATATCTAGGTCAAACGAAGTAGGTTCGTTATGAGTTGGCACTTTTTTGACACCACCGTCAGGTTTAAAGATGCCGATAATCTTAGGGTTGCCATTTTCGGTGTGACCAACATCCACATTTGCTGTACAACCTAATAACTTACTGATGTCAAAACCAGCTTCTTCCTCTTCGGAAAAATTACGACCTCGCCAGGACACTAAATCTTTACGCAAAGCTGCTGATTCAAATAAAGATGCCGTGTAAGTTTTAGAAACGCTAAACGGTCTACCGTCGCTCATCTTTTCACCGGGAACTTCAAAACTTATGTGTACCCTTTTCTTTTTGGTTACAGGACCGTCTTTGTATTGTTGTTCGGTAGTACCCATGTCAACAATACGAAAACAGACTGCTTCGTATTGACCTTTGGCTAACTGTTCAAAGTCACCTTCGGTTTTTAATGTTAAGCTCATATTGATCTCCTTATGTATTTGCTAAATAAAATAAATTTATGTACTATTCTATACACTTTTATACAAAGAGCAAACACAAAAAAATGAGAGCAGTTGATGTCTTTAAAAATAACCCGACCCAATACTAAAAATTTTGACCAACCACTAACCACAGATTACTCAAATCAGTTCGCTAATTTTTTAGCCGAACATGGTTTGGAACCAGATCCTAAAAAGGGCTTGGTCGCCGACGGCTCTATTGGTCGGGCTTACATCAACGTCGGTGGCCAACGCAAACTGGTGGGATGGTATCAGCTGTGGCTCGATCAAGCATCGCCGTTTGGCCGCTTGGGTGACTATCGAGTTTCGGCTGATCAACCCACGGCGGTGTGGAAGCCAGAGAATCGTAAACGCCAGGTGATGACCAAAGCTGAAAAGGAAGAGATTGCCAAACTGCAAAAACAAGCCGAGGTCAAACAACAAAAGAAATACTCGAAAGCTGCCAAGAAAGCTCAAGCTTTGTGGGAGAGTGCTTTGCCTTGTGAAAAACACCCTTATTTGGAAAAGAAACAAGTCTTGTCGTAT
>MDSZ01228285.1_pt1 | contig 11492 bp, 11 predicted proteins | sample 811201 | NCBI WGS metagenome assembly MDSZ01 (sample SAMN05326647, study PRJNA326480) | marine metagenome | isolation source: seawater | place: Indian Ocean: North | collected 2010 | reverse complement strand
GTGTTAAAGAAATAGCTAAAGAGCATGAAAATGTTTCAAGACATCTTGAAAACAAAGATATAATTAAAGTCATATTTATAAAAAATAGGCTAATAAATTTTGTTCACTCGTAAATTTTTTCTTTTAGTATTCCTGAGCTCCTGTTCTATTGGCAGCATTGATACAAGCAATATAATTTTTGATGGTTCTTTTTCAAGTTCAGATAAATTTCAATTTAATAAGTGCCTTAGAGGAACAAATGAAAAAATAGAGCTTGATAATATTGAACTCAAACATTCAGCAGAGAATATTAATAGCCAAGGTCTTGAATTCAACGCTAGATATAGTCTGAGTTTAGTTATGAAAACTGAAAATATTGAAAATATTGAACTTCATTCGATGCGCTTAGATACGACCAACTATATTTCAAGCAACATGGCAGATGCAGAAAAAAAGGAAATTAAAAATTTACTAATAACTGATATGTGCAAATCAATAATTGAATATGTCGAATAAGCAGATAAAAGCAATAAACTTTTTATCAAACTCCAAACATGAATCATTGAAATTTTTCTTATACGGTAATGAACATGCACTTTGCTACAAATCAAAAAATCATTGCCTAAATGATCAAGATTTACAATTATTAGAAAAAGTATATCTAGATCTTGATGATGATGATTTTGAATCTTTATTAGATCAATCACTGATGTCAAATAGTCTATTCAATGAAAAAAAAGTTGTGTTCATTAATATGAATAAGAGTAGGATAAATAAAGATCTAGTAAGCATATTTCAAAAGATTATTAAATTTAAAACCGAAAATATCTTAGTTGTTGAAATCTTAAACCTCACAAAAAAAACTGTTGAAAAAGAGTTAATTAATAAACTTGAAGGAGACGCAATTTTTATTGATTGTTTTCCTCCTTTTGAATCGGAGATAAAAATTTTCTTAGAGCATAACCTGCCTGATTGTCTGAATGAAAGACAGTATGTCAAATCAATTATTGAAATGTATGAAGGAAATTTTTCAGCTTTGCTGAATGATTTAGAAATCTTAAAAATCTTAGAAATTGAAAATAAAGATCTTGCACTGAGCGTTTTTTCCGATAACGGGCATAAAAATAACTATAAATTGATTGAACATATTGGTAATAGAGACTCTGGATTAGCTCTGTCTGTAATTGATTCGATGAAAAAGAATGATAGAAACTCTATTGGATTAATTATATGGATATTATCTCGAGATATTAGTGCTATAAAATACGTTTCAGAGGGAGGAAATATTAAATCTCTTGGAATATGGGAAAACCAAGCTCAATGGTATAAAAAAGTTTCTTCAAGGACTTCTATAGGAGCTCTAAAAAAGATGATTCAAGAGTTAAATATCATTGATAGAAAATTCAAGGGAGTTTTAAGTGGAGACCCGTGGATTGGTATTAGAAATATTGTGTTAAGTCTTTCAGCTTAATTGAATAATGATTTTATCCAATTCCATAAAATTGCAAAAAGCCTCTGAATAAAACCTAATTCTTCAACTGATTCTAAGAAAACTAACTCTGCCTCAACTATGACATTATTTTGATCGTCGATGACTTTTAAAGTACCAGCTTTATCCATGGCTTCAATGGGTGCTAAAACTTGTGTATTTAGTGATAACTCATAACTAAGATCATCTCTCTTATTTTTTTGTAGGGTTAGAATTATGTCTTCAGTTAAACCTACTGGAACACTTTCATTAACACCAGCTATAACTTTTAATTCTTTATATGTCTCGTGCTTTGAAAATAATTTTTCTGTCGTGTAGTGGCGATATCCGTAATCCATTAATGCTGATACATCATTAAATCTCTTGTCATCTTCACTGCCAAGAATAACAGCCACTAATCTCATATCTCCCCTTATGGCAGATCCTACAAGGCAGTATCCAGCTTGGGAGTGATAACCTGTTTTTGCACCATCGAATATATCGTTTCTCCAAAGAAGTCTATTTCTATTTGGTTGTTTTATCCCTGCATAGGTAAAAGATTTTTCTGAGTATAATTTATAATGCTCTGGAAAATTGTTAATTAAAGCACTTGTTAGCAATGCTAAGTCATATGCTGATGTTACATTTAAAGGATCTGGAAGGCCTGATGCATTTTTAAACGAAGAATTTTTCATGCCTAACTTAGATGCATATTCATTCATTAAATATGTAAAATTATCTTCACTTCCAGCAACGTGTTCTGCAAGCGCAACACTTGCATCGTTTCCGGATTGAATAACCATGCCTTTGATTAAATCTGAAACAGCAACTTTAGTTCCCTCTCTAATGAACATTCTTGAACCCTCGGTTTTCCATGCTTTAATAGATATTTTTGGAGTATCATCCAAGCTTATAAAGTCTTCCTTAATATAATCAGCCACCACATAACTAGTCATTAATTTTGTAAGACTGGCTGGCTGAACTGGTTCATCAGCATTAAAACTAACTAAAACTTTTTTTGTAGTTGGTTCATATAATATGTAGCTTCCAACACCAAGATCGGGTGGGTTTGGTATTACAGCCGAAGCCATAAAGCTCAGCAAAAATAACAAGTATAATTTTATTTTATTCATTAAATTTCTTCGCGATCTCCAATGCAAGTTGGTGAACTGCCAATGCATATTTGCTACTTCGATTATACTTAGTTATAACTCTAAAGTTATCAAAACCTAGATATAATTTTGTTTTTTCTTGTTCGTAAACTAATAATGGTGAAATTTTTTCATCAAAATCACCTTCAAATTTAAAGCCTTGCTCAAGTAATTCATTTGAAGTAATTTTTGTTCTGAAGTTATTTAAATTGAAGGGTAATTCTAATTTTTCTATATCATCATCTTTGAGGTTTTCATATCTTTTTCCTACCTTTACCTCAAGAACAGCTCTGCTTCCAGTTTTCCAGCCGTTTTCTTTCAAATAATTTGCAACACTTGCTATTCCATCTTTTCTCGAGTTGTACAGGTCAACCATTCCGTCATTATCATAATCAACTCCATAAGATATATAGCTGGAAGGAATAAATTGCCCTAATCCTAAAGCACCAGACCAGGAACTTTTTATTTTCTTAGGATCAAAGTTATACCTTTTGGATAAAATGAATAATTGAATCAATTCTTTTTGCCAAAAGGAATCATTTGGCTCAAATGCTCTTGTAAAAATTGTATCAAGGGGATTATAGTTACCTAGAAAACTTCCATAGTTAGTTTCACAACCTATTATTGATGCTACATAAAATTTTGATATACCAAAATCTTTTTCCACAGATTCTAATATGTCATAGTTTTCTTTAACAAATTTCACACCATTATTAATTCTTGAAGATGTTAAGTATCTGTTTCGATACCTACTCCAAGTATTTTTGACCTCAGGTTGGTTTTGTCTTGCAGTCTGGGCTTTTTTGGAAGCTACAGCTTCAGTAAGATAGCTTTCAACTTCTTCCCTTGTTAAGTCTGAGTTTTCAAGAGCAAGCTGAATAAAATTTTGAATGTCTTGTCTCTCTAAAACATCTGCATTAGAAAAAGAAATTACTAAAAAAATCAATACTATGCGTATCATTTAAGGAATCCTCTTGAAGCAAATATAAATCCTAGCATAATAGAGAAGCATAACAGAGAAGATCCACCCTTAGTAAAAAAAGGTAATGGTAGTCCAACAACCGGAATCATCCCACTCACCATTAATATATTTAGTAGAAAACTAAATCCTATTACAAATGTACAATATGTTCCAACATAATAAGGAGATAAGTCATTGGTTAATCGCTTTTCGCTCATCGTCAGCAGTACAGTCAAGATGATAAAGCAAGCAAGCATTAAAAGTATTAAAAATACCCCAATAAAACCAAACTGCTCCGCATAAATGGAGAAGATAAAATCAGTATCTGCCTCTGGAAGAAAATTAAATTCATTTTGTTTGCTATTAAGGAATCCCTCTCCAGCGAGCCCACCTGAGCCAATACTTATTTCTGATTGAAGTATATTCCATTTCTCAGAAAGAGTTTGATCAGAAGAAAACCAGCTAATTATTCTTCCTTTTTGATAGCTTGTTAATCCAAAAGTATAAATTAAGGGCGATAGCAACATTCCAAAAATACCCATTGATATGAAGTATGACCTATGCATTCCACATATAAATAGAAACATTAAACCAAGAATTATATATACCAAACCTGTTCCTAAATCAGGCTGAGCGATTATTGGCAAAGCAGAAATAAATAAGATTGAAAGCAAGAATATGGTTCTGTATGCTGTGAACTTAAAACTATAGAATCTAAGGTATTGAATTACAAAAAGAGCGTAAGTGATCTTCATAAATTCAGAGGGCTGCAAACTTAAAAAACCAAAATCCAGCCATCTCTTTGATCCATTAATTTCTTTACCAAAAATTTCCACACTCAAAACTAAAAGAATGTTAAATGCAAAGAGAAGCCAACCAAAAGAGAATATTCTATTTAAATTAATTTGGTTAAATAAAAGAACTACAAAAAAGATAACAAAAATATTTATTAACATGAACCTTAAGAAATAATTTATATCAATTGAAGTTACTGAATAAATTGTCAATGAGCCCATAAAAATTATTCCTGCAAGTGAAAAGAAAATAATTGAATTTCTTAAATTAAAAATCATTTAATAACTCCTCAAGAACTTTTTTAGCTATAGGACCTGCAACCCTTCCACCACTTTCTCCATTTTCGACTATAACAGCAATTGAGAATCTGGGATTATCAAAGGGAGCATAGCCAATAAAAATTGCATGGTCTCGAAGTTGTGGATTGGTTCTAACTTGATCATATTCTTCTCTAGAATTAATATCGACTACCTGAGCAGTTCCACTTTTTCCAGCAAGTTTTAATTCACCGGCATTTATGCTGTAGCCAGTTCCATTAGGTGAATAAATTACATCGATTAATGATGAATGGAGTTTATTCCAATCTTCTTCTTTTATATCTTCTTTCAAAAAAATTTTATTTTTTTTCTTAGCAACTAAATAAGGCAATTCATATTCTCCTTTTCTTGCTAATATTCCTGAGATAAGTGATAAATGTAGTGGGGTCGTCAACATATAACCTTGTCCTACTCCTAAATTTATGAAATCACCCTTATAAAGCTCTTTTCCAAAATTTTTGTATTTCCAATCGTCATCAATCAATGGGCTAAATTGGTGAGGATAACAGTCTTCGCAAAGCTTAGAGCCAAAACTAGAAGATTTTAAAAATTCTACAAACAAATCTTTTTCGTATTTAATAGATAGATTCATGAAAAAGGGGTTAGAGCTTTCTATAAGTGCTTTCTCTAAATCAGTAACGCCATGGCCTCCTTCACGCCAAGCATTAAAAACTCTTTGCTCTTCTTCAAATCTAAAAAAACCATCATCAAAAATTGTCTCATCCCAATCTGTATACCCATTACTCAAAGCAAATACAGTAAGAAGAGGTTTAATTGTTGATGCTGGAGGATATAAACCCATAAAAGCCCTGTTGAATAATGGTCTGGCTGGATCATTCAATAAATCTTGATATTGAAGGGAAGATATATCTCTGAGGTCATTTGCACTTATAGATGGCGCACTAATTGCAACAGGTATGCTGAAATCATGTAGGTCGATAACCACTACCGAGCCTTTTCTTTCATCCATCAGCTCATAGGCAAGTTTTTGTGCTGAAAAATTTATTGAAATAAAGAGTTCTTCGCCCTCTTTAAAAGGCGATAGATCAGTAATAACCCTTCTGTCTCCCCTAGCATTTCTTTGAAAGAATCTTTTACCATGTTGGCCTTGTAATTTTTTTTCATACACTCGCTCCAATCCAGATTTGCCAACTTTGCTCCAAAGTTTTTGGTTGTAATCACTTATTCTTGGTGAAAAATATTCAACATCACTATTATTTATATAACCCATATGTCCTAGAACATGAAAAATTGAAGGATGTGAATTGTATTGTCTCTCGTAACCCTCAATAACTGAAAAACCTGTTATATCAGAACCGCTGACTAAGTACTTTGCAAGATCCTCTTGAGAAAGTTTTTTAATAACTATCTCAGATCTCCTTGATTTAATAGAATTGCCGACTTTTTTTCTTAAATCATCAGCTTTTATCTTTTCTGAGAATAAGTCTGCTAATTTTTTTATTGATTGTTCACTAGGTTTCTGTTCAATATCTACCGCTAAAGAAAATACTTTTCTATCTTCTGCCAATACAACTCCATCGCGAGAAAGAATTCTTCCTCTTTTGGGGTATATATATTCAAAAGCATTAATATTTTGTTCTCTTAATTCTTTTAATTCACTGCCTTGAATAATTTGCAGATAAAAAAATCTAGATATTACTAGTGCGAGAATAAAAACAAAAACACTTAATAAAATATTTGTTCTTATTCTATAAGTATGTATTTTATTATCTTTCAATTTTGGTGGTATGGATGATTATTAAATATACAATTTGCCCTATAAACTTGCTCTAGGAGCATTACTCGAAAGACATCATGAGAAAATTCCATTTCTGAAAATGAAATTATTTTTGATGCATTTTTCAAAATATCATCAGACAAACCGAATGCACCGCCAATAATTAAATTTATATTTTCATTTGATCTGTAAATCATATCAGTGAATCTCTCTGAAGATAATTTTTCACCTTGCTTATCAAGGCAAATGTATTTTTCTTTTCCAATTTTTTGTTTAATAAGATTTGCCTCATATTTTTTCTGCTCTTCTCTAGACCCAAATTTTTTTTTATTCATAATTCCAAAAATTTTAAGACTCATATTTCTTTTTATTTTTTTTAAAAAATGTTCTTCAAATGCATCAACATTTTTTGTTTTATTTTGTTGTACATAAAATATAGAAACTCTCATTTTAATTTTCTATCCCATAATGATTCTAGATCGTAATGTTCCCTGGAATCCTCTGACATGATATTGATAATAACCTCGCCAGCGTCTATTAAAATCCAGTCTTTTGATTCAGTACCTTCTGTTCCTAAAATTTCAAATTTTTTAATTTTTAAATTTTCAATGACCTTATCTGCAATAGACTGTATGTGTCTACCAGAAGTTCCTGAAGCAACAATAATAAAAGAGGTAAATGATGAAATTTCCTCTACTTCGAATGAGCAAATATTAATAGCTTTCAATTCATCTAAAGAGTTTTTGCAATTTCTAACAATTTCTTTTGCAGACTTAAGATTACTTAGCATCTATATGAATTATAATCATTTAATTAGCTCTTCGAGAATTAGCTTTTGAAAACCTTGAAAATTTCTGTTGCCACACATTAAAATAATTTTCTTTTTTTCATCTGCTTCACAGATCTTAGCAATGTCTTGATTTGTAAACTCTTTTGCGTACTTAGAGAAAAATTTTTCTTGCTCAGCTGAAGAATTTATTGTGTAAGTTTCTTGATTTTTAAAGATATTAACTAAACTTCTATCGTGAATGCCTTTTTTCATAGAATTTGAGCCTAACTCAACTATAAGTATTAGATTATCTGTTTGTTCTTCAGCCATTTTAATGGTTTCTTCGATTGCTGTGGGGTGGTGAGCAAAATCATCTATCAGTTTAAAATTATTATCTTCAAAAATTGTTTCAAATCTTCTTTTAACACCTTTATAGCCATCTAATGTATTAAGCACTTTATATTTAGGTAGCAGGCCTTCAATTGCATGAGCAGCCAAAAGCTTATTCTCTTCTTGAATGTTTGATGCATTAATAGATAGAAATCGAAGTGTCGTATCAAAACTTTGCTTTTCCAAATTATTTTTAAATGTCTTTCTTACTTTTTTTTCGTTTATCAATACTTTCGAATCTTTTGGCATCATTCTTATCAATTCAACAAAATTATTTTCAATCATTTCAACATCCTTATATATATCTGCATGATCAAATTCAATATTGTTTATCAATAAAGTGGTAGGATGATAGTGAAAAAATTTTGGTCGTTTATCGAAGTAGCAAGTATCATATTCATCTGCTTCGATAATGAAATTCTTATCATTGCCTATATTCCATGATTTCTCTAATTGCTTTGGGATGCCAGCTATAAGGTAGTTTGGGTTAAAATTATTCTCCACTAGTGAATGAGCAATCATAGAGGTTACTGTTGTTTTACCATGTGTGCCTGATACAGCAATTACTTCCTTATTTAACAGTACATTTTCGTATAGCCATTCAGGCCCAGAAATAATCTTTTTTTTATGTCTTAAAATTTCCTTTAGAAGACTATTTTCTTTTGATATAGCGTTTCCTATTACATAAATATCTGCATCAATGAAGTTTTTTTCTTCATACCCTTGATAGAAATTGATGCCACTAGAGTTCAATTCATCTGACATTGGAGGATAAACCTTTGCATCACAGCCAATCACTTCATGATCTAGAGCCCTTGCTATCTGAGCAAGGTTACCCATGAATGTGCCTGAAATTCCAAGAAAATAAATCTTCATACTTTTAGTTATATAAAATGGAGTATAAGATAACTGTGATGAAAAATGCATTCTATGCACAGTCTGGAGGTGTTACTTCTGTAATCAATTGCTCTGCTTATGGGGTGATATCTAAATTCAAAAAAGATTTTTCTGAATCAAATATTTATGCATCAAAAAATGGAATAGTTGGTTTATTAGATGGTGAATTATACGATCTTAGCAAAACAAAAAAACCTTTTGATAATCTTTTAGAAATGCCAGGAGGCATATTTGGATCTTGTAGATATAAACTTCCAAATCTTGATGATGAAAATTTTTATAAAAATTTATTTGATCAACTGGAAAAGCTATTTATAGGTTATTTTTTTTATAATGGCGGCAACGATTCAGCTGATACTTGTCTTAAGGTTGCGAAAGCCGCAGAAAAATTTGGTTATGATTTGAAGGCAATTGCTGTACCAAAAACTATAGATAATGATTTGGCAATCACTGATAATTGTCCAGGTTTCGGCTCAGTAGCAAAATATGTGGCAATCTCAGCTAAGGAAGCTTCTTTAGATATTAAGTCAATGTGCAAAACATCAACTAAAATTTTTGTCTTAGAGGTAATGGGAAGGCATGCGGGCTGGATAGCTGCAGCTGGTGAATTAGCTAATAACTCTGAAGAGACTTTTGTTCATAAAATATTACTTCCTGAAGTTAATTTTGATGAGGAAAATTTCTTAAGTGGTGTTGAAAAAGATGTGAGCACTCATGGTTACTCTGTAATAGTTGCTTCCGAAGGGCTTAAAAATGAGAGGGGTGAATTTTATGCTTCTTCAACCGAAAAAGATTCATTTGGTCATAGTCAGCTTGGAGGTCTTGCCCCAAAAATTGCTTCTCTTATCACAGATAAACTGGGATTAAAAAACCACTGGTCAGTGGCAGACTATCTACAAAGAAGCGCAAGACATATCTCATCCTTAACTGATATTGAGCAGGCTGTAGCTGTTGGGAAGGCGGCAGTTAAGCTTGCAGCTGAAGGAAAGTCTGGTGTAATGCCAATTATCAGAAGGATAAGCAATACTCCCTATAAATGGGAGATATCCGAAGGCGATTTAAATCAAATTGCAAACGCAGAAAAAACTTTGCCAACTGAATATATTTCAGATGACGGTTTTAGAATTACTAAGAATGGAACTGATTACTTGCAACCTTTAATCGAAGGAGAAAGCTTTCCAAAATTTAAGGATGGTATTCCACTTTATGAAGGATTAGATCTTCATTTAAGAAAAATTTAAATCTCTTACTTTCTTTTTAAGCAAAGTTATTAATTCCTCAATTTCGTCTTCATTTAGAAAAGAGCCTATTTCTTCTCTTCTTTCGTCACTTGCAATAAATACTCTTTTCTTAGTTTTATGGTCAACTATGGAAAATTTGCTCAGAAATCTATCAAAAGTAAAATCATTTTTACCCTTCTCTAATTTTACATAGAGCTTATCTAAAAAAATTTTTTCTGATTGATTTAGCCAATCTCTATTTGCTTTAAGCACGATAAATAGGATTAGAATTTCCAAGCCTGCAAAAGGAAGAATCAATGTTGCTCCTAATGCAAAAAATCCTATAGCAAATGTAAGGCACAAAACTGATAAGAAACCAAAAAATATCAAATTTTGTTGAGCTGTTGAAGACTTATTAGGGGTCAAGATTAAAGATAAGGAATCTTTTGTTATTTTCTTTTTAATCATGAATGGTAATTATTTAATATCAAAATACTTTAAAAAAAGATTTCCATTGTTTAAATTGCACTTATATTGCAGAATACTGTCTTATTTTAAATAATGAAAAATTTACTCAAACTTGTATTAATTAGCTTTGCATTTGAAGCATATTCAAATGATTTGCTTTCAATCTATAAAGAAGCGCTTGAGAAAGACCCTGAATTTAATTCAAAGAAGGCTGATCTAGCTCTCTCAAAAGAATTTTTAAATCAATCTCGATCTAACCTAATGCCTCAAATTAGAGTTACTGGAGGTACAAATTGGAATGAATATTATCAAGACAGAGAATTACAGAATGACTACAACACTTTTTCATATGGTTTAAATATAAGTCAACCTCTGTTTAGACTGGACAAGTGGTTTTCAAATAAACAAGCTAGAGAAAACCTTGAAGCAGCTGAAGCACAATTTGCATACCAACAACAAGAATTAATTATCAAAGTAACAAGAGCTTATTTTAAAATTTTATCAGCTAATACAAACCTTGAGGCAAAAATTGCAACCGAAAAAGCACTGAAAAATCAGTATGATTCAGTTTTGCAAAGATTTAATACTGGCTCTGTATCAAGAATTGAATTAGCTGAGGCGAAGGCAGCTCTCAATAGAGCTGAGTCAGATAGGGTGCAAGCAGAAGGCAATGTCGACATAAGTTATGAAGAGCTTAATTCTATTGTTGGGAGGAAAGTAAAATTAATTACACCGCTTGATACAACATTAGATTATAAAGCTCCAAGAACTGACGTTGAAAATGAAGTTTCTAAAGGTTTAACGAATAATTATTTAATAATAGAAGCAAAAAATAGACTTGAAGCAGCAGATGCTAATACAAAATCAAAATCATCAAACTATCTACCAAAAATAGATTTGAGTGCTAATGCTAACAGAAGAACATCTAAACAATATACATTTGATGGTGTAGATTCAAGTTTAGATCTTCCTTTTACAATACCAACAGAAACTGAAAATAGAATTTATTCAATTCAATTTTCTATGCCACTTTTCACCTCGGGCCTTAATAATTCACAAAGAAGACAAGCACTTCTGCAAGAAGTGAAGTCAGAAGAGCAGCTTATTCTTGTTGAAAGAGGAATAGTTCAACAAATTAGAACACTTCATACTGCGCTGAGAACCTCTGAGTTAAATATCTCATCGTTAAAATCAGCGGTTGAAAGTTCAAAGGATGCTCTTGAAGCTACAAGACTGGGATATGAACTTAATTCCAGAAATCTAATAGACTTACTACAAGCTGAAAAGAATTATTCAGAATCAATAAATAATCTTTCTCAAGCAACTTATGGTTTTATTG
>MDSZ01215582.1_pt1 | contig 11492 bp, 22 predicted proteins | sample 811201 | NCBI WGS metagenome assembly MDSZ01 (sample SAMN05326647, study PRJNA326480) | marine metagenome | isolation source: seawater | place: Indian Ocean: North | collected 2010 | reverse complement strand
TGTTAGAGCCAATGGAGTTTCCTGATCCTGTAATTGAAATTGCTGTTGAACCAAAAACTAAAGGTGACCAAGAAAAAATGGGGGAAGCTTTGGGAAGATTAGCTAAAGAAGATCCATCTTTCAGAGTAACCTCTGATGAAGAATCAGGACAAACAATAATAAAAGGTATGGGAGAGCTGCATCTAGACATAATTGTAGATAGAATGAAAAGAGAATTTAAAGTTGAAGCAAATGTAGGCGCTCCACAAGTTGCTTATAGAGAAACTATATTAGGTTCTTCTGAAGCAGATTATACACATAAAAAACAAAGTGGAGGCGCTGGTCAATTTGCAAGAGTAAAATTACAATTAGAACCTCTAGAACCTGGTAAAGGTAGAGAAGTTGAAAATAAAATTAAGGGTGGTGCGATACCAAAAGAATTTATACCTGGTGTTGAAAAAGGTATTGAAAGTGTTTCGGATAATGGAATTTTAGCAGGATTTCCAATAATTGATTATAAGGTTACGATTATAGATGGATTACATCATGACGTTGACTCGAGTGTATTAGCCTTTGAGCTTGCATCTAGACAATGCTTTAAAGACGCCTGTCAAAAAGCAACATTGAAACTTTTAGAACCTATTATGAGAGTTGAGGTTGTTACCCCTGAAGATTATATGGGAGATGTTATTGGAGATTTAAACAGTAGAAGAGGGCAAATTAATACTCAAGAACAGAGAGGAAATGCAACAGTTGTTACGGCAATGGTACCTTTAGCAAATATGTTTGGTTACATAAATGCTTTAAGATCTATGTCGCAGGGTCGAGCACAATATTCAATGTTTTTTGATCATTATGATAAAGTTCCACAAAACGTACAAGATGAAGTAACAAAGAAAACAGGCACATAAAATGGAAAAGCAAAATATAAGAATTAAACTTAGAGCTTATGATAATAAAATCCTAGACCAGTCAACTGAGGAAATCGTTAATACTGTAAAAAGAACTGGAGCAAATATAAAAGGACCAATACCACTTCCGACTAAAATTGAAAGATATACAGTTTTAAGATCTCCACATATAGACAAAAAAAGTAGAGAACAGTTTGAAACAAGAACACATAAGAGATTAATAGATATAATTGAACCAACGCCACAAACTGTTGAGGCTTTAATGAAATTAGATTTGGCATCAGGTGTAGATGTAGAGATTAAAATATGAGTAATTTACAACTTATTGGAAAAAAATTAGGTATGACTAGAGAGTTTTATGAAAGTGGTCAATCAGTACCTGTTACCGTTCTCAAAATGGAAAAAGCTAGAATTATCAATCTTATTGAAAAAGAAAAGAGAGGCTATTCAGCAATACAAATTGGTTTTGGTAATATAAAAGCTTCCAAATTGTCAAAGCAAATGAAAGGATTTTTTGCAAAAAAAAATACAGAACCAAGAAAAACACTTAAAGAAATAAGGATAGAAAATATTCAAGATTATAAAGAAGGTAATGAATTTGGTGTTGAGATTTTTGAAAATGTTAAATTTGTTGATGTGAAATCAAAAACTATAGGTAAAGGATTTGCTGGTGCTATGAAAAGACATAATTTTAGTGGTTTAAGAGCATCTCACGGTGTTTCAATTTCTCATAGATCTCATGGATCCACAGGTCAAAGACAAGACCCAGGTAAAGTATTTAAAAATAAAAAAATGGCAGGTCATATGGGCGATAAATTTAGAACTGTTCAAAATTTAGAGCTAATAAAAAAAGATAACGAGAACCAGTTATTATTTATAAAAGGATCAATTCCAGGATCAAAAAACAGCGAAGTTACTGTGACTAAATCAGTGAAAAATTTAAAAAAATTTACAATACTTGAAAAACTAGAAGCTGCTAAGAAAGCTAAAAACATAGCGGATAAAAAAAAGAAATAAAAAAATGAAAATAGAAAAATTCACAATTGATGGAAGTAAAAATTCTTTAGAAGTAACGGATAAGATATTTGGAAGTAAAATTAACAGAAAATTAGTAAGTGAAATTTTATATAAAAATATTGCAAATTTTAAAGGAAGGAAAGCAAAAACTAAACAAAAAAATGAAATTGTTGGCTCTACATCGAAGATATATGCTCAAAAGGGAACTGGTAATGCACGACACGCAAGCCGAAAAGCCCCTTTATTTGTTGGTGGAGGTGTAGCTCATGGACCTAAAGGAGAAAATTCATATCAAACCAGAAAATTAAATAAAAAAGAAAAAAAAATGGGTTTAGCCTCAATTATATCAGAAAAATACAATCTTAAAGATGTTATAGTTTTTGATGATTTTGCTAAATCAATAACAAAGACGAAAGAAATGTTTTCTTTTTTGAAAAAATTTGATGCAACCAGTTCAATTTTGATTTTAGATACTGCTTCAAAAGAAAAAATTGGAAGATCCTTAAAAAATATACCAAATATAAAAGTATCGGATATAGCAAACCTAGCATTATATGATTTAGTAAAATATAAAAAAATAATTTTTACCGAAACATCAATTAAAGAGTTGGAAAAAAGATATATATGACAAAGAAATTTAATTATTATGACAATATAATAAGCCCAGTAGTTACTGAAAAATCTACTCAGCAATCTGAATTGAACAAAATAGTTTTCAAAGTAAATAAAAAATTTAATAAGAAAACTATCAAAAAAAATATTGAAAAAATCTTTAAAGTAGAAGTAACTAAAATTAATATTGTTAATAAAAAGAAAAAAACCAAATCTACCAGGGGGAGAAAAATTAGTATTCCTGGATACAAAAAAGCTATTGTAACTTTAAAAAAGGGTCAAAATATTGATCTAACAACAGGAATTTAAATAATATGTCTTTAAAACAGTTCAAACCCTACACAAAATCTAGAAGATCTACAATTTTAATTGATAGATCAAACTTATGGAAAGGCAAACCTTATAAGCCTCTTACAGCGCCTAACAAATCTGTAAAAGGTAGAAATAATTTGGGAAGAATAACAGCTAGAAATCATGGAGGAGGACACAAACAAAAATATAGAGTAATTGATTTTTACAGAAAAAAATTTGATGTTTCAGGTTCTGTTGAAAGAATTGAATATGATCCAAATAGATCGTGTCATATAATGCTTATAAAATTTGATGATGGTGATAGATCTTACTATTTAGCTCCTCAAAAAATTAAAGTTGGTGACAAAATTCAAAATGGACCAAATTCAGAAATTAAAGTTGGAAACGCACTGCCGCTTAAAGATATACCCGTTGGAATGGATATACATAACGTTGAGTTACATCCTGGGGCAGGAGGCAAAATAGCAAGAGCCGCAGGAGCTCATGTTACTATTTCTGGTTCTGATGGCAGTTACTCAATAATCAAGATGTTATCAGGGGAAATAAGAAAAATAGATTCAAGGTGTTTAGCTACAATAGGTGTTTTGTCTAATCCTGATCAAAAAAATATAAGCATAGGAAAGGCTGGTAGATCAAGATGGTTGGGTAGAAGACCCCATACCAGAGGTGTAGCTATGAACCCAGTGGACCACCCTCACGGAGGTGGAGAAGGAAAAACTGCTGGAGGACGTCATCCTGTTTCTCCAACTGGAGTCTCAGCAAAAGGTCTGAAAACTAGAGATAATAAAAGAACAGATAAATTTATAGTCAGAAGAAGAGGTAAAAAATAAAATGTCTAGATCAGTTTGGAAAGGACCATTTGTTGAAGAAAGTTTAATTAAAAAGGTTGAAAAAGAAAAAAATAACCCAAAAAGAAAGCCAATTAAAACATGGTCTAGAAAATCTACAATACTTCCTGATTTTGTTGGGATTAGTTTTTTGATTTATAATGGAAAAAAATTTATACCTATAACAATATCTGAAGACATGGTTGGACATAAATTTGGAGAATTTGCTCCAACAAGGCAGTTTTTTGGACATACGCCTGCAGATAAAAAAGCTAAAGAGGCAGCACCAGATGCTGACAAAAAATAATTTATGAGCAAAAAACAAAAAAAAATCACTGATCAAAAATTAGTAAGAGCTATAAATAAAAATGTTAGATCTAGTACAAGAAAACTTTCACCAATTTTGAAGTCTATAGTTGGAAAAAAAGCAGACGAAGCAATCAGAGATTTATCTTTTTCAGAAAAAAGAATCTCAAAAGATATTAAAAAGACAATCTCTTCAGCTGTAGCAAATGCAGAAAATAATTATCAATATGACATTGATAAATTGGTTGTCGCAGAAGCATTCTGTGGAAAACAAATTATAATGAAAAGATTTAGAGCAAGAGCCAAAGGTAGAGCTGCACCTATTATAAAGCCTTACTCAAATATTACAATAATATTAACTGAAAAATCAAAGGAGTTAAAACAAGATGGGTCAAAAAGTTAATCCAATAGGTTTAAGATTAGGAATTAATAAAGGCTGGGATTCAGTTTGGTACGCTAGTAAAAAAAATTTTGGAAATTATTTAATCGAAGATTTTAAAATTCGAGAACATATTAAAAAAACTGTTGTTAATTCAGGTGTTTCAAAAGTTATGATAGAAAGAACAACAAAAAAATGCTTTGTTACAATTTATACATCTAGGCCAGGTTTTGTAATTGGAAAAAAAGGAAGTGACATAGAAAAAATTAAAAAAAAATTATCTGATATAACTTCAAATGAGGTTGTGCTTAATATTAAAGAAGTAAAAAAACCTGAAACAAATAGTTACTTAGTTGCCGAAAATATAGCACAACAACTTGTGAAAAGAGTATCTTATAGAAAAGCAATGAAAAGAGCTATGCAATCTGCATTAAGATTAGGAGCAAAAGGAATAAAAGTTGCTTTAAGTGGAAGACTTGGTGGAAATGAAATTGCGAGAACTGAATGGTTAAGAGATGGAGCTATACCTTCTCATACTTTAAGAGCCGATATTGACTATGCAGAAGCAGAAGCATTAACTACTTATGGAATAATTGGTGTTAAAGTTTGGATATACAAAGGGGAAATATTTACAAAGGAGTTTAGTCAAGAGACTAATAAAAATTAAATTATGTTACAACCAACTAGAACAAAATTCAGAAAAGCTCATAAAGGAAGAATACATGGTGTGGCATCAAGATGTAATTTTATGAATTACGGTGCATACGGTTTAAAAGCTATTCAACCAGATAGAGTTATATCAAAACAGATTGAAGCTGCCAGAGTAGCATTAACAAGACACATGAAAAGACAAGGAAGAGTCTGGACTAGGGTATTTCCAAATATCCCAGTTTCAAAAAAACCAACTGAAGTAAGAATGGGTAAAGGCAAAGGATCACCAGAATTTTGGGCTTGTCGAGTTAAACCAGGTAGAATTTTATTTGAAGTTGATGGAGTAAGTGAACAGGTCGCTAGAGAAGCATTATATAAAGCATCTGCAAAGTTACCTATAAAATGTAAATTTATAAAGAGAATATAATGAAAAAGAAAGAAATAAGAAAATTATCAAAAACTGAAATTTTAAAAAATTTAGAAAATGCAAAAAAAGATCTTTTTAATTTAAGATTTCAAAAAAATAATGGTCAATTAAAAAGTCCATCTAAATTTAAACAAATAAGAAAAAATATTGCTAGATTTAAAACTATGATGAAAGGTGAACATGCCTAAAAAAGTACTAGAAGGAATTGTTGTAAGTAATAAAGGTGATAAATCTATAACTGTTGTTGTTGAGAGAAAATTTCAACATCCAGTGCTTCAAAAGGTTGTTAAAACTAAAAAAAAATACCACGTTCATGATGAAAATAATTCATATAATGCCGGAGATAGAGTTTCAATAATTGAGTCAAAACCAATATCTAAAACAAAAAGATTTAAGGTAGTAGAGGACAAAAGATGATACAGGTTCAAACAGAACTAACAGTTGCAGATAATACAGGCGCAAAGAAAGTTGAATGTATTAAAGTGCTAGGTGGTTCAAAAAGAAGATATGCAAGTATAGGTGATATTATTAAAGTTTCAGTAAAAGAAGCTATTCCCAAAGGAAAAGTTAAAAAAGGCTCAGTTCATAATGCAGTTGTAGTAAGAGTTAAAAAAGGAATTCATAGAAATGATGGCTCCAAAGTAAGATTTGATAACAATGCAGCAGTTTTAACAGATGAAAAAGGTGAGCCAATAGGTACAAGAATTTTTGGACCAGTAACAAGAGAACTTAGATTTAAAGGACAAATGAAAATAATTTCTTTGGCACCGGAGGTATTATAATGATTAAAAAAGGCGCAAGAGTAAAAATTTTAATTGGTAAAGACAAAAAAAAAGAAGGTGAAATTATTGAAATTGATAGACCAAATAACCGTGCAAAAATAAAAGGTTTAAATTTGATAAAAAAACATATGAAAACTACTAAAGAGAAAAAAGGTGGAATTATAACAAAAGAAAATTTTATAAATATTTCAAATCTAATGATTGTTGAAACATCAAAAAGTGCAAAAAAAAGTAAGAAAGCTAATACATGACACCAAGATTAAAAGAAATATACCAAAAAAATATTGTACAGGATTTAAAAAATAAATTTGGATATAAAAATATAAATATGGGTCCAAAAATAGAAAAAATTGTTGTTAATATGGGTCTTGGACTAGATGGCAATGACAGTAAAATATTAAAAGCATGTGAACACGATTTAGCCTTACTCACAGGTCAAAAACCAGTTTTAACTAAATTTAAAAAATCAATATCAAATTTCAAAACTAGAAAGGGAACAAATGCTGGTTTAAAAGTATCACTTAGAAAAGACAGAATGTACGAATTTTTAGATAGATTAGTTAATATTGCATTACCAAGAATTAAAGACTTTAGAGGTCTTTCTCCAAAAGGTTTTGATAAGAATGGTAACTATACCTTTGGGATAAAAGAACACATAATATTTCCTGAAGTTAATTTTGATAAAGTTGACAAAATAAGAGGTTTAGATATTACAGTAGTTATTAAATCCCAAAAATTTGATCACAGTTATGAATTATTAAAACAATTTAATTTCCCATTTATAGAAAAGGAGACAAACTAATGGCAAAGTTAAGCTCAGTAAATAAGAATAACAGAAGAATTAAACTTGCAAATAAATTTTCTGATAAAAGAAAAAAACTAAAAAAAATAATAATGGATAAGAAGATTCCCCTTGAAGAAAGATTCAAAGCTCAACAAAAATTATCAAAATTGCCAAGAAATTCTTCTAAAACTAGAGTTGTAAACAGATGTCAAATTACAGGTAGACCACATGGTGTTTATAGAAAATTGAAAATATCTAGAATTGCTCTAAGAAAATTGACTTTAGAGGGAAAAATACCTGGAATGGTTAAATCAAGTTGGTAAAGGAGAAAATATGAGTTTAAGTGACCCAATTGGAGATATGATCGCAAGAATTAAAAACGCTAGTTTAAGAAACTATAAAAAAGTAATTATACCTGCTTCTAAATTTAAAATTAAAATTGCCGATGTTCTTAAAAACGAGGGTTTTATAATTGGTTATAAAACTGAAGATACTGATGGAAAAAATAATTTGTTAATTGATTTAAAATATAATTCTGGAAATCCTGTTATTAATTCTATTCAAAGGGTATCAAAACCAGGAAGAAGAATATTTTCTAGTGCCGAGAGTTTGCCAAAAGTTAGCAACGGTCTAGGAATAGCTATAATTTCAACTCCTAAAGGTGTAATGACTGATCAGGACGCAAGAAAAAATCAAGTTGGTGGGGAAATAATTTGTAAGGTGTTTTAATGTCTAAAATTGGTAAAATAAATATTTCAATCCCTGAAAAAGTTAAAGTTTCCATAGAAGGAAGTATGCTTAAAATGGAAGGACCTTTGGGTAAAGATAATCTTGCACTTGATGTTAATACATTTGATTTAGATATTAAAGAAGGAAAAGAAGTTTCTATTAAACCAAAAAAAATTAATCAAGATACTAAAAGAATTTGGGGTTTAAATAGAAGTTTAATTAATAATGCAATAAAAGGTGTAAATGAAGGATATTCAAAAACTTTAGAACTTACTGGTGTAGGATTTAGAGCTGCAGTAAAAGGAAATTCGTTAAACCTTCAAATTGGTTTTAGCCATGATATAAATTATCAAATACCAGAAGGAATTAAAATAGCAGTTGAGAAACAAACTATTATAAAAATTTCAGGATCAAATAAACAATTAGTTGGTTCAGTTGCAGCTAAGATTAAATCATACAAAAAAACAGAACCATATAAAGGCAAAGGTATTAAAGAACAGGGTGAATATGTATTAAAAAAAGAGGGTAAAAAGAAATAATGAAACTAAGTACAAAAGATAGAAAAAGATTTAGAATAAGAAGAAAATTAAAAAACAATAATCCAAACAAGAGGATGAGATTGACCGTATCTAGATCGAGCAAAAATATATCTGCCCAAATAATTGATGACGCAAATAATAAAACACTTATTTCTGCAACATCTAATATTAAAGATATTAAAAATTTAAAAAAGAATAAATCTGAATTATCTGAAATTGTTGCTTCAAAAATTGCTGAGAAAGCAAAAGAAAAAAATATTAAGAAAGTTTATTTTGATAGAGGTATATATAAATATCATGGAAGAATCAAAATATTTGCAGAAACTTTAAGAAAGAATGGGATGGAATTTTAATTATGGAAAAAAATAATAACGATTTTTTAGATAAATTAGTACATATCAATAGAATTACAAAAGTTGTTAAAGGTGGAAGAAGATTTGGTTTTTCAGCATTAGTTGTGGTAGGCAACCAAAATGGACAAATTGGAGTTGCCCATGCAAAAGCTAAACAAGTTCCAGATGCAATCAAAAAAGCTAATGAATTAGCAAGGAGAAAATTAATTAAAATTCCATTGAGAGATGGAAGAACAATTCATCATGATGTTTATAGCAAAGATGGAGCTGGAAAAGTTATATTAAGAGCCGCCCCAAAAGGAACAGGAATTATCGCCGGTGGACCTATAAGATCAATATGTGAAGTTCTCGGAATAAAAGATATAGTTGCTAAATCACTTGGCACTGGAAACCCACACAATGTAATTAGAGCATGCATTAAAGCTTTAAAACAACAACATTCACCAAAATCAATTTCATACGCAAGAAATAAAAAAATTTCTGAGATTGTCGAGAAAAGAGGTTAATTTATGAAACTTAATTCAATATATAAAACAAAAGAAACAAAAAAAAGAGTTGGAAGAGGTATTGGAAGCGGAAAAGGAAAGACATCTGGTAGAGGAGTAAAAGGACAAAAATCAAGAAGTGGTGTGGCAATTAAAAGTTTTGAAGGCGGTCAAATGCCATTGTACAGAAGGTTGCCTAAAAGAGGATTCAATGCTCTAAAAAATAACGAAAAATGTGCAATTATAAATTTAAAACAAATCCAAATACTAATAGATAAGAAAAAAATTTCAGCTGAAACAAAAATAGATTTAAAATTATTAAAAACTAACAAAATTATAAAAAAAAATGTCACTAAATTCAAAATTTTAGGGCTAGGAGATATTAAACAAAAAGTAAATATTGATAGCAGTTTGTTATCAAAAAACGCAAAAACAAAACTTTCTAAATCTGGATCATCATTTATTTCTAAAAATAACTCTTAATGAGCGCTAGTAATCAAAACGACCTAAGAAATAGAATATTTTTTACGATATTTATTTTAGCAATTTATAGATTAGGTACTTTTGTTCCATTGCCAGGAATTGATCCAAATCAATTGCAAATTTTAATGGAAGGTAATCAAAAAGGATTACTTGGTATGTTTAATGTTTTTGCAGGTGGAGCAATCAGTAGAATGGCAATTTTTGCCCTAGGTATTATGCCATATATTTCCTCATCAATTATAGTTCAGCTATTAACAGGAGTTTCTGATTACTTCAAAAATCTAAAATCTCAAGGTGAAAAAGGTAGACAGAAAATTACTCAAATAACAAGATATGGAACAGTATTATTGGCAACAGTACAAGGATACGGTCTTTCGGTAGGATTAGAGTCTTCAGCTAATTTAGTAATAAATCCTGGAATATTTTTTAAGATATCGACAGTTACAACAATTGTAGCCGGCACAATGTTTCTAATGTGGTTGGGTGAGCAAATTACACAAAGAGGAATTGGAAACGGTATATCTTTAATCATATTTTCAGGAATAGTCGCTGAAATACCTAGGGCTTTAGCAACAACATTTGAGTTAGGACGAACAGGTGCATTATCGACAGTAATAATAATTTCAATTTTTATTATACTAATTTTAACAATAATGTTCATAGTTTTTATGGAAAGAGCTTTAAGAAAAATTCCTATAAATTATCCTAAAAGACAAGTTGGTAATAAAATTTATGGTGGGGACTCATCTCATTTACCTTTAAAAATTAATTCAGCTGGCGTTATACCTGCAATATTTGCATCAGCTTTGCTTTTATTGCCAATAACATTTTCTAATTTTAATATTTCTGAAAATGAAACATTTTTAAATATAGCTTCATTTTTCTCTCAAGGACAACCGCTTTACATGCTATTATATGCTTCAGGAATTATATTTTTTACATTTTTCTATACGTCTATTACATTTAATCCAAATGAAACTGCTGAAAATTTAAGAAAGTATGGCGGGTTTATACCTGGTATTAGACCTGGTGAAAGTACAGCATTGTATATTGAGAATATCTTAACAAAATTAACAACTATTGGTGCTATGTATTTAACATTAGTGTGTTTGATGCCAGAATTTTTAATTGCAAATTATCCAATCCCTTTTTACTTAGGTGGAACGTCAATATTAATAGTTGTTGTAGTAGCAATTGATACAGTCACGCAAATACAAACAAGATTAATGAGCTCTCAATATGAGCAACTGATTAAAAAAACTCAATTTGGAAAATAAGTGAATATTATTTTATTCGGTCCACCAGGCGCTGGCAAAGGCACTCAATCAAAATATTTGGTAAAAAAAATAAATGGTTTACAGATTTCAACAGGCGATATGTTAAGAGATGAAATTAAAAATGAAACAGATATTGGCAAAATGATTATTAATGACATGAATGATGGAAAGTTTGTAAGTGATGAAATTGTAAATAAATTGATTAAAAATATAATATTCAACCCCAAAAACAAAGATAAATTAATATTTGACGGATATCCTAGGTCAATAAGTCAGGCAAAAAATTTAGATACTTTATTAAATGATACAAATCAAAAAATAGATTACATCTTTTTCCTCAATGTTAATAAAGACACAATTATAGAAAGAATAAAAAAAAGAAAAATTTTAGAAAATAGATTAGATGATGAGTTAAATACTATGCTTAATAGATATGATACTTATATTAAAACAACCAAACCAGTCTTAAATTTCTACTCTAAAAATCCAAATTTTCATGAGATTGATGGAACTCTTGAAATTGATGAAATTACTAGAAAAATAGACACTTTTATCAAGGTTTAAGACGTTGACATTGATTAAACTTATTATATAAAAGGCACAATTTTATCACAAAAATTATGGCTCGTATTGCAGGTG
>MDSZ01029681.1_pt1 | contig 11492 bp, 14 predicted proteins | sample 811201 | NCBI WGS metagenome assembly MDSZ01 (sample SAMN05326647, study PRJNA326480) | marine metagenome | isolation source: seawater | place: Indian Ocean: North | collected 2010 | reverse complement strand
GCCGCCACAGGCGCCACCGACATCTCGGGGACAAATGCCCCTTTCGGCCGCCCGAGATGCGTCAGGATCACCAGCCGCGCGCCGGTCGCGCGAAGCGCCTGCAGCCCCGGCACAACGCGCCTGATTCGTGTGTCATCGCTGACCGTACCATCGGCGAGCGGCACATTCAGATCAAGCCTGACGAGGCAGCACTTGCCGGCGGTCTCAATCTGGTCAACGAACAAAAAGGGGGCATCCATAAGAAAATCCTGATATAGCAATTGGCAAATGGGGGGCCTTTCGATTAGCCGAAAGCCACCCTGCTGGCAAGAAGCGCCGGGCGGTATCGGCACCTTGTCAGTTCAAGAGACCGTGACATGACACCGCTTTCAGACAAAACAGAAATGGCAGATCGCAAGGCACCTTATTATGGCGGTGCCATCGGGTTTGTGGCGGGCGGCATCGGCGATCAGATCTATCACCTTGGCCAGCTTCGCGCCCTCGCCGCGGCCTGCCGGACAGGGAACATTGATATCGCCTGCATCCATCCCGGGCCGATCAGCCGGATATTGGCGTCAACGCCCTGGGTCGGACGGGTGATCGACGCCCGCCCGCTGCGGCGATACCTGCCCGGGTTACGCGGCAGCGATACCGTTCGCGCCCTGCGGCTTCACCGCTACGACACCGCCTTTTTCATGCACCGGTCGACAAGCTTCAAGCTGGCCGCGCGCGCCGCCGGTATTCCGCGCCGTATCGGCCTTGCCGACGGAATCATCGACAATGCGCTTCTTCAGGAACCGCTGTCGCTGGCGGCTGGCGGAGTGCGCCGTGACCTGTGGGGCCACCGGCCCTTCATCGCCGCCATTGACGAATATATCGCGGGAGTGGGCCTTGACCTTGCCCCTGACATTCCCACCATTCTGCCCGACCAGTCATTCATGAAGCTGGCGCGGCGGCTGATTGCAGACATACCAAAGCCAGTTACCGTGGTGAACCTGTTCGCGTTGGATGAAAAGAGGCGGTGGCCGGTTGCCGCCGCGATCAGGACAATCAGCAAGCTGGCAGAGCGCGGAGGAAGCTTCATCCTCAACGCCGGGCCAGACGCAGCGGACACCCATCGCAAGGCGTTGTGTGTCTGGCAGGATGCCTGCCGGGCCAGCGGCCGCATAAAGCCGTCACAGCTGAGTGACAGCCTCGGCCCTGACGCCTCGATGGAACGCGATGTCGCGCTCTACCATCTGGCGGACCGCTATATCGGGGTGGATTCCTTCACCGCAAACCTGGCGATAAACTGCAATCTTCCCGCCGTCATTCTGTTTGCCAAAGCCGGTGACAGACTGGCCTACCGTGCGATTGTGGAGGCTGTGATCCCGGCGACCGACGGCGATCTTGGCACGGTGGTGGATACGGATGTGCTGTCGGCTGCCGGAAGGCTCGCGGCGCGCCTTGACAAGGCCCCTGCCAAGGATCAGCCCTTGCCGGTGTAATCCTCGTAGGATTTTTCCTCGACCAGCTGCGAGCCGGTGGCGAGGTTGATCTTCTTCTTCAACTCGGCGCGCCGGTCATTGGTGATATAGACGGCGCGGGCCAGCTCAATGAACCGCTCGCCAAACCGGCCAGCCGCCTCTTCGGCACGAATATCGTCCTCGATGTCCCATAATTCGCCATTCACAGCGCGAAGGCCGTCGGTCAGAGCGACAAGCTCGGCACTGTCGAACACGCCGCCGCTGACAAGCGGGCGAAGCGCGTCAAGCTCGGCGGCGACATTGCGAAGCTTTTCGCTGTCACTGATCCGTTCCGACTTGATCTCGAGAATGGTGACCTTGTCGACGACCTCGCCAACGGAAACGGGAACGGTGATGATCATGGGGCTGTCCTGTCGTAGCTGCCGATTACCAGCCTAAATTGCTGACACGTCCTGCGAAGCCAAGATGTGGCGTAATTCCGTCTGTCTGGCAAGCTGTTAATGCCGCCAGCCCCCCCAGGGGCCAGCCGGTCACAAAGCCGCTTGTCCTTCGGCTTGCCAGCATGATAGGCAGGTCATGAAATACCAACGGAACCACCAGCCCCCATGACCGAACCCACCACAAGCCGGAGCCAGGAATTCTGGGCCGGGATCAGAGCCGAATTGCCGCTGCAGCTTGGTGTGGCGCCGTTCGGACTTGTCTTCGGTGTGCTGGGCATCGCCAGCGGGCTGAGCGCCTGGCAGACCATCCTCATGTCCTCGATCCTGTTCGGCGGAGCAAGCCAGGTTGTCTTTGTCCAGCTGTGGGGCAGCGGCGCGCCTTTGCCAGTTGTCGGCGCTTCGGTATCGGTGATCAATCTTCGCCATGTTCTGTACAGCGCTTCCATCGCTCCCTATCTGCGATCCCTGCCGTTTCGCTGGCGCGTGCCGCTTGCCTATCTTCTGACCGACGAAGCCTATGCGGTGACCATCGACAGGCTTCGCAACGGCGTGGAATCACCGTTCCAGCACTATCATCTTCTCGGCACCGGGATGACCCTGTGGGTCTGCTGGCAGATCACCACGGTGACGGGGGTGGTGTTTGGCGCCACCATTCCCGATTCCTGGTCGCTCGGCTTTGCCATTCCGCTGACCTTCATCGCGCTTGTCGCCCCGGCCATCCGCCGCCGCGCCGACCTCGCCGCCTGCCTGACATCCGGCGTCCTGGCCATCGCCGGACAGCCCCTTCCCTGGAAGAGCTGGATCATCCTTGCCGGCATTGGCGGCATACTTGCCGGCTGGCTTGTCCATCTTCATGACAGGCGGAGGGCCGCATCATGATCTGGTGGGTGATGGTGATATGCGGTCTGATGACCTTTTCGATGCGTTTTGTAATGTTCTCGGACATTGCCCCGAAGCAGCTTCCGAGCTGGCTTGAAGAGGCGCTTGGCTTTGTGCCGATTGCCGTGCTGACGGCCATCATCGTTCCGGCGGTGATCATCGCCCCGGACGGCGGGCTGATGCTGGCTGGCAATGCCAGATTGCCGGCCGCGCTCGTGGCGGTCACAGCCGCACTTTTCACAAGGTCGGTGCTGGTGACCATCGGTTCGGGGCTGGGCGCGCTGTGGTGCCTTGACTGGCTGGTCTATTAGGCCGGTGCCGCAAAGCGCGAGCACATGCCCGCAAGTTTTATATCAAGGTTGGTCACCCCGCCCTCGGAATGGGTGGTCCATCTGATGGTCACCCGGTTGTAGACATTCGACCATTCGGGATGATGATTGCGGCGTTCCGCGGCAAGCGCCACGCGCGACATGAACCCGAAGGCGGCATTGAAGCCGGAAAAGCGGAATTCGGCCTCGATGGCGGTGCCGCCTTCCACTAGATGCCATCCATCGAGTTCGGTCAGCGCCGCCGCCAGCGCGTCATCGGACAACAGCTCGGCCATGTCGTTCCTCCTGCAGGCTTGCCACAGACAGCCTGACTGTCAGATGATGTTGATCTTCATCATAGGGGGCCGTGACAGCCGTCGCCATGCCGAAATCACTTCTGATCATCGCCCACGCGCCATCGCCCAACACTGCCGCGCTCGCCGAGGCGGCCCGGCGCGGCGCGGCGCATGAGGATGCCGGGGGGCTCAATGTCATTCTGGCGTCGCCCTTTGACATTGTCGCGACAGACCTGTTCGCAGCAGACGGGGTTCTGATCGGCACCACCGAGAATATCGGCTATATGGCCGGCGCGACAAAGGACATGTTCGACCGCTGCTATGATGACTGGCTTGACCGGACCGAGGCCAAGCCGGTCGGCGTCTATATCCGCGCTGGACTGGACGGCACCGCGACAAGGCGGGCGCTTGAGTCCATCATTGGCGCGCAGCGATGGCGGCTTGTCGCCGCGCCGCTGATGCTTCACGGCGACTGGTCCGACACTTATGCCGATGAGGTCGAAGAGCTTGCCATGGGCATGGCCGCCGGCCTTGATGCCGGCATTTTCTGACTTGATGTCCTCGCGCGCCTAATTGGCCGAATCGCTCGCTGAATGATTATGGCCGCCATGCGAATGGTCGTGCCCGTCCCCGTGCCCGGCTTTCGTGCCGATGTCGGCCGGTTTCAGAACCATAGCCGGCACCGCAACCTTGTGGCCGGATTCAAACTCGAGGGTCACCTCTCGCGTCTCGCCGGGCACCATGGTCTCGCCAAGGCCCATGAACATGATGTGAAGCCCGCCAGGCTTCAGCGTGACGGTCCCGCCGGCGGGAATATGGATACCGCCTTCGCGCTGCCGCATCTTCATGACGCCGTTGTCATGGATCATCTCGTGAATTTCCACCCGCTTGGCAAACTCGGCCGATGCCGCAACAAGCCGGTCATCGGCATGGCCTTTATTGGTGATGCTGACATAGCCACCAGTGACGGCCATCCCCGGCGCGGTGGCGCGGATCTGAACGGATCCGATTTTGAACATATCAGCCAGCGCGGGGCCGGCGACTGCCATCAGCAGCGCGCCAATGGCGGCGAACAGTCTTGTCATGATTTTGGGGTCTTTCCTTACAGCGTGCGAGAAGAGGCGCGTGTCACCGGCACATCTGAAAGGCCATCGATGCTTGCCACGCCGAGCTGGCGCATGACATCCCGCAGTTCTTCTGTCAAAACGGTGGCGGCATGTTCGCCGCCGCGCTTCCCAAGGGCGGCCACAGCATAGAGGAAGGAGCGCCCGATCAGCACGAAATCAGCGCCGGATGCGATCGCCTTGGCAACATCAAGACCCGAGCGGATGCCACTATCGACGATCAGAGGCATCTTGTTGCCGACAACGGCCCGAATGTGAGGAAGCTGGTGAAGCGGATGCGGCGCGGCGTCAAGCTGGCGGCCACCGTGATTCGAGATCACCAGCCCGTCGACACCGGCGCGCGCCGCGCGTTCGGCGTCCTGGCCGTGAAGAATACCCTTCAGCAGCAGCTTGCCGGGCCAGCGGTCACGGATGATATCCAGGTAATCCCAGTCAAGACCGCCATTCAGTTGCGAGCCGATGAATTCCGTGACACCCATGCCGCCGAACCTGTCCGAATAGGGCTCGATATTGCGGAATCGCGGGCCGCCATTGGCCAGCAGGCGCAACGCCCATTCCGGACGTGACATCGACTGCATGATGACCCGCGGCGTGTACATCGACTTGCCGCGGCTTCCCACCGGGCCGCCTGACAGGCGCATCCGCTCGCGCCGGCTTGGGGCGGGTACATCGGCGGTAACGACAAGCGTATCCACGCCACATTCCCGGGCGCGGCGCATCATGTCCAGACACATGTCGCGGTCGGCGGGGGGATAGAGCTGGAACCAGGTGATGTCGCCGCCAACCTTCGACACGCGTTCGATGGAATCACCGGCGACAGTGCTTAGTGCGTAGGGGAAATTATGGGCTTTCGCGGCGCGGGCCAGAATTTGCTCGGCCCCGGGCCAGATGGTGGATGACAGGCCGATCGGGGCCACGCCGAAGGGCGCGCCATAAACCTTGCCAAGAAGCGTGGTGCTGGTGTCGGCCGCCACACGGCCACGCAGAAATTGCGGCGTCAGGGATATTTCGCGATAAGCCACCTCATTCGCATCCTTGGCGAAATCGCGCCCGGTCCCGGCATCGAGATAGGCGAACATGAAAGGCGGTATCCGGCGCTTGGCCTTTTTCTCAAGATCGGTCAGCCGCGGGTATTTCAACATATCGGACATTGCGGCCTTTACCTGTAATCGGTGACGTTACTGCTGATTTTGCCCGGCGTGCAGACGGGCTCTGTCGATGCCCGCCGGATTATTTTTCGGCCTTCAGATAGGCGATGACATTTTCAATGTCGGCGTCCTTCTTCAGCCCGGCGAAGGCCATTTTCGTGCCCTTCACATATTTCTTCGGCGCGCGAAGATAGTCTGCCAGCGTTGTATCATCCCAGACAATCCCCGACGCCTTCATCGCCTTGGAATATTTCTTGTAATCCTCCAGCCCGCCGGCCGCACGGCCCGTGATATTCACCAGATGCGGGCCGGTCTTGTGCTTCTCACGGTCAGCATAATGGCAGGCCTTGCATTTCTTGAACACTTTTTCGCCGGCCTTGATGTCGCCGGCACCCGCCGGCGCCGCAACCATAAGCGCCGCGCTCATGGCGATGGCACCAGCGGAAATTTTCAACGCTTTGATCATCGGTCAATTCCTGATGGATATAATGGCAAGAAACAGCCTTTATAGGGAGATAGAGCAGGCAACCACTTGATGCAACCGCAAGCCGCAGGCACCGGCGAAAACATCGATGCGCCACGACGTCACAGATATGGCTGGCTGGGCGTCTCGGCTCTTGCCCGCGGGCACGCGGCGGGCTACCTAGCAGGCATAACAGACAGGTGCTGACCGGATGTCACCGAAACAGAAAAGACTGGCGGCCATTGCCGCGATCGCACTGCTGCTGGCAGTGTCGGTCGGGCTTGTTCTTGGCGCGCTTCGTGAAAACATCGTGTTCTTCTACACCCCGTCCGAGATTCCGGCGGATGCCGAGGGCCGCGCCATCCGGCTTGGCGGGCTGGTGAAGACAGGCAGCGTGCAGATCGACGGGCTGACATCCGACTTCATTGTGACCGACGGCGATGCCGAGATCGCGGTGCGGTTCGACGGGGCGCTTCCCAGCCTGTTCCGCGAGGGCCAGGGGGTGGTTGCCGAAGGGCGCATCGCCGCAGGCGTGCTGACGGCCAGCAATGTCCTTGCCAAGCATGACGAGACCTACATGCCGCGCGAGGTGGCCGAGTCCCTTCGCGACAAGGGTGTCTGGCAGGGCGACGGGGACTAGGGCCGCTCCTCCTCTTCCTCGAGAGGTTGCGCCGCCGATGCCGAGGCCGGCATTGGCGTTGCCGTCATCACCTCGACATCGCGGGCGCGTTCCCGCCAGATGGTATAGAGCCCGCCCGTCAGGATCAGGCCCATGCCAAGCCAGCTCAGCCCGTCGGGCCATTCGCCCCATATAACAATGCCCCAGATCACCGCAAAGGGAATCGCGGTATATTCAAACGGCGCAATCATCGACGCCTCGACCGACCGGTAGGCGTTGGAAGAGGCCATCGACAGGAACAACACCGCCAGCGTGCAGAACATGACGAAACCCGCATCCATGGCCCCCGGCATGACCGGCGCGCGAAACAGGAAATCCAGCGTCGCATTGTCCGATGCCGGCCGCGGCAGAAAGTAGTTCACCAGCAGGATCGGCAGGAATCCGGCGATGTAGCAGACCTGCTGCACCGTCACCATCGCCGAAAGGTTGCCAACCGACTTCAGGCGTCTTGTCCATATCTGGAAGGCAGCGTAGGACAGCGCCGCGCCGAACACGATCACCGATTCAATCTGGAAATCCTCGGTTCCGGGGCGGATGATCACCAGCACACCGGCAAGCCCCATACAGACCGACAGTATCCTGTGGATGCCGATCTGCTCGCCAAGGAACGGCACCGACAGCAGGGTGATCAGCAGGGGCGAAACGAAAAAGATGGTGATGACGGTCGGCAGCGGCAGGCTGCCAAGCGGCACGAAATAGAGGATCATCGCCAGCACAAGGCACATGCCGCGGCCAAAGAAGCTCCAGAAGACGCGGGCCGGCAGAGCCAGCATGTTGCTGACGCCTCTGGTGAAGACGGCCAGCAGGATCATCGCCAGCACGCCGCGGATCAGCGCGATCTCGGCAAGCGGCATGTAGGCGCTCATCAGTTTGATCAGCGCGTCATTCAGGGGAATCATGCCCATGCCGAGGGCCAGAAGGCCAAGCGCGACGAACGGGCGTTGCATCCATCCAGTCATCGCCTGTCTCACCATAAGCCGTCCTCGGAAACCTGTTCCCGCTTATCAGGAATACAGGGCGGCGAAAAGCGCAATGTGAATGGTCAGGTGACGGTGAATTCCAGGATCAGGGCGGTTTCGCTTCCATGCGTCGCGTCGCGACCGTCATAGATCGGCACTTCATGAAGCACCACCGCGTCAATCCGGCCCTCGGCCTGCAGGCGCTCGAGAACCGCCTCAAAGCCCTGTTCGGCGTAGAAGCTGGCATTGACCCCCAGCGCCGCCACACCGCCGGCGCGGCACAGGCCGAGAATACCGGCAATCCGTTCCGGACCAAGATGGCCGAAGGTGAATATCCCGGCACTGACAAGGGCGGCATAGCCGGTTGGAAGATGGCTGAAATCACCCGTCAGGTCGGCCAGCAGCAGATCGCGGTAATCACCCTTCTCACGCGCCTTTTCCAGCATTTCGGGCGAAATATCGACGCCGTCGATGACCGCGCCTGAATCAGCCTTGCGGATGGCCGTCGCCACAAGGCCGGTGCCACAGCCGATATCGAGGATGGGTCCGTCCGGCCTGTCCTGCGCGGCAAGCGAGGCGACGATTCCGGCCGGGTAGATATAGCCAAGCCCGGCCGCAAACGTGCTGTCATAGCTGTCGGCAAATTCACGGTAGAAGGCGATGTGGCTGTCCGGTGCGCCAAGCTCATAGGCGCGTTCCAGCAACCTGCTGCCATCCGTCTTCCGGTCGTCCGCCATCCCTAGCCCCGCCCCGCTGTCATCTACGCCTCGTCGATGATGCCGCTGATGGTTTTCATCTCGAGAAATTCCTCGATTCCCCAGATGCCCCCCTCGCGGCCGACACCGGACTGCTTGTACCCGCCAAACGGCGCACCCGAAGCCCGGTTTGCCCCGTTCACCTGGATCATCCCGGCCCGCAGCCGCGCCGCGACCCGGCGGGCGCGCTCGGCGCTGCCTGTCTGGATATAGGCGGCAAGGCCATAGGGCGTGTCATTGGCGATCTCGATGGCCTCATCCTCGCTGTCGAAGGGCATCATCGCCAGCACCGGGCCAAAGATTTCCTCGCGCATGATGGTCATGTCGGGGGTGGCGTCCGCAAACACGGTGGGCCGAGCGAACCATCCGCGGTTCATCCCCTCCGGACGCCCCGTGCCGCCGGCGACAAGCCGCGCGCCCTCGTCGATGCCGGCCTGGATCAGCCCCTGCACCTTGTCGAACTGCGCCTGCGAGACAAGCGGCCCGATATGGCCACCTGCCTTGTTCGGCAGATCGACGACTGTGGCATCGGCGGTGGCCGCGGCAACCTCGACGGCGCGGTCATAGGCGTCGCGTTCTACCAGCATGCGGGTAGCCGCGTTGCAGGACTGGCCCGTATTGGCAAAGCAGAAGCTGGCACCGCGCGCCACAGCGGCGTCGATGTCGGTATCGTTAAACACAAGGTTCGGCGACTTGCCGCCAAGCTCAAGCGATACGGTCTTCACCGTATCGGCGGCGGCCTTGCTGATCAGGATGCCGGCGCGGGTCGATCCGGTGAAGGACACCACATCTATATCGGGATGCGAGGACAGGATGCTGCCGACACCCGGCCCGTCGCCATTGACCATATTGAACACACCGGCAGGCACGCCCGCCTCATGCAGGATTTCAGCAAACAGCATGCTGGACATCGGGGCGATTTCCGATGGCTTCAACACCATCGTGCAGCCGGCGGCAAGCGCCGCGCCAACCTTCAGCACCACCTGATTCATCGGCCAATTCCAGGGGGTGATCAGCGCCGCGACACCGGCGGCCTCGAACACCAGGTCCTGGCCATCGACGCCGGGGCGAAGCGGGCGTTGCCATTCAAATGCGTCCAGCGCGCGAAGGAAGGCCTTCAGGTGGCTTCGCCCGGCCCCGGCCTGGTCGCTTGTCGCCATGTCGATTGGCGCGCCCATTTCGGTGGAAATGGCCTCCGCCATGTCGGCGGTGCGCGCCTCATAGACGGACAGGACGACGCGCAGCACCTCGCCGCGTTCGGCGGGCGTCGTCATCGACCAGCCCGGGAAGGTCCGGCGGGCGGCGGCGATGGCGGCCTCGGCATCCGCCGCCCCACCAAGCGAGATGGTCGCATAGGGCTCTTCGGTGGCCGGGTTGTAGACCGGGAAATCCGATCCCTCACGAGGTGCCACCCAGGCACCGTCAATGTAGAAATTGCGCTTGTCGTTCATGTCTTTATTCCTGTGCCGGATTTATCCGGCGCCTTGTTGCGGGGCTGGCTTGTGTTTCTCGGCCAGATAGATGCCACCCAGAACCATAAAAAGCGATATGGCATGGTAAGAATACAGCGTCTCCGACAGGATGAACACCGCCATAAACGCGGCGAAGACCGGGATGAGATTGAGGTAGAATCCGGCCCGGTTCGGCCCGGCAAGCTCGACCCCGCGCATGAAGAAAATCTGTGCCAGCATCGACGGGAAAATGGCGCAATAGGCTACGATGGCAAGCCCCTTTAACCCGGGCAGAAGCATCGTTCCGCGCCAGAATTCCACCCCCATGCAGACGGCGAACAGGATCGAGGCCGGTACCGCGAAGAAGCTCAGCATCAGGGCCGGCGGCATGTCGATCCGGCGGCTCAGCCCCACCGTGTAGGCCGCATAGCAGACGCAGGCCACCAGCATCAGCAGATCACCGATGTTGAAATTCAGCCGCATCAGCACCTCGAGCGAGCCGCCCGTCACAAGCACGAGAACGCCGACAAACGAGACAAGAAGGCCCGTCACCTGAATCCGCCCGATGCGTGTGCCGAAGGCAACAAGGCTGATGACCATGACGATCATGGGGACCGAGCTCTGGGTGATTCCCAGATTTACCGCTGTGGTGTATTGCGCGGCGAGGATGAAGAAGAAGGTGAAGCCCGCCATGCCAAGCCCTCCCATGGCGGCCACCCAGCCAAGCCTTGCACGCACCCGCGGCCATTCAGCCGCCATCTTCCGGCGAAAGATGAAGAGAAGGATGGCAAGGCAGGCAAACCAGCGAAGCCCCATCATCACCATCGGCGACATCTCGCCAACAGACAGGCGCGCGGCGATGGTGTGGCCGGCCCACATCCACATCGCCATCATCAGAGTAAAATGCGGGCTGTTCCAGAGCCGGATCACGAGGGGGTGACGCCGCGCAATCGCTCGGACCGGCGGCGCAACAGTTCGATCACCGTCAGAAGAATGATCGACAGCAACACCAGAAGTGTCGCCACCGCGAGGATCGTCGGGCTGATCTGTTCACGGATTCCGGACCACATCTGGCGCGGGATGGTGCGCTGCTCGGGGCTGGCGAGGAACAAGACCGCCACGACCTCGTCGAAGGAGGTGATGAAGGCAAACAACCCGCCCGAAATCACCCCGGGGATGATCAGCGGCATCTGCACCTTGAAAAAGGTCTGGATCGGCCCGGCGCCAAGGGAATTCGCCGCCCGCACAAGGGATTTGTCGAAACCGACAAGCGTCGCCGTGACGGTGATGATGACAAAGGGCGTGCCAAGGACGGCATGCGCCATGATCACCCCGATATAGGTCTGGCTGAGCTGGATCTTCGAATAGAAGAAGAACATGCCGGCCGCGGTGATCACCAGCGGCACGATCATCGGCGAGATCAGGATCGACATGATCAGCCGGCGATATGGCATTTCCGACCGGCTGAGGCCGATCGCGGCAAGCGTGCCCAGCGCCGTCGACAGCAGGGTCGCGCAGATCCCGATGAAAAAGCTGTTGCGGATG
>MDSZ01108717.1_pt1 | contig 11494 bp, 9 predicted proteins | sample 811201 | NCBI WGS metagenome assembly MDSZ01 (sample SAMN05326647, study PRJNA326480) | marine metagenome | isolation source: seawater | place: Indian Ocean: North | collected 2010 | reverse complement strand
CATAACTCGATGGCGCCAAAGCCAACAATAAACCCGCTACTCCAAAACCAATACCACCGGCAAGAATCAAGCGAGGTTGAACTCCTCCTCTGGAAATGATACCGGCAATCACGCTTCCCACGGCGATGGAGACGCCAACAGTTCCGAAAAGATAAACACTTACTTTCTTTTCCGAGAGCCCCAGGATTATGGTATAGTCAGCCAAAATTAATAGAGCAACATATGCCAGCATGTAAAACGCTGCCTTCAAAAGGCATACAACAAAAATAGGTGTTTTCCCTGAAAGCATCTTCTTAACCGTCCGCAAATAAGGAGCAAAGAACTCCCATTTCACTTTCATCTTTGGTGCACATGCCTTTAAAGGAGGCATTTGTTTTGCTGATATGAGACCTAAAATCGCGAATAACAAAAGTGCTGCTCCAGGAAGCCACAACAAACCATCTGGCACTCCTTCGGCAGCAGTTCCCCGATAAGATTCATATAACGCTCCTCCCACGATCACAGCCAAGATTGCCGAAATGTTTGTCAACATTATGATCGCTGCGTTAGCCACACTAATTTTAGAATCATGCACCAACTCAGGAATCACCCCATATTTTGCCGGCCCAAAAAATGCGCTTTGCATTCCCAGCAAAAACATCGCAAAAAGGCTCAAATATACATTGTTAAAGTAAAATCCGGCGCCAGCAACGAGGACAATAAGGAATTCAGCTTGTTTAGCCCTCAATGTGACCAGCTGTTTACTGTAACAGTCTGACAATTGACCTGCGATTGCACCAAAAAGCAAAAATGGCAGGACAAGAGCCATAGCCACCCAGCTTTGTCCTCCCTCGCCCAAAACCCCGTTCCATATTCCGGCTGCAGCTAAACCAAAACTTAAAACCTGTTTAAGCAGATTATCATTGTAGGCACCAAAAAACTGAGTAGCTACCAATGAAAGAAAGCCCTTGTTGGCCAAAGGTCGTTGGGGTTGCTCCTCACTCATCGCGGCAAAACATTAAAGGAGGAACATTGAAATAGAAAAATTGATTTGGCGTACCTGAGCATTGAGTCAATCGATGCATTTAAAACATCTCAGCGCCCGGATGATTATTAGCCTGATTGATTTCATCAAGCCCCACTTGCACACCCTCTTCAAATTGTTCAGTCAAAGCCGCCATCGCCAACCGAGGCTTGGCAGCTGCAGCCAGTTGCTCAGACACATCAATCGGATCACCGAATCTAACGTACGCCGTGCGCCTCGCATACGGAGCAACGACTTTGCCGTATAAATCTTCCTGTAATTTTTCAATAGTTTCGCCTACTCTGTCCAACGTGGGCTTTTCACTCAGGTAATTACCAGCATAACTGAGAATCCTAAAGGCAACGATTGCCTCATCCGCCCAAATCGCAGCGACCGCATGATCGATCTCACGGTCCGGATCGGATCTGACCTTGTGAATCTCCCGGCGAACCCCACGAAAACGGCCCATCAAATCATCGTTTGCCTTGAGCTCAATGCCAATTTTCGACTCCAAGCCTGCAAGAATGAGTTCAGCAGACTGACGCAATAGAGCAGGCAGATCACTATAGTCTGGATTGGGAGGTAAAAACCCACGCATCTTTAGGTTACGCTGAACCATGGCAATCCCCACCTTATGCACCCGTCCGACAATTTCATCCTCCGGAGCAAATTCCACATCCAGTTTTTTTGCCATATCGGCCAACATCTCCTGTATCGCTTCACGGCAATCAGTCAGGTGCGTTACCTTAATGGATACAGGGATGGCAAAGATCCGCCCCTCCTCCTTCAATTCCTGCTGAGCCTTCATGGCGATATAAGCTGGGCCATCCAGAAAAGGGGTCACACGATCATTCATCAGATACACGTTACCTTCAGGAAAAACTGTCAGCCCGTAGCGCCCATCAATCACTGTTTCCACTGCATCCTTGAGTGATTGTCGGTCGCTCCCGTCTCGGTTTACCGAAAAGGCACCCATTCGTTGCATCACCCATGCCACCCTACTATCGCGTTCAAACACGTCATAGGCCGCCATAAAAAACGACCACAAGTCGATTTGTCGGCAGGCTTCCACCATTATTTGAGGATCGCTATGAGTGGAATGATTGGGCAATAGCAGCAAGCGCGCCCCGTGCTGCCGGTTGATATCCTTGAGGGTCTGATAATTCTCCACCTGAACCGATTCCAGTAAGTGCATTGGCCCCGGTAAATGAAAACGCTTATTTCCCTGTTCGCCCAGCCAAGCCACCAGCCGATTGGGTTTGGGCGGGTAATAATTGTAGGGAATATCAGCGAACTGCAGCATAAAGCCAGACGCCCACCCTACAAAAAAAAAGGCGACACCTCAAGATATCGCCCGCTTTGAGTTGTTTTTTACTATCTTAGCCCTTCAGTGCCTTTTGTGCACCGGCTGCGGTAATGGCGAGGCATTCCTTTATATCAGGGATCGGGTTGGCGGCATTTTCCTCGTACTCAAGGCTCAATGCACCATTGGCGGGGAAGCGAACCTTTTTAAGTGCCTTGAAGACACCCACCACATCCAAGTGCCCTTTACCCAAGATAACTCCATGGGTCTTTTTCTTTTGCTCAGCAAAATCCTTGAGATGAATTCCATATAATCGGTCACCCAGTTTGTGGATCACCTCCACCGGATCTTCTGAGCTGCGAATGTAATGGCCGAGATCCGCGCAAAAACCGATGCGCTTATCATGGCCTTTCACGGCCTTTAACCCATCCTCAATCTTGTCATACAAAGCATCGGGTCCGTGATTATGGATGGCGATCCGGATATTATATTTTTTAACCAGTTTATCGAGACTCTCAAAACTATCGGGCTTGGGATTGGCACTGATATTGGGGATGCCAGCCAACTTAGCGAACTGGAAGATCTTTTCATTGGCTTCATGGTTCTTGCTGAATGCATTAACACCATGCGCACTCACACTCATGTCATGCTTAGCCAGCTTGGCATTCATTTCGGCGATCTTGGCCTTGTCCGGCGTAATTGGATAATGCCTTCCGAAGAACTCGACCCAATGGAGACCCAAGTCATCAATCTTTTGTAAGGCTCCTTCCTTGCCATCAATACCAAAGGCCCGCAGCGAATAGCTCTGGATCCCCATGGGAAAACCGCCGTATTTCTTAAGGGAAGCAGCGCGAGCATCGGAGAGTTTCACGGACTTGGCAAAAATTTGAGGCACATCAAACCAGGTAGCCCCCGCTGCGGCTGCAGTGGTTAGCGTGGTTTGCAGAAACGAACGTCGATTTAAATTCATAATTTAATGGGATTGCAAAAATAATGATCCCACCCCACAGCACTTGCTAAGTCATTCGCATGATTACATTTTGCTACTAATTAACCTCAACCCCATAAAATTTCGCTGCGTTTTTCCAAAAGAGCTTTTCAGCCACATCCTTTCCTTTGGCTGAAAAATATTCATTAATAATTGCCAGTTGCTCTCCATATTCGCCTCCCCGATCCGTCACCGGCCAGTTGCTGCCATAAATAATCCGGTCCTCCCCAAAAGCTTCATACACCACCTCAAAGATCGGCGCATAGTAACTTACCTTTTTGGGGGCCGGGCTGCGGTTGCTGCGCTGAAAGATGCCTGAAACCTTGCAGGATACATTTGGATACTTCGCTGCTGCCTTCACTTTCTTAGTCCACGCCGCTTCAGCCGCCCCTCCGTTAATAATGAGCCCCGTCAGGTGATTAATCAAAATCTTCAGTTTCGGCAGGCGCTTGGCAATCAACATTACATCATCCAGATCATAATTTGCCATCAAGACATCCAAGGTTAACCCCTTGTCCGATAACAGCTTCAAGTCACGCCAGACTGCATCATTAAATCCAATGACGCCTTCAGGAAAACTGCGCAACCGGATTCCAACATAGCGTTTGTCTTTCGCAAACCGTTCCAGATGCTTTGCAAATTGTAGCGTTCCTACCGGCAGGTTCCCCACCACCCCCACATAGTGCTTTGTGTTGTGCGCCGTGATATCCAGCACCCACTGGTTGTCCTCCACCAAATCGCTCGCCTCCACAATCACAGTGGCCGTAACGCCGTTGGCTTTGGTGACTTGATCATAATTTTGTGGCAACACCCGCCGGTAAAGCACCTGGTCCGAAGGTTTCGGCCACGGCACCCCACCCTTGCGCGTAGTATCATACAAATGAATGTGGGTATCAATGACCGGAATGCCCCCAGTAACCCCACCCTTATCTGCAGCAAAACCACTAAAAAGAAAGCCGCCACAAAATAGAGATGCACAATAAAGAAACCGAAGTGAAAGCATGGCCAAACTCTTTATCAGGCTCCCTGCCTTGTCCAATGAAATCCTTAAAGTGATGCCTTAATCTCAGCAGCTAAATCAGGCAAATACATTGGTGAACTGCCGCACAAAACCGCATCAGCACCCGCCTCAATGAAATCCTGATAATCGGCTACTGAAGAAACGCCGCCCACTGCCGCTAAAGCTAGGTTTAAGCCTTCTGCATCAATCGCGGACTTAGCCTCGCGCACTGCCGCCACGCAAGGCTCATGAATGATACGACCCAAAACACCTGCCCGAACATAATTCTCACCAAAGACTGGACGACCATCACGGTGCAGCACTTCACGTGAAATTCCATTTACTAAAGTAATTCCATCAGCCACCCCCGCTACTGCCCTCAGAAATGACCGTTGTAAATCGGTATCGGGAAACACCCCCACCTTTAAAAGTAAACGCGTTTGCCCTATGGCGGATCGTACTGCCTTGGTTACTGAATCAGCCAACTCCACATCCATATACACCTGACCTTCAGCCGAGCAAACATTGGGGCAGGAATAGTTGGCTTCCACCACATCGGCCCCCGCCTCTGCAGCCCACGCTGCGCACTTTGCATAATCTTCAGCCACCTGTGTCGCACTCCAGTCCGCCTCGGGACTGGCAACGACCGACACAATCAACCGTTGACCTTCGCTCAGTGAATTTTTCGATGTGGCAATATCCTCACGCCAAAAGGAGGGATCCATGGACGGCATCCCAAAGCAAACCGCTGAACTAATCTGAGAGGGATCTTCAGGAAGATCATTAGTCGCATACACCGGTCCTTCACCTGCATCTGCATCCACAAACACCCAGTTGGGAACCGGATAACATTCACGTGCTTTTGAACGCACGGTCTTGTAGGTGAGTAAATCCCAGCCACGCGCAGCATAACCAGATATCCATTTAGCATTAGGCAACAAACCCGCAGCTATACCAAGAGGACTGCTCACCTTTTGGCCAAGAAACTCAAATGAACCAGTGGAAGACAACTCCGGCACGGCACCCAACTGCGGTCCTCGATCAAAATTATCCTGGTAAGAGGCAGAGATATTGTAAGAGAAATCCACGAAGGATGAAGATACCGCTACATGAGCCTAATGGCTAGTTTTCAACGAAATTGTAGCTTCCCCCGCTTTCATCGGCAATTTGCTTAAGAGCCTGCTCCCCACTCCGATCCATAAAACCAACCGTGTTTATTTGAGCTTTGAGCCTAGCATTCGCAGCACGAATCTTATTTGGCACACTTTCATGGAAAGCTCCATCAGTCAGAAGCCATATCGCCTCGGCCTTAAGATTGAAGGCACTGTAAAGTGCTGACATGGGGCGGGTTCCCCCGTCACATTCGACCAAATTAACCCATTTGATAGCTTCTGATATATTTTCAGGCGTAGCCTTGAGAAGTTTACCTCCGGGCATCGGCAGCTCAACAGTGTCGTAGAAAAAAATGAAAAATTCCATTTCCGGAGACAGGGTTTTTAGTGTTCGCTTCAATTCTATTTTAGCCTTATCGAGCCGACTTTCCCGACCTGCCCGACTTTTCATGCTCCCTGACTTATCAATAACAAACACCAAACGGCTTGCTTTACTGGAGGTCCCAAAAAAGCTCACACCCTCCTCAGGCTTAGTATAAAGCATCTGTAAGTTTGCGACCGCTGAAGGGTGCCCTGCCTTGGCCGCACTCCTCCAAAAGATTTCCGCAGCTTTTTTATTTACCGGAACCCCTAGACCAGCAAAATGAATATTACCCAAATCCACCTGAGCATTGGCATCACCACCCTTTGCTCGACGAATCAATGCCTGCATTTCTTGCTGGCTTGGAATCGGTGGCTGAGCAGACTCTGAAACGCCAGCTCCACCCACAAAGGACCCACCATTTTCCTTGGCAGGAGTTACAAGCTTTGACTCTGAATTCAAAGAGGATGAAGAATTAGACGCAATTACCTCCTCCTCTCCTTTAACCAATTTCTTTCCGCTCTTTGATACCCGCGGATTAGTTTTCTGCTCTTTTATTTCAGATTCGTTGGAACATCCAGAGAGGAAGAATAAAACAAGAGAAGCGCAGAAAAACCTAAAGCTCAACTTCATAGGTCAAACTAATCTGATAATACAAAATGTGCAAACCACACTATCAAATCAAATTGAGCATTCTTATTGCGAACCCCAATTTTCAGCAAGTCGGACCAGTGTTCGCACTGCCACCCCGCTGGCTCCCTTCCCGCAATGTGGCTGGGTCTTACCCACCCAACAGGTGCCGGCAATATCCAGATGTGCCCACGGCGTTTCATCAACAAATTGTTCCAGAAATTTTCCCGCGGTAATGGTTCCAGCCGAGCGTTCCGCGGACGCATTCCGCAAATCACTCATATCACCCTTCATCGCATCAAGGTACTCGGGATCCATCGGTAACGGCCAAAAACGCTCTCCACAATCACGCCCATGCAAGGCGATGGAATCACTGAGATTTTTATCGTTACCCAACAAAGCGACACGCACATTCCCTAGAGCTACGGTCACAGCCCCAGTTAAGGTAGCTGCATCAACAATATGCGTAGCCCCCAGTCGGGTCGCATAAGTTAACGCGTCGGCCAATACCAATCGACCTTCTGCGTCAGTATTGATGACCTCAATTGTTTTTCCATTAAGTGCAGTGATTATGTCACCCGGACGGGTTGCCTTACCACTGGGCATATTTTCAGCCATAGCCAAAAGACAGGTAACTCTTAGACCGGGGCGTAAACGACCAATGGCGGTAATAGCTCCAAGCATAGTAGCCGCTCCTCCCATGTCATATTTCATTTTCTCCATCGAATTGGCGGGCTTGAGAGACAACCCCCCAGTATCAAAGGTAATCCCCTTACCGACGAGAAAAAGATGATCATTACTGGTCGGCTCCTCAGGCTCCCAACTCAAACGAACCAAGCGTGGCGGACGTTCGGACCCTTGCCCCACAGCAAGCAAGGCCCCTGCTCCCATTTCCAATAATGCTTGCTCATCTAGCACTTCCACTTCCAAACCAGCGGCATTTCCCTCTTGAGCTGCACGCATGGCAAATTCCTCAGGCCCAAGATCATTGGCAGGAATCTCCACAAGCTCTCTTGCCAAGTTAATTCCCCCAGCAGTTAAACGACCGCGATCTGCCTGAGCTACATCTGCAGTACTCAGCAGAATCACCTCCTCCACTACCCATGGCTTTTGTTCTGTATATCCACTGGGACGGTGCGATCCATAGACTGCCCCTTCTGCGATAAGCCGAACATCGGCATCCTCAGGAAGCAAGATTGCAACAGTCCTGCATTGAGCCTTGGCAGCTTCCCGCACAGCTTGACCTGCAGCAGCAAACCAATGCCGAGGCATGGGATCCTCACCCAAACCTAAAAGGAATAAACGCTTTACGGATGTATCGGGAACGCGGTGCACCAAAGTGCAAGCACCCAACTTACCAGACCATTCCTCGCGCTCTATTAGTTCTGTCAATAGTCCTTCAACCCGACCGTCCAACACATCGTTGGGCACCTGATCAGCAGCCATCGGAATAGCTAGTGCATCGATTTCGAGTTCTTCCCAGTTTCCGGAGTGTATAGTGATATTCATAAGCTAAGTTAATCTTTGCCGGGCTCCATCTGTGCAATGGCATACAACAGATCAGTAGCGGCTTTCTTGTATATCTCTTTCAATCGTTCTTTATCCTTTGTCCGTTGAGCTTCTGCCCTAAGGTCGGCGAAGTCGAGCGGTTCGCCAAACTTTATTTGTACTGGATAGGGCCGAGGGATCAAACAATGCCGGGGATATGCCTCAAAAGCGCCAAAAATCTTAATTGGAATTACCGGGGCATCACTTTTGATAATAATCAAACCAATACCCGGCTGTGGTGCCTGAATCTGCCCAGTAGGAGAACGAGTTCCCTCAGGGTACATAATCACCGCATCACCGCTGCGCAGGCGGGAAAGAAAAGTTTTCAGGCCACGGCCAGAGCCGGACTGGTCCACAGAAATCATTCTCCAACTACGCAGGAGAAACCCGTTAATAGGATTTTTGAATGCCGACTCACGGGCAAGCCCCACCACCATCCTTTCAAGTGAAGAAACAACAAATACAGGGTCAAAATAACATACATGGTTTGAAGCAAGAATAACACGGCCTGTCTTTGGAACACGCTCCCTATGAAAAACCTTTATTCGAAACCAAACCTTAAAGAACAAACCGAAAACGGAACGAAATAATCGGTAAGAAAAAGATTTTTTTGTCGGCTCACCCATAGCCCCTCATTTGCCTTGCCCTTTTATAAGACTTCGAACCTTCCATCGAAGATAACCGGGCCATAATAATTTTAACCAGGGCACCAATCTTAGTTTATTAGGAATAACGAGTTCGCTTTGGCGCTTATGAATTGCCTTGAGTACAGCAAGGGAACATTTCTCCGAAGTGATTGATTCCTTGTTATGAGACCGTTTGCTTTTTCCCACTATACCTCCGTCAAATGAAAATGCATTAGCCCTCATATCTGTCCCACGAATCCAATGTGGATGAACGGTGAGAATGTTTACTCCCGTACCCTCCAGATCATAACGCAATCCGTGGCAAAAACCCTCGAGAGCATGCTTACTAGCTGCGTATCCGGTGTGGTGAGGAATAGCCATCCTGCTTTGAATACTGGCGATGGCTACAAACTGACCGGCACTCTCCTTTAGATGCGGTAATGCATAGTGTGCACCATGAACCGCCCCCAAATAATTGACCTCCATCAACTGACGGAAAATCCCAAGGTCCTCAACCTGATCAAAAGAAGCCCACATACTCAGCCCCGCATTGGAAATATAAACATCTATCCCGCCGAATCTTTTACCCGCCTCATCGACAAGCCGCTGGCAATCATGAGGCTGTGTAACATCCCCAATAACAGAAATAGCCTGACCTCCCTGCTCTTCACAAAGTAAAAGGGTCTCTGCAAGTTTATCTTCGTTGCGACCAAACAATACACAGTTTGCGCCACTACCGGAAAGATCACACGCCATTTGCTTTCCCAGACCGGAAGATGCCCCGGTAATGATAAAGGTTTTTTTAGCAAACATCAGTCAGCCTGTTTGAAGGATTTAATAACCTCATCACTCAACCCCCACGCTTGCAATGGGTTGGGTCCAGGAATAATTTTCCCGGGATTCATTACCCCTTTGGGATCCAATCCCGATTTTAGGCCTTCAATTGCTTTCACGCCAGTAGGCGATATGTCCTCTTCAACCCAGGGTAAATGTTCAGTTCCCACAGCATGATGATGACTTAAGGTCCCTCCATTCTGCATGAATGAATCCTCTGCAGCCTTTTTAATGTAAAGATATTGTTCGAGCTCCTTGCCTTCGATCTTTCGGCAACCAAAAGTAAAATAAAGGCTGGCTCCAGTGTGGTAGTTGTGACTGATGTGACACCCTACCCACGGATCCACACCAGTATCCCGAATAGCTTGGTCAATGTTAGCCAAGGTTTTGGTGTATAAATTTAAAAGATTATCCCAAGTCGTGGAAGTTTCGCTTACATCTCCCATTACTCCCCGATCCATTAAATAATCCCGCACGTGAGGAAAATCATATTTGGCTTCCTGAAAAGATTTACCGGGACCCTCCCCGAGACAAAACCCACCGTGTTTCCTAAAGATATAGGAAGACTCCCGACGTTGCATATGAAACGTATCATAATCACCTTCGTAAGCAGTGGTCATCATACAACTCTGACTAAAATCAAACCCTTTAACTGAGTGCAAATACCATTTTATCAGACTGCCAATTGTTGCTTTTATCCCGCTATCGGGCTTTTTGAATGCAGCACTTAGCGCAGTCTTTCCCGGATCGTTTAATCTTGTGATCACAGGCATTACCCCCAAACGCATACACTCGTGAATAGACCGCACTCCCTTCTCAAAGTCCGGAAAAAGCCAGCCTTCAAACATCTTGAATTCAGGCAAACGATGCACCTGCATGGTCAGCTCCGTAATGACCCCTAAGATACCCTCACTACCGATACACAGACTACGAACATCAATACCATTAGAAGTATTGGGTACGGTACGGGTAACAATAGTGCCACTGGGTGTCACCATCCGCAAAGCAATCACCATGTCCTCGATCTTGCCGTACTTATCACTTTGCATACCAGCCGAACGAGTCGCCACCCAACCTCCAAGAGTAGAATGCACGAATGAATCCGGAAAATGCCCTAATGTCACCCCTTCAGCCTCCAGCTGCTCTTCCATGTGAGGGCCGTAAACCCCCGGCTGAATCCTTGCAACTAAAGATTTTTTATCCACGCTTAACACACGGTTCATTCGCCACATGTCCATACTCACAATAAAACGGTCACTGCGATCCTTTGGTTCGAGACAGCCGGCAATATTAGTACCACCGCCAAAGGGAATAACCACGGCATCGTGTTCATTTGCCGCTTTAATAATAGTCACGACATCATTTTCATTAGCCGGATAAACAATCAAATCCGGGGCAGAGTCCACCTGTCCATTTCGCAAGCGTAATAAATCCCTGAAAGCTTTCCCCGCCGAATGAATGAGCCTATCTTTTTTGTCAGCTGAAAGCTGATCATCTTTCAGAGCAGCTTTTAAGGCACTGACAAATGGCTCATTAGCCTTAATCGGAGGCAATTTGATGTCTTCGAAGGAAACAGGCGGCGTAAAACAATCCCCATCTAACCCCAACTCACCACGAAGATAAGGCCAAAGTTTGGGTTTGTCTGCATCACTAAAGGTTACTTCCTCATCGCCCCAGCCCCACCACTTCATATGACGCACTTGATACTCAGCCATGGATCTCCTTTAACTTACAAATCCTACTTTCCATCTCATTAGTAATTGCCCTGTAGATTGACCGACCAGATGCATTCTCCTCAGCAAAACGATATGGGTCAATAGCTTCTCCTATGTATACGCGTATGCGTGTTGGCTTAAAAAAACTGCCCCCTTTAGGGAAAGCGCGATAGGTACCATTTATGTATACGGGAACAATAGGAAGATTCAATTCTGCAGCAATCATAGCCACCCCTTTTTTCATTGGCCCCAGATCTCCCGTTTCGGACCGGGTGCCCTCAGGATATGCGATTATACAGCGGTTTTTATAGTTCGTAAACTCCCGGCAAGCCACCATGAGCTTCACAACACTCTCACGTGAAGCATCCCGATCT
>MDSZ01031033.1_pt1 | contig 11495 bp, 14 predicted proteins | sample 811201 | NCBI WGS metagenome assembly MDSZ01 (sample SAMN05326647, study PRJNA326480) | marine metagenome | isolation source: seawater | place: Indian Ocean: North | collected 2010 | reverse complement strand
AGTTGTGAGATAAGTTGTATTATCCCATAATCTATTAATAAAACTATTGAAGATATATATATAAATAAATAAACTAATTAATCTAAAAATAAAATGAGCTTGCTTTTTTAATTAAGCAAACTCATGACGAAGCTAATCAGACGCTCCCTAATCGCCTTATACTATATTAATAAGTATTTTTGCTTAGTGTGAGTATTTCTACTTATTCTCATATTGTGATTTATAAATAATTGGAATAAGTTATTTGTAAAATCAAGGTATTTTCCCTATTAGATTTATGAGTTTTTTAATTATGCAATAAGGAAATACTTAAATAAGTTGATATGGCAATCTAATTTTGAATTAATCTGATCTTATTTAAGATTTTAATGTATGAATATTATTGTAAATCTCAAAGGGCATCAAGATCTCTTCTTCTATGAACTAAATTTGAAGATTTTGGTGTTCCTTTTTTGCTCCTTTTTAAAGGAATCTCATCTTTGCTAGATGTGTAAGAGTTAATTAGTGAGTTAAGCATTTTGCTTTCTTAACAATCTAATAAATTGGAAAATTTTAACGCTTTAAAAATAAATCCAATAACCGAACAAAATTGTACCTTAAACCGAACTAAAACGATTTATTTTAAATTCTTACTTTTTTGAAAATCTACAAATCTTACTTTATTCCTCTTATGTATCTGATCACAAATCATTTTCAATACATGGGATTCAGATTCAGTTAATTTCTGAAACTGATCTATGGCGTCTAAGTCCTCTCTGTCAAAAGAATCTAGAAATTCAATGAATTCAAGTTTATTTAAATCAAGAAAGTTTTTAGCAACTTCTTCAGGATCAATACCAAAGTCATATTCGATAAATGCCTCATAATTACTCCATTTTTCGCTTAGCCAATTGAACCAATCAAGTGTATTTTTTCTCGTATCTCTTATTTGCTTCATAGTTTAATCAATATTCAGAGTTATATTAATAATTTAGATAATTTCTAAAATTTAGCACCTGTAGAATTACTCATAAATTCAAAAATAATCCAATCAAATATTGTAATTAAGAATAAATGGTTTTAATTCTTGACTAACCTCATTTTGCATCTGATATCGCTAAAATAAGCTTTTAATAATGAGCTCTATTCCTTTCTATGATTTTCCTCAATCCCCAATTCTCATCATTGGTGGATTAGGAATTGTTCTTGCAATTGCTGTTTTCTTTCTAGCTTTCCAAAAGTATTTCAACTCACCTTTAAACCGAGAAAAGCAACAAAAAAGAAAAGCACTCTTGAAAGAAGAATCAGAGCTTAAGGATAGAATTCAAAAAATTGAACAAGACTTAAGAAATCTCTAAGATAGTATTTACATTTATAAAATTACCTATAAAGGAAAAAAATTATAATCCTACTAAATAATAAATAGCTGTTAGTTGATTTGATCTTCAAGACTCTTTGACCATTCCTTATGTTTTTTTTCGATGTCTTTGATTGATTTTCTTTGGTAAATTAACTTCTCCCAATTTTCGTTAAAGTTTTCTTTTGGAACTGCTGTATTTTGCGAAAAAAAATTTTCTTTTGAATTCATAAGATATTTTTTATTTAACATTATTTTTATATATCCAAAAATCAATTAAGGTTGTTTTTTTTATGTTTTCTTTAGATTCATTTGATTGAAATTATTTAGAAACTATTTAATTAGAAATTATTTTTTTCAAATCGCAAATATTTCCTTAAATTTAATGTTATTTTATAATCTATTAATAATTATGGTTTTATTTAATTTAATAAATTTATTTTGAAAATCTTAAGGCATCATTTAATCCAAAGAACTCTGCAAAGAATGACATTTCCATGGAAATATATACCTCTACTTGATCGATGGATTATTGGACAAATCTTACCTCCAATGTTTTTTGCAATTTCAGCGTTTACAGTAATCTCATTATCTGTAGGAGTAATGTTTGACTTAATAAGAAAAATTGTTGAATTCGGATTACCTTTATTTTTAGCTCTTAAAGTACTTTTTTACAGTTTGCCAAGTTTTTTAGTTTTGTCTTTTCCAATGGCAGTCCTCTTATCCACTCTTTTAGCATATGGCAAACTATCATCGAATTCTGAATTATTAGCCTTAAAGTCGCTTGGTATAAATACTACAAGGATAGTTACCCCAGCGATTATTCTTTCTGTTCTTATGACAGGATTAACATTTTATTTTAATGATAGTCTTGTCCCTGCCAGTAATAAATTAGCAGAATCGACACTAAGATCAGGTATTGGTAGCTCATTTAGTAGTGAAAAAGGTAAGGATAATATTATGTTTTCAAGATATGGATCAAGGATAGATCCCTCTACAAATAAACCAACAAAAACCAATACTTTCCTTACACATATTTTTTATGCTTCGTGGTTTGAAAATAATATGATGAACGGAGTTACAGTATTAGACTTCTCGAGACAAAATATGCAGCAAATATTAAAAGCTCAAAGTGCATCATTCGATAAAGAAAATGCCATCTGGACATTCAGAAATGGCAATATTGTGTCTATTGATTCCGAAGGTAAGACTACAAGTATAAGTTTTGAAAGATACAAATACCCCTTTGCTGAAGGCCCTTTAGAGCTTGCTCAAGTACCTAAAGACGCATCCGATATGACCCTTAAGCAAGCAATTAAAGCTGAAAAAATTTATAAGGAGACAGGTAATTTAAAAGAAACAAGAAGGATACAAGTTCGTATCCAGGAAAAGTTCACATTGCCATGCGCTTGCATAGTCTTTGGATTAATAGGGAGTAGCTTAGGATCAAAATCAAATTTAAGATCATCAAGAAGTCAGGGGTTTGGATTGAGTGTAATTTTGATATTAATTTACTATGTAATTTCCTTTCTTTTTAGTTCTTTTGGTGTAAAAGGTTTAATTCATCCGGTTTATGCAGCATGGCTGCCAGTAATTATTTCATTGAGCGGAGGATTTTATTTATTGAAGAAATCAAGTGTTTAAAATTTTTTAATTTTTTGAATAATATAAAAATAGCAAATGAAAAATCATATCCTCAAATAGAAGAGTCTTTAAAATCATTAAGCATTGACTTTAGCTCTTCTTGATCTAGCTGATAGAGATAATTTCTTATCTTTAAATAAGATTTTCTTGAACCGACTTTTCCTTTTTCTCTAAAAAGTTGTTCGGAAATCAAATCGATCAATTCATTTTTACTCATAGTATTAATTATTTCTTCATAGATTTAACTTGCCATTAAAAAAAAATAAAAAATTAAAAACTAAATTTAGAAAATCTTTAATTAAAGTTATAAAAAAATTTTGACTTTAATAAATAGTGATTTTAGTTTTTAAGTTTATGGATTATTCAAATTCAACTAAAAATCAAAGATTTTATTAAATCAACTCTTTTTTGATTAACACCAAAATCCCCATCACCGACTCTTGACTCTGATCTTATTATTAAATGATTTTTATCAATTAAATATGAAACTTCTAAATCATCAACATATTTCATTATTCTAGAGGTAACCTCAGCATGTAGATAATCTCCATCAATATCAACGATTTCAGTTCTTGGATTTTCTTTTATGATCGTTTTAACTATTGTAAAAGGATTATTAATTTCACTTACATCCCATTCTTCAATTACACAATGTGAGGTTTTGATACAAGGTTTTATATCAATATGAGAAGCATAGGATGCAGGAGTTAATAAAAGATTTAAGAAAATGAATAAACCAAAAAGTAATTTTTTCATGTTTTCTCGTAAATTAACGTAAAATATCTAAATTAGTGGAAAATCTTTAAAAAAAGATTATTAGTATTTTCATCTAGTTGAATAATCTATACCAATCAAAGACAATTTATTTCTAAATTAAATGTATTAAAAAAATCATAGATCCAAAGTAATTTTCTGAACAAATCTTATTCATAAATAGATATGCACAAAACAATAGAATATTTTTTAATAAGTATTAGTATTATTTAATAACTGATTATTTTTCTAATAATGTCCAATCAGATTGATGAATCATTAGCAATACTAGAGGAAATAGTTTCAAATATTTTGAATATAGATAATTTAAAATTGAAATTAGAACAAACAGCCCAAGATATTGATGGGTGGGATAGTTTAGTCCATGCACAAATTTTATATGCATGCGAATCACGCTTTAAAATTAGATTTTCCTTAGCTGAAATTGGAAAACTAAAAACAATTGGGGACTTAATTGATCTTATTATTGAAAACAAGGTTTAATTTTCTACTACTTAGCAAATAAAGTTTAGGATAAACTATTGAGCAAAATATATAAAATTTGTGCTTGTTCTAAATTCTGGGATTATGAGAATATTCAAAATTATCAAAATTACTGACTCAAAATATAATATTGAAAACCGTTTATTCCTGTTTTCAAAAATGTTGTTATCTTTAAATAAATTAATCTTCATTCGATAATAAGAGTACACCAACAAAGAAAGAATTAAATAAGGTAAGAATTGCTTAAAAGAAAAATTAATTTCTGATGCTTGTTCTGATATTTTATTAGCAAAATCATAAATAATAAGAACGACACCAAATAAAGATAAACTAAAGAATCTTGAAATTTCAATAAAGAATATGTTTTTTGATAATGAATTATTTTTCATAATTTGCTTGCTTAATAATCTAGATAAAATTGTAAAAGTTGCACTAATAAATCCAAAAAGAAAATCAGTCTTTCTTGCACCATGCCATATTGATAAAATAATAAATAAACTTAATGTTGGCATTATTTCAACAAAAATATAATTCAATTTTTTATTAAAATTAGAAAACCTCCTTAATGCAAATAATGTCATTGGAGTAAAAAGATAATTTCTAATCCTTTCAGTTATGTTGAGATGCCATCTAGCCCAAATTTCATGATAATAAATTGATATTTCGGGATCTTTAAAATTATCAATCACATCAATTCTGAAAATTGAAAGAAATGCTTTACATAATTCACTTGCACCAGAAAACAAAAGGTAGTATTTCCAAAAATTAAAAAAGCCAATAATTATTAAATAAGTAGAACTTTCTATTGATGATAAGCTTGAAAGACTAAATGATTCATATATTGCTAATGTATCAAAAGAGTTTAATAAATAACCCAAAGAGAGTCTAAAGAAACCAGATATAGTAAGATCTATTTTCAAATTGCTAAACTCTAGTTTTGGCAATGCGAATTTAAATGATTTATTATTAATTTCCTCAAATGTTGCTGAAGGGCCAGCAAAATATGTCATCGGCGCAATAACTGCCATAGCAGTTTTACATATCAATTGGGAATTATTGATTTTTGAGTTTTTATTTAAATAATTAACTAAATAGAAAATACTAGATATTAGTGAAATGGACATATATTGATAACCTATTGGTAAAAAAGTAGACTTAAAGGATGATGGCAATCCTAATGGAAGAATAAGAAATATTGAGGCTATTAATAAATATTTACTAGTATTTTCCTTAGACAAATATTTTATAGGAAGTATCAGAACTGTGGTTACTAAGAGAATAAATATTATGCTAGCAATACCTGATTTGGTAAACCAACAATAGATTAAGGAGAATAATAAATAACTTAAAAACAAAGGAATCTAATAGGATTTAATTTTAAAAAATAAAAAATATTTATTAATAAAATTTTAATTAAAAAATCAACAATCTCATAAAAAAAGTTATCAATATTTTTATTGAATATATTAATTTTTGAATTGAAGATATTATAAGTTAATGGGCTACATAATAACCAAGACAAGTTTAACAAATTCAAAGTCCTCGAATGAGGAAGGGATCAATATATATCAATCGATAATGAAACAATACAAAAGTGATGACTTGATTTTCAAAATAATCAAAAATGATGGTACTTTAAAACTTTTAACGAAAAAAGAATGCATACATCAAACAAGAATTCTTTCAGAAACCATTATCAAATTTACAAAAGGCATAATAAAAAAAGATCAATTAAAAATATTTGGCGTTATTAATGCATCTGAAGAGTCTGTATTTTTAATGTTATCAAGCCTTTTATTAGGTGCGCATCACTCAATATGTTTTGAGGATCTTTGTGATGAATCAATTATTGAACGCTTAAAAATTTTTCAGCCTGATATAATTTTATGCCGACAACATTTACTAAGTCAATTAAGTATTATTGTTAAAAAGTTTAGTAAAAAAGAATTAACTGTATTACCAATAGATTTGCGCAATAAGAAAATAAATTTTGATGAAAATAATATAAAAGAACGATCCTACTATCATAATGAATCTAATTTATTCACTCTTTTCACATCTGGGTCAACAGGCACTCCAAAGGCAGTTACACATTCTGCAAAGAATTATATAAAATACACAAAATTCACAACAAAATATTTTTTTGGCATAAAAAAAGGATCAGTAGTTTTCACAGCAACTGATGCAGGATGGATAAATGGTCATACCTATGCATTTTATGGCCCCCTTACTTTAGGAGCAATCTCAGTAATTAATGAGAATCCCTTATTTGTCTCATTACCAAGACAACTATCTGAAATTCTAGATGCGGTAAGACCTGATATTTTGTATACCAGCGTTACTGTATTAAGACTGATAAAAAGTGTTGTGAAAGCTGATGAAACAATTAATAGCTATTGCAGATCCAATTTAAATCTAGATAGGATTGGTTCTTGTGGGGAACCCTTAGCAAATTCAGTAGGTGAATGGGCTACAAAATTCTTCAAACCAAAAAGAAAGGCTATCGTAAATACTTACTTCCAAACTGAAACAGGAGGTATACTAGTTGCTCCAAGAGATGAAGATATTGCCCCAAATGACTACTCTTGCGTTGGCAAACCAAGAAAAGAATTGGGGTTAAATATAGCTAAAGAAATCATGACGGAAGAAGAAATTTTAAATGAAGGTCTAGATCCTAATGAAATACTAGTCTGTAATAAATGGGATGGAATCTTTCAATATGTAATTTCAAATAAAAAGTCTAATTATTTTACTAAAAAGGGATACTTTAGAACTCACGACGTAGGTTTTTTGGATAATCAAGGTTATTTATATATAGGGGGAAGAAGCGATGATGTTATTAATGTTGCAGGCCACAGAATTTCAAGCTCAGAAATTGAAAGTGTAAGTATTGAAGTAGAAAATATTGATGAGACATGTGCTGTAGAGTTAAAAGATAATATATACGGTTCAAAGCCCATATTATATGTTTCAACTTCAATTGATGATGAAAAAAAATTAGCCGAGATATTTACTAACATCAGAAATAGGATTAAAAAGCGATTATCAAAATACCATATTCCAGATAGGATAGAAAAGTTTAAGTATCTTCCAAAAACAAAAAGTGGGAAAATAATTAGGTCTATTATGAGATTAATAACAGAATCTTCTCTAAATATAGATAAGATTAATAATTCAAATATTGCAAATAGATCAGACTTTCTAATTAGTTTTAATGAATTTAAAAATAAAGGTGATAAAAAATATAAAATACTCAGTTGAGAGAATTATTTAAAATCTTTTTATTTATCAAAAAAAATCTTTTTTAAAAGAAAATTACTTAAATGAGATGAAGCAATTGGAGTTATATGAACATTATCAGCAGCATAAAAAAATCTAACAAAGTTTCCTTCTTTTAAATAAGCCTCAAATTTATCCTTAAGATATATTGCTGGATCGATAAGTTTTATATCATAAGTTCTAGTAATACTATTCAATTTTTTTCTTGGATCAATTGTTGCACAAGAAAAATCAAGGCCATAGGTATTATGATGTCTATGTACTTTATTTGTATCAATATCAAAAATAGTTGGGCTAATAAAGAGAATTAATTCTGCCCCAACCTTTACTGATAATTCTTTTAAAAGTGAAATATTATTTTCAAATATCTGCCATGATTCCAACGACTGCTCCTCCAAACCCATACTTGCATATGCATAAGAAAATTCTTGAAGACTAAACCATCCTTTTTCTAGACAACTTTTATTTGAATAGGACTTTCTCTTAATAATGCCTGCATAATGTCTTAATATTCTTACGAAAGTAGATTTTTGCAAATGTCTACCAGATAAATTCTTCAATTTAGTATCCAAAGAGGTAAAAAAATTCATATTTTCAGTTTGATCAAATTTATTAATTTCTTTTGGGGAAATGTCCGCAAAATTAAATTGATAAAGAATATATTTTTTTTTACCTGGAAATTCATTGGAAATTTTTATCACATCTTCATTTCTTTTATTTTTATAAAAATTATTTAAATCCCCTCCAAATCCAGCTATTGGAACTACCTCAATTTTATCTCTGCTTATTAGGTTATTAATATTCTTTAATTTAACCCAATATATATCCTCATATGAGAGGCCATGGCCAGCTGTAAGTGAGTCTCCAATAATTAAAAACATGCTTAAATCTTGATTAATTTCCCAATCAGGAATTGGAGTTCTTATCAATTCGATGTCTTTTAATTTACCGCGATAAAAATTAAAAGAGCGAGTTTTATTTTCTGAGAAATAATCTCCAATAAATTCAGGGAAAAAAGTCCTACTTATCAATTCTCCAATGAATAAAGAAAATACCAATAAAATTGAGTTGAAATAAAAAAGTTTTAATTTACTCCAATTATTCATAAACTTAAAAGATACTTCTTAACATAAAAATTTTAGTCGCAAAAGTATTGAAATAAATTATCAAATTAATACTCGGACATGATATGAATTTTAAAATAAAATTGATGTTGTTTCATACATATTTGAATTTATTTTATACCTTACAGTTATTTCTTCTGAATCCTTATCAATCTAGTTAGAACATAATTAGATTCAATTAAAAGAATGTCATCAATTCCAGAAAAATTATTTAGAAACAGATCTTTTAAATGAATATAAATGGTCTTAATGAATTGCTAAAAGGAATTTCATAAACTATTCCCAAAAGAATTGAGAATTAATATTAGTTATTAATCTATATTTCTTTATTCTTATCAATTGAGCGAAATCATAAGCAATTATTAGCTCTATTTTCTAACTTACTTCTTACCCTTCTTCTTCTTCTTTTTCTTTTCCTTCTTCAAATTCAGTTTTTTTTTTCTACTTGGTTTTCCTCTTCTTTAACTTCAACTACCTTTAACTCTTCCGTTTTTAATATATCTTCTTTAGTATCAACTAACTGCATTACTTCTGATTTAAGTTCCTCTTCTTTAACTTCAACTCCCTTTAAATTATTAGTTTTAGCTTCAAACTTCTGTTTAATTAGATTGACTATAAAAATAAGAATAGGAACATGAGCAAAGCCACCAATTATTACTTTTGTTTCACTGTAAGCCATTTTATAAGTTTAGAAGAGATTGGAACATTAAAGCATAGATTTAATTTATTAAAACCTTTTATTAAGATCATTTTGAAAATATTGAAGGTTAGGAGTTAAAATAATTAAAATAATTCGCTATAGTAATTTTTAAAATCACATTATTAATCGCAACATAAGCCAATTCCGTGAACAAATTATTACCTTTTGCTAAAAAAACCAAAAAGTATTTACCTTTTTTTATTGGATTTAAATTATTAACCTTTACTGGTTTTCTTACTTATATAATGAATCAATAGATGATCTTACCTTCTCCACAAATTGCTTTTGCTTTACTTCTGATCAGTATTGGTATAGTTTTAACATTTAATATTAGATTTGATCCCTTAAAAGACAAGAACCAAAATTAATTTCAATACACGTTTAATGAATAAAAAAGAAATAATAAAAAGATTCAAGTCCATGTCAAGCCGCGAAAGGAAAGATTTGATCCTAAAAAAAATGAAAGCTAAAGGGATAAAAGTAGGTAGTGGAGTACCCAATAGAAAATATGATAATTCGGAGATTTATGATTTAATCCAAATAACTAATTGCTTTCCAGAATTAAGACATAAAATTGATTAATTTATTTATAATAAATGTAGAGATAAAACCTCTTGAATTCGATCAAATGCGGTTCAAGCGGCTTGATAGGTAAATTCAAATGAAAAGATTTAAAGAGGTCTTTAACATATAAGAAGGGAAGACCCCGAGACCTAACAGAAACAAGGAACGGGTTCTGTATAATTACTTGATAAATATTATCAAAATAAAATGGAGTATTAATTTTTACATTTTTGATAAGATTAAGATGTTGACCGCCGATCTACATTAGAAGGGTAAAACTCCCTTTTTTTTATGTCTATCAATACATTCCTATTGCTGCTATTAGTTATTGCTAATTACACAAATCTAATTTTAAATATAAAGAACAGAAGAAAATGAGCTCAAAAAAGATTTATAAAGAGTTAGATATTACGCAACCTTTGCATGGACAGGAAGCTCCTTATCAATATTATGAAAGGATTGGCTTTTATTGGTTTGTTGATTTCCTTTAGAAACAAATGAACCACTTACTACTTTCAGCACTCCTTCTGGGGTATGTTTTTATTGGTTATTTAATCTATATAAGAACAGCTAATAATAATTATAGTTTTTGCCTATTGAAAAGATTATTTATTCGTATAGCTTGTAACCAGAAACAAGGATAAAAATAATTAACTTGTAAGTAATTTCTATTTATGATTATGCAACCTATCTCAGAAGAACTTTATAAGAAATTAGTAGAAGGTTCTAAAAAATGAAAAGGAGATATAAGCTATTGATTGCTTTTCTAGCTTTTGATATTGGTATGAATTTATCTCATCTTTAGGTCTTCACTTAATCCCCCAGCTAACACATCCACGAAGTATTGCCCCATGTTAACTAGGTCAGTGAAATGATAGTTTTTTAGGAAAGTCGATCTAACATAGATAGATATATAAAACCTTCTTTTTTTAATGGATAAAAGATTTTTAGCTGAAAAAATAATGACTCTTCTTATTGCATTAATTGGTTCATAAAACCTTACTACATAGAAGAATTATTAAATGAGTAATAAAATGGATAACAATTCTTGGCAAAAAGAGTTTTTGGAAATGAAGTTCCATTCACTTTCAGATGTAAAGCTGCTAACTGAAGGTGTTAGAGGATTACTAGGTGCCTGGCGTTTAGGTACTCTCCATCAGGAATATAAAAGACTTAAGAAAATACAAGAAGAGAATGATTGACAATTGATCTAACATAGAGGGACAAAAGCCTTTTTTTAGTGGAATTATTTATAGCTTTAGTATTGCCAATAGTTATATTAGTTGTATTAACCATACTTTTGATGTCAAATACTATTCCAAGTTGGGTTAAACAATTCAACAGGAGTAGTTCAACTCTTTGGAATTTAGGCATTGTTGCAATTGGCACTATGACAGTAATAATTTACTTAGCTAGAAGATAAAAGATGAAGCTTTTCAAAATAATCTAGAAAAGTTTTGCCTAATGAAAAGTGAGCCCGTATGAAATCAGGAGGGGGGTCAAGTATTTATAATTTTTTATCCAAACTTTATCCAAACTTTTTTAAATTTGAAATTAATATCTTTGAAGATATTTATCTGGTCATTATTTT
>MDSZ01015114.1_pt1 | contig 11495 bp, 9 predicted proteins | sample 811201 | NCBI WGS metagenome assembly MDSZ01 (sample SAMN05326647, study PRJNA326480) | marine metagenome | isolation source: seawater | place: Indian Ocean: North | collected 2010 | reverse complement strand
TAAATCAGCAGCATTGGGATATTTTTCATTTACAAAACTAATCAACTGTTCTTGTTCTTTTGGCCACTGTTCATATACATCAGTAATATTGTTTATTAATAAAATCATCCAATCCATCTTAGAATCTTGAAAATAGTCATATGCGATACTAGCAGGAGTTTCACCTGGACCAATTTCAAAAAGTTCAAAAAAACTAACATACTGATCTAAGTCAGGACGAGACCTAACTTTTCTAAAAATGTTTTTAACCAGTTGATAGTTGAAAGTCTCGGTATCTGTGACACCTTTTCCAACATATATGTTTGGTAAGTATGAAAAATATCCTGCCATTATTAGTAACCTCTTATAATATCTTCTTGACCAACGAATCTGGTCTCTAAGAAAGAAAGTGTAAGTGCTATTGCAGGAACCTGAAGAGGTCCCATTGTACCCATAGGAGTTTCCTTAAATGCATTATATTGACCATCTGGGGTATAGTTCACAGAAATACCGTTACACACAGATGAAAACATTTTGAAGTGCATCTCATTAGAGTTACGGAATGTTTTCATGGTCGGGTCCATTCGGACAAACTTAATATCAAACTTATCAGGAACCTCCATGAATTTATTAGGATCCTTATTTAATATAGGAGTAGCACCTTGTTTGAAGTATCTGACAATTTTATTAATTTCTTCTGCTTCGTCAGGATCTCTAGCAAATAGTTTGAAAGAAAACTGATGACTTCTAAAAGTCATATTACTGAACAACTGCTCAGTATATGGGTTAAATATTTTACCTTTTGTAAGTTGTTGTAATGAGTTTGCATCAATACTTCCCGCTAAACCTAAAGCACCACTAGCAGAGTTTGCAATCTGTGCTACTGCAGAGTTAGCAAATTGAGGAAGTGCCGCTCTTGCCGCTTTTTGTAAAGTATCGACGATATCATTAACTTCATTTTTGTTCTCAGCGTCAATGTCAAGGACACCTGCTGCCACCATACCACCTACACCCAAATCTTGTGTTCTATACCCAGGATTGTATGAAGTCTGAAGACTTTGGGGCATTGCCAAATACACAGAAACATCGTCAAAGTTGAATTTGACATTGTTACCAGGAAGATTTAAACCATAGTATCCTTTACTATTAGGTTTTTTGGTGTAGTCAATTCTTTTTCTACGAAACATGACGTAGTCAACTGCTTTAGTCGGACCATCCGCCACAGTATCACCTAAAACTGGAGGTCTTAGCGGATATCGTAATGTCGACTTCGGTGGTTTGTACGCTTGCTGCGATGTAGTTTTTGGCGGCACTTTAACCCCTAAATACTAGAGTGGTCTTTATGTATTTATGCGATATTACCAAGGTACTTACCGTCCTAAATTTCCTCGTAAGTATAAGGGAAATCCCCATAACATAACCTACCGTTCGTCATGGGAATATAAGTTCATGCTTTGGTGTGATACAACACCAAGCATACAGGAGTGGAGTAGCGAGGAGTGTGTAATACCGTATAAATCACCTGTTGATAATAAATATCATCGATACTTCGTTGACTTCTACATGAAGATCAACAACAAAAAGTATTTAGTTGAGGTTAAACCTTTTAAACAAACAAAGGAACCAAAGACTCAAAAACGAATGACCAAAAAGTATATTAATGAGGTTGTGACCTGGAGTGTGAATCAAGCAAAGTGGAAAGCCGCCACTGAGTTTTGTTTAGACCGACAATGGGAATTCAAAATCATTACCGAAAAGGAACTTAAAGTCTAATGGCAATTTACAGAAAGGAAAACGCTAGGTATAATTCTTTTCAGGAATTCATGGCTTTTTCCAAGCAACAGGATAACCATGTTAGTTTCTCCAACCTATTCTCAGTAAAATTTACTACTCCGAGAATGCTTCTTGCTGGTGGTGGTAATTTTTCTAGTGAGAGATTTGAAGTTAAAAAGAATTTAGACCTCCTTTTAGATTACTATGCAGATTCTGTTCAATTGCCTAGTAAACAGATAACAACTGGTCAAGTAGCAACCATAGGATCTCCATTTAAATATGCTACTAATACAGCGTTTAGTCAAATCAATATAAACTTCAGAATTCCTAGATCCATGTATTCTAGGTGCTTCTTTGAAAGATGGACACAATTGATGGCATCAGACTCGGAGCAATATACAAGATATTATGCCGAATATGTCTGTCCAGAACTGATTATCTATAAGTGGGAAAAGGGCGGTGGAGATTATGTATATACTGATCCTAAGATGATCAGAGCGTTGAGAGAATCAGGAGATGATTTCTTACTTGCTAGGAAGTATAGACTGACAGGTGCTTATAGACTCGGAAACGTATTTCCATATAATATTGGATCTGTTAGATTGGATAACCAACAGGCAAAAGCTTTAACAATGCAGATTGGTTTCTATTATGAGAGATATCGTTTTTATACTGCGGACCAGTTTGATGATCCTGGTGTTATTAGAGATATCACTGTACCTGCTAACATTAACGACAATGTTCAGGATACTTATACTGATGGAGGAACGTTTAGAAATAATTCTTCAACGCAAAACGAGGTATTTTCAAGAGATTGGCAGAGTATTTGGAACACAGTTAGCACTTCAACATGGGAAAGCGACTATGAGTCAGATTATCAGCAAGAAGTTGCTGATGGATTCTCTGGCGGTAGTAACACTGCACCATCTGGACAACAGTATGGTCCTATGGCATCAGACGCTAGATTGAAGGAGAATATTGTTAAAGTTGGTGTATCCAACGATGGTTGGAACATCTATCAGTGGAATTATATTGGCGAAAGTGATCGTTATGAGGGTGTTATTGCACAAGAGATCGCGAAAATCATGCCAGAAGCAGTTACTACCATGGAAAATGGTTTCCTTGGAGTTCATTATGACCTCTTAGATGTGGACATGCGACATGTCCTATAAATAAAATTACTGAGTTGAAATACTATGGCATTACCTAAATTAAATGTACCTAAGTACAAATTGAAACTACCGTCTGACGGTAAAACCATTGTGAATTTTAGACCTTTCCTGGTGAAAGAAGAAAAATTACTTCTGGTCGCAACTGAGACGGGTGATCAATCTGAACTTTTAGAAACCATCAAAACTATCATCAAAGATTGCACTGATCTTACTGATATTGAAAGACTTTCTACTTTTGATGTTGAATATCTGTTCCTACAAATTCGTACAAAATCTGTTGGTGAATCTGTAGAAGCATCTGTGATCTGTCCTGATGATGGTGAAACTGAAGTGAAGATTTCTATTCCTCTCGACGAAATCAAAGTCGTGAAGGATAAAAAACACAAAAAGGAAATTAAATTATCTGACGAAATCATCGTCACCCTTGACTATCCTCGATTGGATACATTTGTCAAAATGAACTTCGCTGATGAAGGTCCTGGTGTTGATGATGTTTTTGAAATGGCAGCAGAATGTCTCGCGACTATTGCTGATTCTGAACAAGTTTATGATTGTGCTGATGCAACTAGAGCAGAAAAACTAGAATTCCTCGATAATCTCAATAGCAAGCAATTTGGTATGATTCAGGAATTCTTTGAGACTATGCCTAAACTGTCACACAAAGTAAGTGTCACTAATCCCAATACAAACAAAGTTAGTGAGGTAACACTTGAGGGTCTTGCGAGTTTTTTCGCATAGCCCTCCTGCACACTAATCTTCGGGCATACTACGAGGGCAACTTTGCCTTAATGCATCACCATAAGTGGAACATTGAGTACATCGATAATCTTATGCCATGGGAAAAAGAGATTTACGTTAACTTACTCGTGAATTTCCTCAAAGAAGAAGAAAACCGAATGAAGGAGCAAAAAGCAGCAGGTGGCTAAAATCCAAGCATATAAATTTGTAAATCCTGGGTCTTTAAAAACAAAGTCACCTGTTGCTCTTGCTGTCAGAAAACAAACCCTAGCAACCAATAACCTAGGTAAGACTTTACAAGGCATCACTACCGTCGTATCTGATATTGAGAAGATCAGTATCGGTATGGTGGAGAATGAGAAGTTAAGAGAGAGAATCGAAAGAAGAAGAGCTCAGAGAGCGAGAGATCAAGCTGCAGAGGATAGATTAGAAGAAGGACTGGTCAAGGATGAAGGGAAGAAATCACTATCTTCAGCATTAAAAAGACAAGGAAAAAGTGCCTTCAAAAAAGGATTTGGGTGGCTTACTGGATTACTATCACCAATTGCCTCTTTTTTAGCGAAGATTGGTGTATTCGCCATCACCTCAGAGGTGTTGAAGTATATTGGCGATGAAAAGAATAGACAGAAACTAGCAACTTTTGTTGAAAAGGCATTATTCGTCTTTGAAAAGTTATATGGTTGGGCATCGGGATTCACCCAGAATATTCTGGATGGATATACAGAGATGTTTGCCGAAGATGGAGACTTCGGTAGCAGACTGAGAGGTCTGGGTAATATGATGAAAGGTATCATTGGGTTGAAATACCTGATGAATCCATTCAGTTTAATTACTGATATTTTAGATCTCTTAGATTTATTTGACAGACAAAAACCCGAAAAACCTCTTCGTACTCGTCCGAAAGGAACTACTCCAGACGGAAAACCCAAACCAAAACCAAAAAAACCTAGAACTGGACCTTTTGGTTTCCTGGATGATCTTATCAAAAGGACGGGTGATAGAATTTCACAAAGTAAGTTTAATCCTTTCAAGGATAACAGAACTCGCTTAGACAAATATTATGATGATGCATTGGGAATTAAACCCACTGCGTTAGATAACCTTAAGGCAAATACTGTCAATACTGCTACAGCCATTGCTGAGGGTGTTAAAGATAAAGCAAAGAAACTCAAAACCTCAGTCAAACCTGTAACAGATACAGTTGCAAGTGTTGTTGACAACACTCTTACCAGTGTTGGTTTAGATAAGACAACTCGAACAGAGATTGCAGAGAAGGCAAGTAAAAAACTAACATCTTCACTCGATAAAGGAAAAAGTATTCTTGGCGGTTTATTCAGGAATCTTACTTTTGCAGAGGGATCTGCATCTCGTAGCATAGCAGTAAGGGCAGGTCAAGAACTTACTTTTGCAGAAGGTTCGACTACAAGAAAAGCTGCTAACTTTGTTGGTGATCAAGGAAAGAGATTAAGAAATGCTCTTGGGAACCAATTTAATAAGTTCTCAGGTTGGGCAAATTCTCTTCCAGATAAAGCACGAAATGCTCTGGTTGAAAGAATTCTTAAACCAGTAATGAGTTCTCTTGAACCGATTATCAACACGGTCAAGGGTGTCGGTGGTGTCATACAGAAAAACTTCCTGAAACTACCATTCATTCCGAAGATATTAGAAGCCTTAAAGAAGAAAGGTGTTAAAGGTTTTACCGATGTCAAAGGTGCTTTAAGTCAGATAGGTCCCTATGCATGGCCAATTATCGGTGGTCTGTTTAGTCTTATTTCCAGTTATGATCGTTTAACAAACGCTGATCCGACTGGTGCTGTATTCGATCTTGCTTCTGGTGCATTTGATCTCTCTGTTCTTGGAGGTTTTGCTCCTGGTGCTGGTATTTCTACGTTCCTTGATATTGCTCTACTTGGTAGAGACTTAGCAGGAGTATTCTTCCCAGAGTTTGATCCTAGAACAGAAGAAGATAAATTCATCAAGACAATCGGTCTTGGTGGATTACAGGGAAGCATAAAAGCTTTTGGTTCCAAACTTCCAAAACTATCAGAATTAAGTAAGATTTTTGGTGATGCACAGGAAAACGGACCAAACAGAGACGATTTCCCAACAGGCAGAACAGGTACTAAACAATATCAGGAAGCTCGTGATAAGTGGTTGGAAACAAAAGACCAACCGATGTTCTTGGGTGGTATTGTTAAAGGTATTAGTAAGGCAGTTAGTGGCATTGGTAAAGTAGTTAGTAAGGTTGTTAACAATCCAATTGTTTCTACTGCTGCAATGTTCATCCCTGGTGCTGGACCTATTATAGCGGGCGTCAGGGCTGGAGCGGCATTAGCATCAGGAAACCCCATGGGAGCAGTCATGGCGGGTGTGAGCATGATTCCTGGTATGGGTGGTGCGTTTGATGCTATTGGTGGTGTCATGAGTAAAGTTGGTGGATTTATCAACAGTCCTCTGGGGCAAGTTGGCACAAGTCTGCTTCAGGGAGACTTCATGGGCGCTGCAAGTATCGGTTTGGGAATGATTGGAGGACCAATTGGTAGTCTTGGTCAGCAAATCTTAGGTGGTAATATAAGTGGAGCAATATCTTCAGGATTGGGTATGATTAGTCCTGTGATGGGTGAGTTGGCAAGCAGTGTTCTTGCAGGTGGATTCCAACCCATGAATATTTTGACCAATGTTGCAGATCACTTTGGTCTATCTGGTGTCATGAGTGCTATCACTGGTGCTATGGGTGGTGATATGACTCAAGCAATTAATTTGATTGGTAGTGAAATTGGTATAGATCCCAAAATTCTTGGTGCTGTAGATAATGTTACAACTAAGGCGATGTCAAAGGATGGGTTATCCGCAAAATATGCCATGGAACAGGCATTAGACTTCGTACCTATTCCTTTGGTTCTTGAAAAACTTACTCCAATCATGCAGGCAGTACCCATAAATAAAACAACGACACAAGTTGTTCAGGCTACTGAATCGTCTCTGGCAAACATGTAATTAGATGGCAAAAGTACAGAAGGGAGCGAAAATTGATTTTTATAAGTTTGTTGCGGTAAAACCGCCAAGCTCAGAATCCCAGATGTCTGCAGGAGATAAGGCAGTTGTTACAGCAGTCAATTCTAATATACAGGCAACAAACAATCTAGGTAAAACACTTAACTCTCTTGCTAAAGTAGTTAAGGATATCAAAACGATTCAACTTGCTAGACTGACAGCGGAGCAAAAGAAGAATCTACGATTTGATCCCAAGTACAATACACCACAGAGTAGAACTGGACTAGGTTTTATGAAATCTTTCCGTGCAGGAAAGATTCCTGGTTTCTTAGAGTCTTTACTTGGATTGTTGGGTGGATTATTTAAATTATTTGTAGTCGTACCTGCACTGAAGTGGCTTGGAGATCCAAGAAATCAGAAGAAAGTTAAGACTCTTGTCAATACCTTAGTTACGATTGCGAAGTTTATATTTGACGTAGCGAAATTTGGTGTTGTTAACACTATCGAAGGTCTGTACAAACTCCTATCAGACGAAACTAGTTGGTGGGAAAAAATAGGAGGATTGCTGCAGGCAGCAGCAGGTTTAGGAACATTATTACTTGGTATTCGTTGGTTATCAAATCCAGTAAAACTTGTCACCGACTTTGGTAATGTATTGAAGTTCTTCAATGCTAGGTTGAAAGGCGCAAAGGCAAGAATGTTGATGCGTAGAGGATTGAAAGCTAGTGTCATCGTTGGTGGTGCTTACATGATATCCGAGGGTATGAGAGTAGGTGCTGATGATGGTACTGAAGAAAAATCACAAGGCGGAGCACTTAGGTCGTTACCACAAGCAGCATTAGGAGGTTGGATTCATGGACCGCAATCAGGATACCCAGTATCCTTGGATGGAGGGAGATCCACGTCGTTCATCGGACATGGAACTGAGTACGTCGCTAGAAAGGCTAATGGGGGAGCTTTCGTCGTTCCTTTTAATACTCCTGGAACAAAAACGCAACCCCACCTGACTCAGAAGAGACTTGGTGAAGCAAAAAGACTTGGATTCTCACAAGGTGGAACACTCCCACCAAATAAAGAATTATCACCATCAGCAGCGTTTGAGCATGTTTATGAATTAGCTAAAAAAGCAGGTGGCGCGAAGTTCCCAGAAATTGTTGCTGCTCAAGCAATGCATGAAACAGGATATTTGAATCCTAAACTACCAAGTGTTTACAACAGCACAGGTAGAACAAATGCTTTCGGTCAAACTGGTGATAGGGGATTTGGTACTATTCCCAGATCAGGATTTACTGATGGTTGGACAAAATATGATAATCTATTCTCAGCAACGAAAGATAATATCAAACTATGGCATGATGTAGCAAATCATCCGCAAAACTATAATGCATTTGATAATCCCTTAGATGGTATTGCTGCAGTAGCACAAGCATACTCTCCTAACGCAGATCCTGAGAACATCAGATTAGGATATACCACTGATGGGTATAGTAAGGGGATGGTTAAAGCATTAAAAATTGGTGGATTTGATCCTAAAAAACGTAAGACAACTCAACCAATGACTTCGGGTACAGGTGGTCCAAACTTGCTTCAAAGAGCATTAGGTTTCTTTGGATTGAATCAGGCACATAATGAGCAAGGTAATGATGCTAGACCAGTCGAGCGAAGTAATGTTACTGGTAGTGTAGTTCCAGCATCACACGCTGAAACTGGTTCTGGATTTGGTATTGCAGGTCAAAAAGATCAGAGTGGTCGTCCATTAGTATTCTCTAAACCTGCGGCAGATGCATTTGCTAAGGCATTAGCTGCTTCTGGTATGGATCTTGGTAAGCATGTTGCAAGTTCTGGTAGAAGTAAATCTAAGAATGATGCTATTGGGGGACACCCAAACTCCGCTCACATGTATGGTGAAGGACTGGATATCAATGGACCTGGATATGAATGGTTGAAGCAGAATGGTCCTAGGTATGGATGGAAATATAAGTACAACCATGGACCTGGTAGTGCTCACTTCCAATTTGTTGGACCTGGTTCTGGAACCACTCCGATACTCAATAAGCATGGTATAACACGTTCTCCTAGTGTATCTGCTAACACTAATAGTGAAGATATGGTTAGGAATGAAGGTAAAGTTACACTGAATGATCTTTTTGGACTCGGTAAACCATCATCCTCTACGGTAATGGGTACTGGTGAAGGTGGAAGGAAAGAAACTTCTGGATATGACCCTCGTATGGGTGCTAGTAACTTTAATGCAGTTCAGAATCGTCAAGATGGTAATCTGTTACAACAAACTAAAGCAAGAAACGCTGCTCGTGCAGAGATAAATGATAGAACACAGATGATGGTTCAATCCGCTATTGATGCTGTTACTGTTGCAAACAGTAGCAATCAAGAAAAAATTAAAATGGCACAGGAAAGTGTATTATCATTAATTGCACAAGCGAAGCAACAGAGTTCCAGACCTGTTCTTGTCGGTGGTGGAGGCGGCGGCTTTGGTGGTGGCGGATCAGGCGGCGGAGGAGGTGGAGGAGGATCCTTCAGTTCAAGAATGTCAACTGCAGCAAAACTTGGATCCGCAATTAACGCAGTAGGAAAGATCTTCGGGTAACTCATGACATTAAAATACGAACAATTAGGCGAAGTAGTCTATAAAATTCAATTGATCAGAAATGGTAACGTAGTTACTAACGAAGATGGCGAATCAAACATCGCTGAATTTATTCGTGGTATTGAAATTATTGAGAGTATCACCTCAGCAACTATTGAGGCAACATTGATTGTTCAGGACACTGCTGGTTTCATGGGTGCGATGACTGGATCTGAGTTATTTAAGATTCAATGTCTCGCTACAAACATGGATAGAACTTATTTCGTTCGTGCCTATGCGATGGAATCAAGATCTAGAGCCACTCAAGGTCAAGACGTGTTTATTGTGCGAGCGTGTTCTGATGAGTTTATTAAAAATGAAGTTACTAATGTATTTGGAAACAGTTCTACTGTATTCAAGAATACTGAAGCTTCAAGTATCGTTAAGCAAATTTTGACTGATAAGAGATACTTAAATTCAAAGAAAAAGGTATTTGCAGAAGAAACTTTAAACAAGCAAGAATTCATTGCTCCTAATTGGAGACCCTTCGACACAATTTATTGGATGGCACAAAGATCTATTAGAAAGTCTAGAAAGGGTGGTAGTTTACAAAACGGATTTTGTTTCTGGGAAAATGCATTAGGATTTAACTTCAAATCAATTGATACCATGATCTCTGAAGCGAATGATCAGAAAGAGGGATCAACGACAAATTATGCAAAAAATACTCCTGAACTTTACAATTATGTCTATTCTCCAAAGAGTATGGATGAAGGAGAAAGTGACTTCTTCAAAATTAGATCAATGGTGTTTCCAGATGAAAGAAACTTTTTGATGGGTCTGAGGCATGGTGAGTGGTCTGGATATAGCGTTGGATTTGATCCTGTAACTATATCAAACTCCGTCTTTGGATTAAGTTCTGATCTCTCTGTTGATGCATATCGTTATGCTATCAAAGACACTTGGAAAAAGATGGAGCACTTAGATGGTAAGAAAACCAAAAACCCTCTAGCGCAGATGGATACTGGTATTCAGGCGATGACTGATTATCCTAAGAGAGTTCGTTATACGATATTACCTAATCAAAATTTCGATCCCAAGTATAAAAACAATCCTCAAAAGAATTACGAAGAACTTGTAGAATTGCAAGCATATCAATGGATGCGTATTGCTTCACTCAAAAATATTAAATTATTGATCAAAGTTCCTGGTAATTTTGATTTGTATGCTGGTAAAGGTATTAATATCACAATGCCTGCTACGTTTAGAGATGGTGATAAAACTCCTGTAGATAAACGATACAGCGGGCGATATTTGATTGCCTCTGTAAAGCATGGAATGGTAGATAATCAACTAGAAACAGAACTTTTATTGTTAAGAGACGCTGTTATCTGACGCTTGACACACCCCTGAATTCTGTGTAGAATAACACTGTCAAGGTTCAGAGGAGCTTTGATAAATAATAATGTATAACTACTATACCACCTTCCATGGAAAGCATCGAACAACACATCCAGAAGGATAAAGAAATTCTTCATGATCCAACAATCTCCCCTCAAATGCGTCGTCATGTAGAAGGAGAATTACATGAGTTAGAAGAGTACGCAGAGCACCATAAGAAAGAGATTGAAGCAGGAGATCATCACGATCCGACATATCTAGAATTGTATTGCGACCAAAACCCTTCGGAACCTGAATGTCTCGTTTATGACGATTGATGATTATTTGTTAGGACACTGGTCTAATAGATATCAAGCACAATCTGCACCCCATCACTTCTCTACTGTAGAAGCAGTTTGGAAGAAAGTTGATGGTGGTTACTATTCAAAAAACTATTTTAGATCAGATGGATCTAGTAAACCATATCGAGAGCGGTATCATAAAATGGTATCACTCTCAGATGATGAAATCTTAGTTGAGAACTACGATCTTGACTGGACAAGAGCAGAAGATTGTGATATGATACTCAAGTTCGATGGCACCTGTTGGCGTGGGGAATTAGCAACCCCAGGCAAATGCACAGGAGTCAAAGGATATAGGGTAGTGTCGGAGATTTATATCTTCAAAGACAAACTACATACTATGGATCAAGGTTACAACTCAGAGGGTAAAATGGTATGGGGTTCTGAACAACTATACAAATTTACCCGTATGGGCGAATAGCTCAGCGGTAGAGCTACTCGTTTACACCGAGTCGGTCGGGGGTTCGATCCCCTCTTCGCCCACTGTCGTTTTTTATTATGACAAAACCG
>MDSZ01212153.1_pt1 | contig 11498 bp, 9 predicted proteins | sample 811201 | NCBI WGS metagenome assembly MDSZ01 (sample SAMN05326647, study PRJNA326480) | marine metagenome | isolation source: seawater | place: Indian Ocean: North | collected 2010 | reverse complement strand
TGATGTTGTAATTTTTGATTTAGGTCTGTCTTCAATTCAATTAAACGATTTAAAAAGAGGCTTTTCATTTAAATCAAAAGAAAATTTAGACATGGCGATGGGTCTATCAAAGTTGTCCGCAAAAGAAGTAATTAACAGCTTAAGTGAAAAACAATTAAAACTGATGATAAAAGTACTAGGAGAGGAGAAAGATGCATCAAAAATTGCAAAAAATATTGTAATAGCTAGATCGGAAAAAAAAATTACTAGAGTAGACGAACTAGTAAAAATAATAGAAAAAAGTAAAAAAAAAAAATTTTTCCAAAAAAATAAACCCAAGTACAAAAACTTTTCAAGCCCTGAGGATTTTTGTAAATAAAGAAATCACTGAATTGATTAATGGGATAATAAACGCTACAAAAATACTCAAACCAGGTGGGAAAATTTTAGTAGTAAGCTTTCACTCTATTGAAGACAAAATTGTAAAATATTTTTTTAGTAATTTTTCTAAGAGTAGAGCCAATCCTTCAAGATATCTTCCTGAAGAAAAAGATATTAATCTATTATTGTTTGAAAAGAATACAAATAGAATTATAAAACCATCAGCTGAAGAAGTAAGTAAAAATTTTTCTTCACGTTCTGCCAAATTAAGATTTGCTGTTAGGAGTAAAAATAAATTTTCCTATCCATCGGATCTAACTGTTAAATTCAAAAAATATTTAAATTTAGAGGCTATGAATGTTAAGAATTAAGATTTTATTTTCTATTATAATTTTTTCATTTCTATTGGTCTTTACTTCAATTATTAAAAATAAAACTAGGGAAATAGAAAAGAATATTTACAATTTAAATAAATTAATTAATCAAAAGGAGAAAGATTTAAATGAGTCGCAATTAGATTTATCTTATCTCACATCTCCGGCAATGATTGAAAAAAGTCTTAAAAATTTAGAAGTTGAAAATTATCTTCCAATGGAATTCTCCAAGATATTTTTAAGTATATTTGAATTTAAGAGTATTCAAAATAAATTTGTAAACCAAGAGAATAAAAATGAGAAAAAAATTAAATAAAACTAATAAATTAAATATAAACCAGAAAAGTTTTTATTTTGAAGATTATTTAGAGACAAACAAAAAAAATAAATTATCGCAAACGAATAACTCTTCACAAGATAGGATTTATATTTTATTTTTTCTGTTTTTTTCTTTAATAATAATATTTAGTTTAAGAATCATTCAAGTATCATTAAATAATATCGAGGTTCTTTCTGAGGAAAGCCAATCTAAAAAATTTATTCTTCTCAGAAGAGATATTGTCGATAGGAACAATGTTTTAATTTCAAGAAATATAAAGTCTTACCACGCTGCTGTAAGTCCTAAACTAGTCAGTAACAAAGAAAATTTTATTATAAAGCTAAGATTACATTTCCCAGAACTGCCTATTAAAAAGATAGAAAAAAAACTTAGTTCTTCAAAATATTTTTACTTAAAAAAGCGTATAACCCAAAAAGATAAAGAAAAATTATGGAGCCTTGGGGAAAAAGGAATAATTTTTGAACCATTCCAATCAAGAATTTATACTCATGGTAATTTATTCAGTCACATAATTGGTCAGGTTGATTTCGATAATTATGGTGTTTCTGGTATTGAGAAATATCTAAATAATGAACTTAGAAATAAAGAATTAATAAATCGACCATTAAAATTAACTTTGGACACAAATATTCAATACTTGATTAATAAGGAATTAGAGAAAGCATTAATTACCTTTGACGCAACAGGCGCGGCTGGCTTACTTTTAAATGTTGAAAATGGGGAAATTTTATCATTAGTGTCTCTACCTAACTTCGATATTAATCTGAGAGAAGATGTAAGGGAAAAAAAATATATCAATAAAATTACAAAAGGTGTTTACGAACTCGGCTCGATTTTTAAAACTTTTACAATTGCACTAGCTTTAGACAATGACTTGGTAAAACCTGACACAATAATAAAAGATATTCCACGTTCAATTAAATGTTCTAAATATAAAATCTCTGATATTAAAGAATTTCCAAAAGATCTTACAGTTGAGGATATTCTTATTAGATCTTCCAATATAGGTACTCTTATTATAGCTAGAAAAGTTGGAGAAGAGAAATTTAAAGAGTTTATAGAGACTACTAAATTACTTGAAAGCCCAGAATTGAAGCTAGAAGAGGTTGGAACACCAATAAATTTTAATTGGAATAAATGTAAGCTCGAGACCGTTTCTTTTGGACATGGAATAACAACCACTCCATTACAAGCAACTGCAACATACGCTTCTTTAGTAAATGGAGGACTTATCATAAAACCAAGTCTGATAAAAACCAATAATTACAAAAATAAGGAGAGACTCATTTCAAATAAAACAAGTAATGATATAAATAATATTTTGAGAAAAGTTGTTACTGACATAGAAGGTACAGCTAGTTTGGCAAATGTAGACGGTTATTATGTTGGGGGAAAAACGGGAACTTCTCAAAATTATCAGAACAAAAAAGAAAATTTGAATTCTTTTATATCAATTTTCCCCTCACAAAAACCAAAATATGCTTTGTTAGTGATGCTCGAAAATCCAAAAATAGCAAAAGATTTAATTTATAATTATAGGGGTGTTAAAATTAAAGGCACAAGAAATGAAGCAGGGTGGAATTCAGTTTACGTAGCTGGCAAAATAATAAAAAAGATTGGACCAATTTTAGCCATAAATTCTGAGGATTTTAATCAAAAATATGTTGCTGAAAAAATTAATTAAAGAACTTCCAAATAAAAAAAAAAAAATTGAGATAAAAGGCCTATCAATTAATAGTAAAAAAGTTAAAAAAGGTTTCATTTTTTTTGCAATAAAAGGACAAAAATTCAACGGTGAAAATTTTATTAATGAGGCCGTTAAAAACGGTGCAGTAGTTATAGTTTGTTCTAAAGACTGTGAATACGTAAATAGAAAAGTTTTAGTTTTGAAAACTTCAAACGTTAGGAATTCATTGTCTGAAATATCATCCAGATTTTTTAAATTTAAGCCAAAAAATATAATTGCTGTAACAGGCACTAATGGAAAAACCTCTGTTGCGGATTTGTTTTATCAAATATTAAATTTAAATAAAGTGCCAGTAGCTTCTATTGGAACACTTGGTATAAAATTTAAAGGTAAAAAATTACACTCAAATTTAACATCACCTGACACAATTTTACTTCACCAGAATCTTGAAAAATTAAAAAAAGAAAAAATAAACAATGTTATAATTGAGGCCTCAAGTCATGGATTACACCAAAAAAGAATTGATAATTTAAATCTTAAAGCAGGAATTTTTACAAATCTAAGCCATGACCATTTAGACTATCACAAAACGATGAAAGCATATTTAAATGCTAAACTTATTTTATTCAAAAATATTTTACCTAAAGGTGGAGTAATTATTTCTGACAAATCTATTAAAGAGTTTTCATCTCTAAAAAATATTTCAAAAAAAAGGAATCTAAGATTAATTGATATTAATCATATTTCAAAAAAACTTAGTAAATATAATTTATCATTCAATGAATTTAAAATAAAAAATTTATCGATGGCAATCGCTGCTGCAAAAATATGTAAATTGAAAGAAAAAAATATTTTCCAATCACTCTCTAAAATAAGAGATGTTGATGGTAGGCTAGAACTGGTAAAGACTTTTTCTAATAATATAAAAGTATTCATTGATTTTGCTCACACGCCTGATGCTCTTCAAAAATCCCTTCAATCACTAAAAAACTCTTTTGGTAGAAATATTTCAATAGTCTTTGGATGTGGTGGTGATCGTGATTTGAAAAAAAGACCAGTCATGGCAACAATAGCAAGTAGACATTGTAAAAAGATTTATATTACCGACGACAATCCTAGAAATGAAGATCCATCAAAGATTAGGAGACAAATATCAAAAAATATAAAAATTAGAAAAAATTGTTTTAATATTGGAAATAGAACTAAAGCAATCCAAACCGCAATCTTGAATGCGGATCCCGAAGAAGTGATTTTAATCGCAGGAAAAGGCCATGAGACAGAACAAATTTATAAAGACAAGATAATTTCAATCTCTGACAAACAAATTGTTAAAAAGATTAGACCTAAAATTATAAAATTTTCTACCAAGTTCGAAAACTTTATCCAAAATAAGAAAATTATAAGAGAAATAATAAAAAAAACAATAAAAATAAAAAATTTTCATGGAATTTCACTTGATACAAGAATTTTAAAAAAAGGAAACTTATTTTTGACTATCAAAGGTAGAAACAATGATGGAACTAAATTTATTTCTAAAGCGTTATCTAAAGGAGCGACACATATTATTTCATCAAAAAATATAAAAAAAAATAAAAATAAGTTAATCAAGGTAAAAAATGAAATAAATTTTTTAAATCTTTTTGGATCTAAAAAAAGAGATAATTCAAAAGCTGTGATTATTGCTATAACTGGTAGTGCAGGTAAAACGTCTTTAAAAAATTTAATTAAAAGTTTGTTAAATAATTTTGGTACAACTTATTGTTCACCAAAATCTTATAACAATCATTTAGGTGTTCCACTCAGTTTATCTCAGCTGACAACGAAAGACAAATTTGGTGTTTTTGAACTGGGAATGAGTAAAATTGGAGAAATTAATAAACTTTCAAAACTTGTTAGGCCACATATCGCCATAATAACTAATATAGGTGAAGCGCACATAGAAAACTTTAAAAATTTAAAAGGTATTGCAGATGCTAAAGGTGAAATAATGAATGGTATTAAGAAAAATGGAACAATTATTTTAAACCGTGATGATAAATTTTTTTATTATTTAGAAAAAAGAGCTAAATCTAAAGGTCTAAAAGTAGTATCTTTTGGCAGAAATAAGAAATCTGATATTCATTTGATGTCAATATCAAATAATAAAAAAAATAAAAAACTTAAAATAAAAATTAAAAATCAAATTCTTAATATTGAATTTAAAGATTTAAATATCGATAATATTTTGTCCTCACTAGCGCTACTAAATGAACTAAATCTAAATTTAGAAAAAATCAAAAACTTATTTAAAATATATTCTCCCTCTGAAGGTAGGGGAAGAATGTATAAAATTAAGAGATATAAGAAAATTTTTAGATTAATAGATGAAAGTTATAATTCAAATCCACTTTCTTTAAAAAATGCAATTAATAATTTCAATTCGATAAAAAAGAATAATTTTAAAAAATACTTGTTGCTTGGTGATATGTTAGAACTTGGCGACAAATCTGAAATTTTACATAAAAAAATATCAAAAGTTATTAACAATTCAGATATTGATAAAGTCTTTGTTAAAGGCAAAGAAACACTTACAACTTTTAAGAATATTCAAAAATCTAAGAGAGGAAACATTTTTCAACAAGAAGAAGATGTGGATTTTACTTTAAATAACATTATAGCTAATAATGATTATTTGATGATTAAAGGATCAAATGCCACTGGATTAAACAACCTTAGCAAAAGGATGATAAAAGGGAACTAATGCTATTTCATTTTTTTACTTCATTGATAGATCAATATTCTTTTTTAAATGTTTTTAAGTATCTGACTTTTAGAACAGGTTTATCTGTTATGACCTCTTTAGTAATAGTTTTCATAATTGGATCTCCATTAATAAAAATTTTTTCTGATAAGATGATTACTGGACCAATAAGACAAGACGGGCCCATTGATCATATAGTAAAAAAATCTGGGACACCTACAATGGGAGGAGTAATTATAATTATAGGAATTATTTCTAGCACTTTACTTTGGGCAGATTTAACAAATATTTATATTTGGACACTTATATTTGTATCATTAAGTCTTGGTGGATTAGGTCTAATTGACGACATATTAAAAATTAAATTGAAAAATTCAAGGGGATTAAAATCTAGATATAAATTTACAGGTCAATTAATAATTGGTTCACTGGCTTTGTTCATTTTGATTAAGCACTCTGATCATTTATATTTATATGATCTTTATTTTCCTTTCTTTAAAAATTTAATTTTACACATGGGATTATTTTTCATTCCATTTGGATTATTCGTAATTATTGGTGCATCAAACGCTGTGAATTTAACGGATGGACTTGATGGCTTAGCGACAGTACCAGTCATGTTAGTAGCACTGTCGTTTACTTTGATATCTTATGTTGTTGGAAATACAATTTTTTCTGAGTACCTTCAAATTCAATATATCCCTGATGTAGGAGAGCTTTCTATTTTCTGCGGTTCAATTGTTGGATCATGTTTAGGTTTTTTGTGGTACAACGCTCCACCAGCTAAAATTTTTATGGGAGATACAGGCTCGTTATCATTGGGTGGATCACTCGCAGCGATAGCTATTATTGTTAAACATGAAATCGTACTTGCAATAATTGGTGGATTATTCGTACTTGAAACAGTTTCAGTAATTATTCAGGTTATCTCCTATAAGTTGACTGGAAAAAGAATTTTTATGATGGCTCCAATTCATCATCATTTTGAAAAAAAAGGGTGGGCCGAGTCAACAATAGTAATTCGTTTCTGGATAATAGCAATTATTTTAGCTTTGATAGGTTTGGCAACGTTGAAATTAAGATAGAAGATGTCCGGAGTCAAAAATTTAAAAAAAATCTCTTTTTTAATTTACGGTTTAGGTTTGACAGGAAAATCTGTAATAAATTTTTTCAAAAAAAATCATATTAAAAATTTTAAAGTATGGGATGATGAAGACAAGAGTTTATATAAAACCAAAAGGCCGAAAAATTTAGAAAAAGCATTGAAAAGAGTAAATTATATTGTCGTTAGTCCTGGTGTAAGTTTAAAAAAATCTAAAAATAAAAAAAAATTGATCAAATACAAAGCAAAAATAATTACAGATATAGATTTAATTTTTTTAATGAAAAAATTTTACAAAACAATTGTTGTTACAGGAACAAATGGTAAGTCCACTACATGCAAGATTTTGGCGCATGTACTTAATAAAAATGGATATAAAGCATTATTGGGCGGAAATATTGGAACACCTATCTTAGATTTAAAAATTAATAGAGATAATTTTTTGATAATTGAAGCTTCGTCATTTCAACTTGCGCACTCAAAATTTGTTTGTCCTGATTATGCAATTATATTAAACATCTCGAATGATCATCTTGATTGGCATGGTAATATTCAAAATTATGTAAATTCAAAATTTAAAATTTTTAAACATCAAAACAGAAAACAGTATTCATTAATTAATAGAAACCTTAAAAAAAATTTTAAAAAAAAATTTTTTTCAGGAAAATTAATAATCCCTAATTTTCGAGCTTATAAAAAGTTCAAATTAAAAATTAAAAATTCTTATCTTGTATCAGATATAAATAATGAAAACATGTCCTTTGTTTTTACTCTAGTTAAATTACTTGGAATCACTGATAGATCCTTTTTAAAATCTCTAAATACTTTTGAAGGATTGCCTCATAGGTATGAAATCTTCTTAAAAAGAAAAAACTGTACTTTTATAAACGATTCTAAAGCCACTTCATTCGAAGCAGCTAAATTTGCTTTAAAAAATACTAAAAATATTTATTGGATTCTCGGAGGGTTGCCAAAGAAAAATGATAAAATAATTTTAAAAAATTTAAAAAAAAAAATTATAAAGTCTTATATCATCGGTAAAAATACCGATTTCTTTAAAAAACAAATTGAAAAAAAAGTTAATCATAAGATTACAAATAGTCTTAAAAATTCAATAATATCAATATTGAAAGATATAAGTGTTTCAAATAGAGAGAGTAACAATGTATTATTGAGTCCTGCGGCAGCCTCATATGATCAATTTTTAAATTTTGAAAAAAGAGGGAATGAATTTAAAAAATTAAGTAAATATTATGCACGAAAATTCATTTAAAATAATATTGATAAATTATTGGCGTAATATTGATAAAAAAATTTTTTTTAGTTTTTTAATATTATTTTTTCTTGGACTTTTTTTTTCATTTTCATCAACATCATCACTGGCTGGTGAGCGTTTAAACAAAGATTATTATTTCTTTTTTTCAAAACACTTAACCTTCACGCTGTTGGCACTTATTATTATGATTTTTATATCTATTTTAGATACCTCATTTTTAAAAAAATTAATCACTCCATTATTTCTTGTAACTTTTATTTTTTTAGCTCTTGTTCCAATTATCGGAGTTGAGGTTAAAGGAGCTAAAAGATGGATAGATTTTTACTTTTTTAGACTTCAACCAATAGAAGTTCTTAAACCTTTTTTTATTCTAGCAACTGTAAAAATTTTGACCTTAGAGAGATTTCAAAACACAAAAGTAAGGTATTTTTTTTGTTTCTTGCTTCTATCTTCAGTTATTATTTTTCTAATTGACCAGCCTGACCTAGGACAAAGTATTCTTCTAATTGGAACCTGGATTGCGACTGTATTTATATCTGGAGTAAGTTTATTTTACATCGTTGGGTTTTTTTCAATTTTTTTAATATCAATTACTACATTATTAATTACGATGCCTGAAAAATTTGGCTACATTACTAATCGTTTAATTTCTTTTTTAGATCCTAGCAAGGGAGACAAGTTTCAATCTACGTCAGCTTTGGATGCAATAAAACTTGGAGGTTTAAAAGGTCAAGGAATGGGAGAAGGAATTTTGAAAGACAGCGTTCCTGAAGCACACACAGATTATATAATTGCCATAATTTCAGAGGAATATGGATCAATTATCTCGATTATGATTGTTTTAATTTTTCTTTATATATCATTAAGAATAATAAAAAACTCTGTAAACCAAGAAGATAAATTAATCAAAATATCACTATGCGGTCTTGCTACATTGCTTATATTTCAAACCTTTATTCATTTAGGTGTTAATACAAATTTAATACCAACAACTGGTATGACATTACCTTTTTTGAGTTATGGCGGTTCCTCATTAATTGGTAGTGCAATACTTGCGGGTATAATTTTAAATTACACAAAAAATAAAACATATCTTTATGAATAAAAAAAAGAAAGCTTTTGTAGCAGTTGGCGGGACAGGCGGTCATGTGTTTCCTGGTTGCAACTTAGCAAAACATCTTGTTGATATAGGATATGAAATAGAAATCATAACAGATAAAAGGGGGCAATTATATTTGGATAAATTTAGAAATTATAAAATTACAGAGTTGCCTTCATCACCAATAATTTCTAAAAATATTTTTACGTTTTTTTACACTATTTTGCTTATATTTTACTCTTTTATAAAATCAGTCTTATTTTTAGCACTTAACAGACCGACTATTATTTTTGGAATGGGTGGATATGCATCATTTCCCGTTTGCATTGCTGCTTACATCTTAAGAATAGAATTTATTATTTACGAAAATAATTTAATCATTGGAAAAGCTAATAATTATTTATTACCATTTACAAAAAAAATTTTTGTTGCGTTTAAAGAAATTGAGGGAATTTCAGAAAAATATAATCACAAGGTAATTAAAATCGGAAATATCATTAAAAAAGAAATATTAAATTTTCCTCAAAAAAATTCTGAAAATTTAGGTTTTAAAGAATTAAGCATACTTGTTTTAGGAGGTAGCCAAGCCGCAAAAATATTTGCTGAGAAACTTCCTGAAATTTTTTGTAAATGTAAAAATTCCGGTATTAGTTTAAAAATTTATCAACATTGTTTATCTTATCAAGTTGAAAAACTAAAATTATTTTATGAAGAGAATTGTATGGAATTTGAAACTTTCAATTTTAGCAATAATCTTGAAGATTATTTTTCTAAAGTTAACTTAGCGATAACAAGATCTGGCTCATCTATGTTAGCAGAGTTGACAAATGCAAATATTCCATTTATTTCAGTACCCCTTCCTACTTCAGCAGATAACCATCAACTTAAAAATTCAATTTTTTATCAAGAAAACAATCTTGGCTTATTAATTGAGGAAAAAGAATTGAATGATAAATTATTTTACCATATTAATGAGATGAACAAAAATAATTCAATATTGAATAATATAAAAAAAAACCAGAGACAATTTTCTGACAAAAGCGTCTACATCAATATTGAAAGAGAACTTAAAAAAATAATAGATGAAAAAAATTAATCTAGGTCAAAAAGATGTGATCCATTTTGTTGGAATTGGTGGAATAGGAATGAGTGGCTTAGCACAAATAATGAAAAATATGGGTTTTAAAATTCAAGGAAGTGACCAAAGTAAAAGTAAAAATACTCAAAGCTGTTTAAAAGCTGGTATTAAGGTTTTTTTAGGACACTCTAGAGCTAACGTTAAAAGTTCTACAATAATGGTAAAGTCTTCAGCTATAAAAAATAATAACAATGAAATAAGATACGCAAAAGAAAAGAAAATACCTATTTATTCAAGAGCAGAAGTCCTAGCTGATGTAGTATCGTTAAAAAAAAATATAATAATTACTGGATCTCACGGAAAAACTACCACCACATCACTTATTGCTAAAATTTTATCTGATCAAAAATTAGATCCAACAATTATTAATGGTGGGGTTATCAATTCGTTGAATAGTAATGCAAAATTGGGAAAGGGGGAATGGGCAATTTTAGAAGCAGATGAGTCTGACGGCAGTTTCCTAAAATTACCTATGAATTATTCTATTGTTACTAATATTGATTTTGAACATATTGATTTTTACAAAACCTACAAAAATTTAGAGAATTCATTTATTAAATTTATAGAGAAAACCCCTCCAACCGGCAAAGCAATTGTTTGTATAGACAATAGAAATATTAGGAGAATTTTTAGTAAAATTAAAAACAAAAATATTCTCACATATGGTGTAAGTAAAAACGCAAATTACCGAATTACTAATATTAGATATAATATTGACTATTCTACATTTGATTTAGGCTATAAAAATATAAAGAAAAAAAATATTAAAATAAAAAACATTCAATTAAAACTTCTGGGAAAACATAATGTTCTTAATGCATCTGCTGCTATAGCAATTTGTCTGAATCTTGGTGTTAGTCAACAAATTATAAAAAAGACACTGAAAAAATTTTCTGGTGTTCAAAGAAGAATGACAAAAATATTTTCTAAAAACAAAAATGATTTTTATGATGATTATGCTCATCATCCCACTGAAATTAAATCAATCTTAGAAAGTGTTAAAAACGTTTACAAGAATAGAAAAATAATTTCTGTTTTTGAACCTCATCGTTATTCGAGAGTACTACCCTTAAAGGCAGAATTTGCTAGATCTTTTGCTAAATGTGACGTAGTTTTACTTTGTCCTATTTATGCCGCTGGAGAGAAGAAACACTCAAAATTTTGTTCTATTGAGTTTGCAAAATTAATTTCTCAAAAATCTAGAACTCAAGTTATAATTGCAAAAAACCAAAAAGAGATAGAAAAATATTTTAAAAATAATTTGATTAGTAATGAAATAATTATTGGCATGGGAGCTGGATTAATATCAAAATATATGAGAGATTTGCGGGAAGTTTTATGAGTTTAAGTCAATATTTGATAAAAAAATTTGAAAAAAATAT
>MDSZ01202117.1_pt1 | contig 11498 bp, 10 predicted proteins | sample 811201 | NCBI WGS metagenome assembly MDSZ01 (sample SAMN05326647, study PRJNA326480) | marine metagenome | isolation source: seawater | place: Indian Ocean: North | collected 2010 | reverse complement strand
GCATTAATTTGATTTTGCATTGCAGTATTAGCAGTATTAATTTGTCTTCTCCATTGAGTATTAGATTGCTCTACTACTGCTTGGTTTTGTGCATTCCATTGATTTCTTGCAAAATCTTGGTTTGAATTAAACTGGTCTATTTGTGTTGCTAATTGTGTATTAAACTTTTCAACATCAGCAGCTCTTTGAGCATCTCTAGCTGCAGCAGCATTTGTTTGACTTGCATTAAACTGTTCCATTGAATTTAATTGACTAGTATTATATTGTTCTATTTGAGCAGCTAAACTCATCATAAACTGGTCTCGTTGTTGCTCATTAGCAGCATTAAATTGTCTTGATGCATTTTCAGCAGCTTCAGCCGATAATATTCTTTGCTGTTGCTGTTGTGCTCTCATCATATTAGCTTGTTGTTCTGCATTCATATTAGCCATATCCATAGCTAAAAAGTTTTTAGAATTTTGTACAGCTAATCTTTCTCTTGTTCCTAAGTTTGCTAAATCCATTGAAGCCATAGCTGTAGCATTTTGCATAATAGCTTGTTGCTCTGCATTCATATTAGCAATAGTTACTGTCTGCATAAATTTACTATTAGCTAACTCAATTTGTTGAGCTGCTGAAAACTTAGCCATATCCATATTAGCTCTAGTTGTAGCATTTTGTATAGCTGATTGTTGGTCAACATTAAGTTGAGCTATACCCATTTGTTGTGCTAACTGTGCTTGAAGCTGATTAGTTTGTAAAGTTTTGTTAAGATTTGCAAGTTCTGTTTTTTCAGCATTACTTAATAATTCACTAGCAGCTAAATTACGAGAAGATAAATTAGCCAATCTCATTTGTTGTTCATTAGATAAATTAGCTAATTCCATTTGTTGTTTAAATCCAGCATTCTTAGCAAGAAAATCAGCAGCAGTTTGCATTTCTAATATTCTTTCTTGATTCTCTGCAGATTGATTAGCACCTTCAACATTAGCTTCTATTTGAAGCTCTGCCATATTTAGTTGTTGCTCATTACCAAGAGTCTGCATATTTATTTGTTGTTGGTTTTGAGACTTAACTAAAGCAGCTTGTTGTTGATTCTGTAAATTCTGTGTTCTTGTTTGCTGTTGTTGTTCAGCAGTAGTTATGACAGCTTGTTGGTCAAACTGACTTTGCATAACTCTCATCTGTTGAGACATTTGAGCTGTTTGACTTGCAGCAGTTTGTCTATTAGATAAGTTTTGTAATCTTAATTGTTGTTGTTGAGTAGCTTGTTGTAAGTTTGCTTGTTGCTCATTACTTAAATTTTGAGCTGCTCTAGCTTGTAAAGCTTGTGCATTACTTTGAGCCATTGGTAAAGCACTTTGTACAATAGCATTAAACAATGCATCTCTACCTACAGTAGAAACAGCAATACCTCTAGAAGCCATAGCTTGATTAACTCTATCAACTGCTGGTTTTGCCCATCTAGGTATTTCACCATCTTCCATACCACCAAGTAATGTTTCCATTTGTGATGATACTAAAGCTTCTTGAGGTAAAGCAGCAATAGCAGCTTGTACTTCTACAGGTTCATTATCTATTTGAGCTTGAACTGTCGCAGGGTCTTGTACAACTGCAGCAGCTATATCTGATGGTAAATCTGCAGTTTCTGCTATCATATCTGCAGCAGCACCTTGAGCAGCAGTACCTTTTACAACTCTTTGTTTTGCAGCTTCATATCCAACAGTATCATTAATCGCAGCAGCAACTGCATCTGGAGCAGTTTCTCCAAGAATAGTTTCCCTTTCTTGTCTTTCAGCATCAGGAGTTATATTAATTGTAGTATCTTCTCCTTCAACCTCATCAACTAAATATGTGCCTGTAAGAATATCATCAACTCTTGTAGCTTGTGCAGCTTCAGCTTGTAATTCATTAACAGTTGCAAATTTAACATCTGATGTTATTTCACCGGGAGCTACATCTTCTATTTGTCTTGCTTCTCTTTCTCTTGCAGCTTGAACATCAGCAACTTCATCACTTACAAAAGAATCAAATCTAGCAGCTTTTCTTTCTTCTGGAGTTGTCGCTGTAGCAGTAGTTCCTTCTCTAACTTGTTCTGGTGCAACTGCTTCAGCTTGTCTTTGACCTACAGTTGTAGGAGCTGCCATAGTTGTAGTTTGTTGTGGAGTTCCCTCTTCTATTTTAACAGCATCAGGTATAATAGCAGCATCAGGAACTTCTCCTCTTGCAGCAGCCTCTGCCATATCTCTAGCTACATTAGTTTCTGTAGGTGTTTCCTCTGGAGGTGTAACTGGAGGGTCTTCATTAGGTGGAGGAGGTGGTGGTACATCAGGTGGAGGTGGTGGTACATCATTTCTTTGGTTTCCTCCTCTATCAGGACCATCTTTTCTTCTTTCGGATTGAAACATTCCTGAAATACCACTAGCTTGAGGTCTGTCTTCTTGTTGTATAGACATTTCATCTTCTTCTCTCATTTTGTTTCTTTGAAACGCTTGTTGAAAAGGATTACCTTTTACCATATTACCAGTTTGATAACCTACTCTACCACCAGTACGCATATCTACTCTATTGCCTGTAGTATATCTATTTCTTTTTTTCTTTTCTTTTTTTGTCATTATTTTTTCCTGCACGATGTAGCAGCTTCATAAGAAGTTTAGGTTTATCTGTCATCATTATGATTACTGCTCGTTTCATTTTACCTCAAATAGTTTGTCAACCTTTTCATGTAATTTTTCTACTCTATCCATTAGAGTATTCATATCATCTTTTAATTCTTGTTTAGTTACATAGTCTTTTGCAATCTCTTCACGAGTTTTGTTTAAGAGTATGTCAATTCTTTTAGCCTCTGCAGTATTACCACGAATACCATAGAGTATAGGAGCTAACACCAATGTTATAAAAATGTTCCAAAATAAATAAGGTGTTATTTCCATATTATATTCCTTTATATAATAGTATATAGTTATTAACTAGTTTTGTCAAGTTTTTATTTTACAACTCTAAAAAGTTAAACCATCCTGTAATAATATATTTTTCTTGGTTCTCAGATATTTGTCCTCTATGAGTGTGAGTCCACCCTGCAGGAAAAATAATTGTTGAACCTTTTTTAGCTTTTGTAATATAGTCTTGATATAAAAATTCTGTTCCTCCATTTTCAACATCATTAAGATAAGTACTAAAAACTAAGTGTCTATTTATAACATTACGATTGCCATCATTTTCTGAATGCCATTTATAAAAACCCCATCCTTTGTCGTAATATTGTATTTTAGTTCCATGATTAATACCAAAAAACTCAACATCATTTGCAAATTTATATTTTGAAATATATTGTTCTAGGCATTTTAATAATTCATCTCTATATAAAAAGTTTGTTAAATTTTCAGGAGATATTATTATTTCTAATGATTTTTTAAATTTTTTATCTACCCTATTATTACCTACTGTACCGTCTTCTGCGTTATCTTTATTAGCGTACCAATAATCTATTAGTTCATCAACAGCTTTGTCATTTATTTGATACTCTTCTATAAAGTTCATTGTTTAAAGTAAGATGGTAATCCAATCATAGGTCTACCATCGTATTTATTTTTTTCAGAATCTTTACCACTTGCATCGTTGTAGTGTAAAAAAACTTGTCCACAGTTTTCACCTGTAAAAGGTTCTCTCCAATGTTCTACATCACAACCACAATACATTAACATATCTCCTTGATTTAAATTTATTTCAATATTAGGTTCTAAAAAAATTGACCAATTATCACCACCTAAATTTAAAGTAGTAGATATTTCACATGAGTATCTATCTTTATGTTTTTTTAACTCATCGCCCTTTTTATAAATTCTAGCGTATGAATATGTTTCAATAAGTTTAACTCCTGATTCTTTTTCCATTATAGGTTTTACTTTTTGTAATAAAGTTTCCATAACTATATCTGAATAATGTGAATATGTTTCAGGTATTTGGGAGTCATTCCAAACTCCAAAGTATTCAGTAAACTGTGATATATATCTTTCATCAAATAAATATCTAGCTACAGCTCTTTTATTTAAAAAATATTGATAACAAAAATCTGCTAGTTCTTTTGATATAGCACCTTTTATTACTTGATATTTATCTTTTTTAAAACTCATTTAAAAGGGTATCCTAAATTCCAACATACTAAAGAATGTCGTGTTCCTTTTGTTACTGGCTTTACTCTATGCCAAACAAAAGAAGGAAAAACTATTACACTACCTTTTTGTCTTACTTCTTCACATATTCTTGGTTGTGAACCTTCGTCTGTATTTCTAAAATCAAACTCTAAATCTCCACCTTCATATTCATCAGGGTCAGTAAGTGATACAGTCATACTAAGTTTTCTTAACTTACCATGTATATTTTTATTATCTGGCTCGTTATAAAAGTCTTCATATGAATCACAATGCCAATCATAAAACTGTCCTTTTTTATATTCTGTAAACTGACAAGCTTCACTATAATCCCAATCAAAATTCCAACCAGCACTTGCATTTGCTTGATGTATGTAAGGTTGTATTTCTTTATATATCCATCTATCACTCATCCATACAATATCTGATTTTCTTTTTTTTTGAATGTTTTTTAATTGTACTTCTGTAAGTTCTTTTTTATTATTGTTTCCTGTAACAGCTATTTCTTTTTTTTGTTCTTTACCGTAACGAACTATGTCGTCACATATTCTTTCTGGTATAGCAGATTTAAAATACCAATAATACCATTTAAGATTCATATTTTTTTCCTATGTTTTTATATTTTTCTATAACAGAAGGAAGTAAAAAATCTTCTATTGGGTACGGTTTCTTTTCTATTTTATCTGTTCTTATTGTGTGTAAATCTACATCACCAAAAATAGAATCATCATACTGTACCCCTTGTATTTCAAATTGTTTTAAATTTTTATAAGTATGTTTAAACTTAGGTATATTAAAAAAATTGTAAATACTATTAACTGTACTTTGTGGGTTAGCAATTAATTGGTCATATGTAATAAACAAATGTTCATAATTTTTTTGTATTAAATCAATTTGTTTAATAACATTTCCTAAAACACCTGTTTCTGGATTCATATAATAATCTGAATCTATTTCAAGATTTTCTTTTTTAACTTTATATGCTTTTAATAATGAAGCTAAACACTCTAAAGGGTTTCTATACAAAATTAAAAATTTAATCTTTTTATCAAAATACTTTTCTAATAATTCAAGGTTACCATCTGACCACCAATTTGACCTATTAATAACATATTTTGTTTTAAATGTTTCAGAATAAGTATAAAAAGTTTTCCTAATAACATTGTCTAAAGACTCATTGTGAGGAAAGTTTTGGTGTTGAGATAATCTTAAATCTTTTTGATTTTTAATTAAATCAAGTTGGTAAATAATTTCAGTAAGAGGACTATTAGCTGTAAAAGTTATATCTTTATTTTGATTTAAAATACTACCAAGTAAAGTATTACCAGAACGCTGTAAGCTTATACAAAAATATAATTCCATTAATAAGCTAAATTAAATCCAGTCGCCGTCTTTTTTTAATTTATATACTTTACTTAAACTCCAAACACTTGATGCACTAAAAGTACCAAACGGGTCATTAACAGCAACAAATCCTGAACCACCAGCTTGACCTGTCCATGAAACACCGGGTGAAGGACCATAAGCTCCACCACCTCCACCACCACCTCTATTGATAGTGCCTTCAGTTGCTGCCAAAGAAGGGTCAGAGCCACTTCCATATCCTGTTCCTCCAGTACCTCCCGGACCGGGAGCACCTCCTTCGTTATCAGGAGCTGTAAGAGTGCTATCACCTGCTGCTCCTCCACCACCGTCTGCATAAGCTACTGGTGAACCTGTAATAGCAGATGTTACACCTTGTCCACCTCTGCCTCCAGTAACATTATTAGGATTTCCTTTTTGACCAGCTTCACCTGCTCCACCACCACCTACAGCACAACCATAGTTTGATGCTGGACTTCTAGCACCTCCAGCTGGAAAACCTTGGTTAGCTGTTCCTGCACCTGCAGCACTTCCGTCAGGTTTATTACCAACGCCATACCAAATACCAGAACCTCCACCTGAACCTCCGTCTTGTCCAAGTTGAGTACCACCTGCAGGGTTTCCTGCTGCTGGTCCAATATAAGCAAATCTACCTCCACCTGAACCTCCTCCTTCAGAGGTTATAGGACCAAAGCTAGAATCTGAACCTTTATTCCAAAAGTTATGAGCAGTTATATCTGCACCACCTGCTCCAACAACAACAGGTATTGTTGAACCTGCAGTAACTGTTAAAGCTGGTTCTGCTGAAGCACCTCCACCGGATGCTTCTCCGGGTGTAGATGACCTGTAACCACCAGCTCCTCCACCTCCACCAAAGAAACCTCCTGCTCCACCACCAGCAACTACTAAATAAGTTACTGAGGTTGTTTTAGAAGGCACTACATAGTTTGTACTGCTATTAAAAGATGTTACTTTTGCAGAAAAAACTGGCTCATGGTCTGCTCCTATTAATGGACTTCTTTGATTTCTTGTAAGATTTGTAATAGCCATATTATTAATCCTCGTTCCATTGTAAATTAGTAGAATCCCAAACATAAGGAGTTTCTGTTATAGGGTCTGTACTGTCGTCAAATGTTCTACCTAACCATCTTTGATTATCTTCATCCCATGTTGCGTTAGCTCTAAAACCACCTATATCAACTGTGTTTGGAAAAGTTACTGGTGCTTTCCAATCATCATTTGAGTCTAAAGACCAAGATGGATAAGGTTGTGGTTCTATAAATTTATCTTTACTTGCATCGTAAGTAACACCAATACCTGCAAATCGTTTTCTAAAATTATGATTATAAGAAGTTTGTTTCCAAGCAACACCATTTTCTGAATTTGGAACAATCGTTGCTACAAAAGTTTCTGCTTCTGTACTTAAATCTCCACCATTAGAATCTACATCCTCGTTGGATATTACTATTACTCTTATTACTATATTGTTGCTGTCAAGTTCTGCAAAATGAGCCATCTTCTAACTCCTTATGCATCATTTAAAATTTCACCAGATACTGTGTATTCTAAATCATTATTAGCACTACCTTGTATCTTTAATATATCTGTTTCATCTAAATATAACTGAGAGTTTTTATCTATAACCACTAATGTTGAATCTGCTGGTACTGCAACTGTCGATGCAATAGCTCGAGATGTACTATCATTATCAGTTGATATTGAAATAGATACGGTAGCTGAATTAGTACCATCTACATTCGCAATTATTATTGTGTTTATTTTACGACATGTTTCTGCTGTCACATCAATAATATCTTGATTAGAAGTTGTAACTGCACCATTTATTGTGAATGGAGTTACCGTAGTTACATTTACTAAATTTGGTGTTGCCATTTTATTCTCCTATATTATCCAAAGACTAAAGCCATAGCAATAGCTTTACCTGTTGTAGCTTTTGTATCAAGCTGTGTTTGTATGTTGGAAGTTACTCCATCAACATAATTTAATTCTGCTGCTGTAGCTGTTACATCTGTTCCACCTATATCAAGTGTAGTCATTGAAACTTCACCAGCTATAAGTGTTCCAGCAGCATAACCAGTTGCTGAGGTATTAACAGTTGTACTAGGTTCTGTTTGTGAATCTACAAATAATCTAAAAGTATTATCAGTAGAAGCATCAAAGAAAAGACCAGCATATTTAGTTGTACTGGACTCTACATATTTACCAAAGAAACCAAAGTCTGTAGCATTACCACTATTATTATTAGATAGTGATTGAAAATTAGAGTTAGATACTGTTGCACCTGTTTGTGTTGTAGTACCTGTAACTACTAAGTTTCCTGAAACTGTTAAATCATTTGCAATGGTTACATCGTTAGATAGCTTAGCACCTGTAACTTGGTCGTCTGCAATATGTGCAGTATCAATACTACCATCTGCTATTTGAGCAGAATCAATAGCATCATCTGCTATCATAGAGTTTACAATAACATCGCTACCAATTACAAAGTCTAGTGTATTATCACTATCATCATAAGTTACTGCTATGCCAGTTTCTGTATTTGAACTAACCATAGCACCAACTGTATCTGAAATAGTTTCAGCTAAAGTTGTACCATTAACTGTTATAGCATCTGCTTCTAATGTACCATCAATATCAACATCACCTGAAATATCTAAAGTTGCTGCTACTAATTCACCACCAATAGTTAAGTTACCAGAACTAGGATTATATGTAAATCCTGTATCAGTTTCTAATCCTTGACTTCCAGTTGAACCATCAACAAATACAGGGAATATAGTTTCATCTGTACTGTTATTAGCTGATACTGTTACAGAAGTAGCAACTGCTGCTGTACCTGTAATGTCACTTGATGTTAAAGCTATTGTACCTGTTGTGTTTGGTAAAGTAAGTGTAATATTACCTGAATAAGCTGAGTGAGCTGCTGATTGTAATCTTGCATAGTGAGCATTTGAAGACTCGCAATAAAAATCTATGTATGATTGTGTACCACCATTTTTAATAGCTATAGCACCTTGAGATATTTCTACTCCATTTGTAGAGCCACCAGCAACACCTAATGTTCCTGCAATAGTAGCATTAGTATCTGCTGTTAAAACACCAGTAACATCTAATGTACCTGCAATGTCTATATTAGTATCAAGCATAGAACTAACAATAGAGTCATTACCAATTACAAAATCTAATGTATTATCTGAATCATCGTAAGTTACAGATATACCTGTTTCAGTATTAGAGCTAACCATAGCTCCTACAGTATCACTAATAGTTTCTGCTAGTGTTGTACCACCAATAGTAATTGCATCAGCTTCTAATGTTCCATCAATATCAGCATCACCACTAATGTCTAAAGTAGCTGCATCTAATTCTCCAGTAATAGTAATATTTCTACCACCAGTAATGTCTTTATTAGCATCTGTAATAATTGCTTTACTTGCTATTACTGTTCCGTTTGTTATACCATCTATAAGATTAATATCTGTAGCACTTGCTGTAACACCATCTAAAATATTTAATTCTGCTGCAGTACTTGTAACTGTTGTACCATTTATAGATAAAGCATCTGTTTCAAGTGTACCATCTATATCTACATTTCCTGATATATCTAAACTAGCTGCTGTTATTTCGCCACCAACTGTAAGAGTTGTAGCCATATCTACTGCACCGTCAATATCTACTACATCAAGATTAGTTGTACCATCTACATCTATATCGCCTGATATATCTAAAGCTGTACCAATTAAAGTTTGTGAAAATGTTACTTGTCCATTAGCAGCAATAGTCATTGCATCTACATCTGAAGCAGAACCAATAGTTTTACCATCACCAATAATAAGGTCATCAGTTAGTGTAACAATACCTGTAACACCTAAAGTTCCTGCGACTGTAGCATTTATATCTACATCTAATGTATCTATATGTGCTGTTCCGTCTATATATAAATCTCTCCATTCTTGTGAAGAACTACCTAAATCATATGTATCATCATCATCAGGTATAATATTAGAATCTACATCAGCTCCAAATACTACATTATCTGTAGCTGCATCACCCATAGTAATAGTACCACCATTAAATGTTGTAGTACCTGTTACTGTAAGATTACCACCTACTGCTAAGTTACCAGAAATATCTGCAGCACCATTTATATCTATTGTGGTTGCTGCTATTTGTATTTCTGTATCAGCTACTAAATCTAATTGTCCATCAGTACTAGAATTAATATATATAGCTGTATCTCTAAACTGTATTTTTTCTGTTGTAGCAATTAATAAATCATCAGAAAACTCAAAGTAATCTTCATCTTCTTTCCAAGTTAAAACACCATCATTTGTTGAAGCGTTAAATGTAATAGCAATATCATTATCAGTATTAGTACCAAATACTAAAGCATTACTAAATAAATTAGAAATTGGACCACCATCACCTGTTGTACTACCATCATGGGTATGTCCTGAACTTACATTAAAAGCATTTACTAATTGATTATACTCATTATTAAAAAGTGCAGCAGTAATGGTATCTCCATCACTAAATGAACTTTGTCTAGTATATCCTGCCATTTTTTATATCTCCTATTGTCTTCCTGAAGGTCTATATGTTACATATAGTCCATTGATTGAATATGGTGCATTAGTATCTGCACTAAAAATTTTAAAAAAATTACTATGACCACTACCTGTTAAACTTTGTCTTACCAATGGTTGTTGTGATGCTCCAAATATTATAGCATTAAATGCAGCAACTCCAAAAATAGCTGGTTCTGGTACAGAATCTAAAACTATATCTGCTGGTTGTGGTACTGTATTGTCTTCATAATCAAATTTATATCTTAATGTTGGTTGACATTCTCCTTCTGGAGTGAATGAAATTTTAGCATAATCTAAAGTTTTTAATGTTCCTAAATCTCCATAATCAAAATCTGGTGATTGATACTCAGCTTCTACATTTGTAGATGTACCTGCTGGATTAAAAGAACTACCAGTATCGTGATTATAAATATAACCATCTCTATCACCATGATAAAATTTTTCTACTCCATTACTATCAAATCCTGATGTTATAGCTGGAGCTTGTATGCCTAATGTTTCTGACCATTCAAAACCATTAGGTCTTAATGTTCCTATAATTCCTTTTGAAGATACAACTGGTTCAGTATCAGCACTATAAAACATTCTATATTGTGATTTATCTCTAATAACTACACTACTAAATTGTAAATCTTCTGTATTTAATATATCATTAATAATAGGTTGTATAGCTTGACTTATAGTTCCTAATTCAACATCACCAATTCTTGCAGTACCAGCAACTGTTCTAAATCCATCTGGTGCTAAAAATATTAAGTCACCAGCAATCTCTTGAATAGTCTGACCATCAACACAACCTACATTTTTTGTAACCGGTACTATTGCAACAGTACTAGAATCATTTATATTTTGCAATTTAAATATTGAGTTTTGACAAAATATAAATAGTTCATTACGGAAACTTTTTAATCCTACTACTTTATCTTCTAATGTTATACTACCTGAACCTGTACCACTAAAACTATCTATATCACCAGTTGCACTATAATATATAGTATTAGGTGTAGTAGGGTCTCCAGCTACAACTAAGTGATTATCATGGATAGTACAAAACTTTGCTGTTTTAGAACCACTAATTGTTATTTGACTAACAAAATAAGTTCTTGAAGATAATGCAGTTCCAGTACCTGTCATTTTAAATAAGAAAGGTTTATTATTACCACTCTTATCTGTTATAACTAATTCACCATAATCTGAAGTTCCTTCAAATAATGCAAACTCACATTGGTCTATAGAAGTTAAACTTAACTCACTACGACCTGAAAAAGTACTAAAATTATCACCAGCAGAATCTACACTAGCTTTATTTATTTGTAAATAACTTGTACCATCTTGACTAAAAAATATATCATTACCTGCTACAGCTACTACACCATCTGCATAAACTGATAAACCT
>MDSZ01133575.1_pt1 | contig 11498 bp, 7 predicted proteins | sample 811201 | NCBI WGS metagenome assembly MDSZ01 (sample SAMN05326647, study PRJNA326480) | marine metagenome | isolation source: seawater | place: Indian Ocean: North | collected 2010 | reverse complement strand
TTATATAATACAATAAACGATTTATTTGAAGACTTTCAAGAAAATCATAGAAAATTTGAAGAAAAAGGTATAAAAGCTGCTGGTGGTAGAGCTAGAAAATCTTTAGGTGAAATTAAAAAATTAGTTACATCATACAGACAAGCTTCAGTTTCAGAATCAAAATAAGACAAAATAGGAGGTTATAATGGCAGATGAGCAAAAATTTCCAAGTGAAATAGTTGACTTACCAAGTGGTGGTAAAGTATATGGTGAAAATTCTCCATTGAAAGATGGTACGATTGAAATCAAGTATATGACTGCAAAAGAAGAAGATATTCTTACTTCACAGAATCTAATCAGAAAAGGTATAGTATTAGAAAAACTATTAGATTCGTTGATTTTAACAAAAGGTGTCGTATCTGATGATTTACTAACAGGTGACAGAAATGCTGTATTGGTATCAGCTAGAGTTTTAGCCTATGGTCCTGAATATGAATGTAACATTACAAATCCAAATACTGATGAAACTATGGAACATTCTTTTGACTTAACTTCATGTGAATACAAAATATTACCTGATGATGTTGATTATAGTAATAATAAGTTTAAATTTAAACTGCCAGGTTCGGGTATAAACATCACTTTTAAACTATTGACAGGTAAAGATGAAAAAGCTGTTGATGCTGAACTTAAATCTATGTCCAAAATAGGTGCCACTCGTGAAATGACAACAAGATTGAGATATATTATAACATCGGTTGATGGTAAAGATGACAAAGCTACAATTAATAGTTTTGTGGATAATATGCTATCAAGAGATTCATTAGCTTTAAGAAAAGAAGTTCAAAGAATACAACCTGATATTGATTTAACTCAAGAAGTTGATTTTGAAGGAGACGCAGTCAAGGTAGATATACCAATGACTGCAAACTTTTTTTGGCCTTCCGACCAATTATAGAAAAGAGTTTCACGACAACATATTTAGTCTAATATATTATTCTAATGGTGGCTTTGGTCATCATGATGTTTATACCATGCCCGTTTATTTGCGTAGATTCTATACAAATACATTAATAGAAACAAAAAAACAAGAAAATAAACAACAAGAAGATTCTGTTAAACAAATAAAACAACAACAAAAAGTTATGCAATCTCGTGCTAAAAGAGGAAGGTAATCCTTAAATAATTTTACTTTTTTTATATTTATATATGAATACTTACATTTGGAGAGCTGAATGAACAAAAAATCATATATGAGCGATAAAAACATAATTGAAGAATCTTTTTTCAAAAAATTAGCTGGAATCCTCAGACTAGCTAAAACATCCAAAGCTAAAAAAACTAAAAGTACAGATGATAAACTTAATAAAAATCTCAAAGATGTGAATGATAGTATATCTAATTTGGAAAAAAGTTTTGAAGATTTATATGGTAAAAAGTTTAATTTTGCAAGAATGACTATTGACGACTTAAAAAAAGATTTAAGAGTTTAAAAGATGGCTAATAAGAAATTAAGTGAATTAAAGGAATATAGGAATCTACTCCGAGAAATAAACTTCATAAACGAAGAAGAATTAAATTCCAGTCAACAGGCTTGGTTAGAACGTGCGAAAGAAATATTAGAAAAAACTGCAGACATCAAAGATGCCACGGATGATCAAGTTGATGCTACTAAAGATATACTGAAGTCGTTAAATGGTATAATAACAGGTAGTGGCAAACACAGAGATATCCAAAAACATATAGATACTATCTTAAAAAGTCAAAATGATTCGGTAAAAGGTATCGCCAATAATATGGATGATATTAATAAGAAAACAAAGACTTTACGTGACCAGTGGAAACAATATATGAAAGAAGGTACTGCTGGGTTAGAAGATCAAAATAATTCATTTAGTATGATGGATGGTTTAGTCGGTGGTATTGGTATGAAAATGATTAGAATGGTTAAAGCTCCAATGTTAGCTGTGGCTGGTGGTGCAGCCTTGACGGTTAAATTATTTGCAAATTTCAATGATAGATTAGATACAACAGGTAGAAATTTTGGAACTGTAGCTGTAAACGGACTGGCTTTACAAGAATCAACAGTAAATGTTAAAGCTAATATGGAAAGAATTGGCAAAACATTAGATGAAGCTCAAAAGATGGGAAAAGAATTAGGTGGGGCTATGGTTATGACAGCAGAAGCGGCTCAAAGTATAGGTTTAGCGGTATATGATACATCAGCAGAATTAGGTGTTAGTTCAGATACAATAAAAACTAATTTTGTTAATTTCAGAAAAATTGTAGGTCTAACTGAAGAAGACGCCATACATCAACAAAAAATAACAAAATATGTAATGCAACAAAAAGGGTTTACTGGAAGTATATCCGCTATAATGGATGAAATTGCTGGTTCATCTGGTTTATTGGTGGGAACATCAAAAGACACTTTGAAAAATTTTATACAAACAGCTGTAAACGCTAAAACATTAGGTTTAGAATTAAAAGACATAGAAGCTATCAGAAATAAAATGTTAAATGTAGAAGACGCCATGAAATCTGGAATGAGAGCTAGAATGTTATTGGGTGTCAAACTAAATACACAAGAATTAACCAGATTATCTTTATTAGATAAAGATGACGAATTACAAAGATCAATATTTAATCAATTACAAAGTCAAAATCTATCACAGATTGATACAAGATATGAAGTTGGTTTATTGGCTGATGCTACTGGATTAAGTGCAGAAAAAATGCAAATGTTCTTGAACGCTATTAAAGAAGGAAGAAGTTTTACTGATTTAACACAAGAGAGTATGGCGGCTGCCGCTGTTGAAGCTAAAAAAGTATCAGACGAAATGGGTGGTGGTCAGGGTGCAGCTAGTGCAAGCACTCAACTTTCAAGAGAAATGACGGCTATACAAACCATAATGACAGGTGAAAATGGGTTAGGACCAATGTTTGAAGGATTAAATACTTCAATACAAGGAATGGCCGATGCATTAGAAACCGCTGCAGGTCAGCTGGAAATAATACGAGATATATTAATAGCTATTGGTGCTTTAGCAGCATTTAAATTTCTTAAAAAGGGTGGTAAGATACCTGGATTAACAGGAAAAAATGTAAAACCACCAAAAAATGTACCTTTGAAAAAAGATAAAACGCCGGATATGAGATATAAAGTTAACAAAAATCCCAAAACAAGTGTTGCACCAAAAGTTAATAATCCAAAAGGTGGTTTTGGTAAGGGTATGATGGGATTTGATGCATTAGTGGCAGGAACAAGTATTGCAATGGCGGATGATAAATCTGAAGCTGCAAAACAAGTCATCAATGACGCAAAAGATAGCTGGGCTACCTGGATGGCAGCTGGTGGTGGAGTTCTTGGTGCTGGTGTAGCCGGAGTCGCTGGAAATCTTACTGGAGTTGGTTTAGCTTTACCAGAAGAAGCTTTAACCATACCAGGAGGTGCATGGTTGGGCACTAAACTAGGATATGGATTAGGTTCTATAATGGATTGGGGATCTTCATTTTTTGGTGATGACTTCATTGTAAGACCGGGTCAAAAACAAATAATGAGATTTAATAAAGACGATTTGGTAATAGGTGGTACTAATTTAGGTGGTGCAATGGGTGGTGGTGGAGGTGGTGTTGATTACGATCAACTAGCAAATTCTATGGTAAAAGTTATGAATGAAAACCTACACATAAAAGGTGAAGTAGCAAATAGAAAACAAATTAACGCAGTTCTAACAACTGGAGCTTTCTAATGGGATTAGATAAACTAAAAAGTATATTTAATGAAGGTGTTGGAAGTAAAACTGTAAATTACTTCAAAGATTTTAATGCATCAGGATTTGATAGAAACTTTACACCTGGTTCTAAAACAAAATATAAACAAGATTCAAGTCAATTGGATATAGAATCATCTAATGGGCAGATGACATACACCACCGTTAACAAATATCAAGACGCTTTAAATGCATCACCATTTGGATTATTACCAGCTAAAAGTCAACAACTCATACAAAATTCAAATAATCCTTTACTATCAAATCATTGGGATGATATAGGAAGTTTAACTACTACAGGTCCAAATAATGTATCACAAGAAGTAGACTTTTTAAGCAATGTTGGTTATCCATATGGACAAGGTATATCAAATTCTATATCTGGATTTAAATCAGGACTTGTTCACAAATTCAATACTTTTTATGTAGGCTTTGACGAAGGCACATCACCAACAAGTTTGGGTGATTTACTTCAATTAAGAAATTACCCATTTGTTGATGACAGTACAAACCCAATAACAGAATTATATAATGAAAGGGAATATGATCCAAGATATCCTGGTAGGGGAGCACCATTGGACAAGTTTTTCAATGAACAGAACCCATACAAAGGTTCTGCCTTGGATGAACTTTTAGGTTACCAATTTAATCCACTTGCAAATGATTTAACAGATGGTGACACATATTTAAGTATACCATCTAACGCTGGTATGTATAACTTCACAGATAGTAATATTTTAAAATTATATAATCCTAATGGTGATGAACCTGGATATACATTTGATCCAAGACAAGAAAAAATTGGAGTTTTACCAACTGGACAAACAGATGTTAAATTTCCAAACCCAAAAAATCCATACGTGGGAACTAAATTCGATGACCCACTAGTGGCAGGTTTGGAAGGGGGTGGTAATTGGAATACAATTTCAGATAGTGGAATTATTACAAAATATTCTGATGTATTTAGGGTAATTAACACACCAAGTATGGAAAATATTTTAGAAGGTGGGTTTATGCAAAATAATACAAATTTAAATGCTTTACGGAAATGGGAAACAGATACAGGTTTGAATTTTGGTGATGGAACTGATGATGAAGATCCAGCTTCTACATTTAATGTGACAGGTATGTTAGAACCAGGTAAATATTTAACTATAGGTGCTGAAAATCCAATTAATCTGGCAAATTCAAGTTGGTATTTTAATAGGGGAGTACAAGAAGGTTTACCTAATATTAATACACTTGTTGATTTTAATAGTATAATACCTGATGTAACTCAAAGAACATCAACTAAATTTACAATAAAAGCTGGAAAATTAGCAGAATATGACGAAGATAATCCAAATGTTGGAACTTCATATGAAACCATGTTTGATGGTAATCTTCAGAAATTAAAACAAGGTGGACCTGTAACTAATGATAGTATTAATATACGATATGGTTCAGATGAAACAAATCCAAGGGGTTTAGAACCTTATTTTATCAGTAAATATAGACAAGGATCTGTTCCTATAGATACTGAAAATGATTTTGAAGATGGTTCTAATGCAACTGAAGCTTCTTTAAGAAATAAAACAAGAATAACATCATTTTTATCTTCGAGTAAAGGTAGTGAATTTAAAGATAAAGCTACATTGGCTAGTAAATTAAGAACAAGTGAAGATAAATTGAAAAATTGGGATTGGACAAGTGTACCAGATAGTATGGGCAATTTATCACCAACAATAGATTCAGAAGGTAATCAAGTTAGGGTAAATAATGTATATGATACGGAAGAAAAGAAAGTTAAAACTTCACATTTTAGATATTCCGATAGTTTTCAAGGTGAAAAAGAAAATAGAGGTGCTTTAGAAGATGTATTAATTTCAACTGTAAATAACGCTATAGAATTAGCAGCTGGTGAATTTACAGTACGTGAAATGGCATTTGAAATAGCCAGAGATGCAATAAGATCTCTACAAGAAGTATCAAAAGATAACAAAAAAAATGTACATACAGGTATAAGATCTTTTGCAAAACAAGCAATAGGTAGAACAGTAGGAAAACAAGATGGTGACATTAGAACATTAACTCCGGTAAGGGAAGGAAGATTTATGGAATTAGCCTATCCAGATGCTGTTGATAATCTTGAACATGAAAAACATGGGTTACCTTTCTATTTTAAAGACATGAGAGATAATGCATATGTTCACTTTAGAGCTTATATAGATTCTATTACTGAAAATTTAACACCAACTTGGAATGAAGAAAACTTCATAGGTAGAAGTGAATCTGTATATTTATATGATAAAACATCTCGTGATATAGCTTTTACTTTAAAGTTATATGCAAATTCAGAAGATGAATTGATGGCCATATACGAAAAAATGAATCAATTGACTTCTATGACATATCCACAATATAGAAAAGATGAAATTAATTTTCCGGTAGAAAAAAGTTGGAACTTATTAAGAGGGGCACCAAGTAGATATGCAAATCAAAGACCTAAACCACCATTGTCTAAATTAAGGATTGGTGAATTATTTGGAACTAGAAATAATGAGTTGATGGGTTTTATAAGAAGTTTAAATTATTCATGGCCTGAATCAGGAACTTGGGAAACAAGAAGGGGTATAAGAGTACCAAAACATATCGTAGCTTCTATAACATTTCAAGTTATACATGAAGAAGTTCCAAATAGGGATACAAAATTTTATGGTATTAAGAGTCAAGTGGACCAACTTACAGATTTGTTTATAAAAATGGTAGATTTGGCGGAAGTTGGTAGGACAGATTCTATAACAATGGAACTCGCAGAAACTACTTTGAGAGAAATAGGGCAACTTGTTAATTTATCTTCTCAAATAGGTGATGAAAGAGTTCCAGGACAACTTTTTTAGGAATTAACTATGTCAAGATATGATAATACAAAAATAGTGGAAGTAGACGGTAAAAGAATAAAACAAACTACTTTGTATGAAAATGTGCCAAAAACAAATGATGACATATATGTTATGACGCAATATGGTGATAGGTTAGATTTATTAGCTCACCAGTTTTATGGGGATTCTTCATTGTGGTGGTTTATAGCCAAAGCAAATAATTTGAAATTCAACACTGTTGAAATTGGAACTACTTTAAGAATACCTTCCTCTATTGAATTAGCCAAAGGTGAATAATGGCCAAATATAATTCTATATACGATTCAATCTTCGGTTCCGATTTATCTCCAGATATTAGAAAAGAACTTGATAAAAGACAAAATTTATCAGGTAAACTAAACGCTACTTCTACCTATGATGCAACATCTAATTTTATGGAAGGTCCGGTTAATATTCTCAACTCTGTTTCAAGTACACGAAATGCTGCATTTATGTCTGATAAAGCAGTATGGGCTAGGATGTGGACAGGTGTACGTCAAGTAGAAAAAGTGGAAGGTGATTCAAAAACTGGACTTAAAAATTACGATTGGCGTTGTTATGTTGTCGGAAATAATATATATAAAGACTATCAAGACAACAAACTTTTACCTTCACCAGCTGGTAGTCAGTTAGCTTACAATAGATTTGATAAACCTTCAGCTGGAATAACAAGTATAAGCACTGATTTGGCAAGTGAAGGTAAAAATCATGGTGCTATAATAAATGTAACGATTAATTTTTCAGTTTTTAATCTATTTGATTATGAACAAATTTTTATGAAATATTTTTTAAAACCACAAGCTAAAATTTTTGTAGATTATGGTTGGAATAAATCGGATATTTATGATCCGTATGAAATTGTTGGTGATAAAGATTGGGTGGAAAAAATATATAAAGTTCCATTTACAAATGATGAAAATTCTTCATATGGATGGCAAGGGTCTGGTTTAGATGCTGGGTTTGGAAGTAAAGTAAAAGGTGGTGTTATATCAAACTCAGGTGGCAACATAGAAGTTTTACATGGAAATGTACAAAATTTTAATTCTAAAGTTAGACCTGATGGTGGTTTTGATTGTACACTAACATTTTTATCTGGAAATTACGCTTTACTGGATAGACATGAAGATACACAACTATTACAAGATCAAATCAGAAACCAGTTAGCTAAAGTCATGGTGACAAAAGTAAATACTTTAAATCAAAATCAACGTGGAAAATGTTATGAATTTAGTCCAGATTTTGGTTATACAATTAAACAAGGGTGTTCAGAAGAAGAAGTGTCCAAAGACATAGAAGAAAATCTTCCAGATACTAGTTATGAAGCTATATTTAGTGCACAAGTCAGAGAAAAAAATCCTTGGAAATTTAATGGTCGAGGTCCATACCCATCTATGCAAAGAAGAGCTTTAACTGTTGGATTATTTTTACCAAATGGAATAACAATAAAAGTACAACAAGAAGCACAGACAAGTATCGATACAGATTTTGCAGGCCAAGCAGCAGCTGGATTGGCAGTGGGTTCACATTATGGGTATGTTAGTTTAGGATTTTTAGAAGAAGTATTAAATAATCAATTTAAAATGAAAGGTAAAGAAAATTCTGATTCAGATATAAGATATAATTTTTCTGATGAATGGTTTACATTTAACAAATCTACTTTGTATAATCAAATTGAATATCGAGGAAATAAAGGATTTAAATGGTTATATCCAGATCATAGAACAGTATCAGCAGAAAGTGAAGGTGAAGAAGCTGCTGGTAGAATACCACTAGATCAAGTTATTTCTTATAATAGAAATTTAGTTAAAAGTAGATACCTTTTTATAGATGCGACATTAGTATTTCAAGCTCTCAGGACAGCCAATCCAAGAAATATGAAAACAGTTCTACAAAACATTTTACAAGATGTAAATGAAAGTAGTGGAAACATTTTTAATCTAGCTTTAACATCTGGTGGAAAGGCTGGTGGAAATGAATTAAAAATAATAGACTTGAATAGGAATCCGTATTATTATAACGAAAGTTATGGTAATAATAAAGGAATTACAGAAATTCAAGTTTTTAATAATAATTCAATAGTAACTGATTTTCAAATGAGTTTTGATATGCCTAATGATTCAACATCAGCCTATTTAGCATTTGGTGAAGGTATAGGTACTTCACCAATTTATGATGAAAAATTAAAAAAAGCTTTTATGGTACGTGATTTGTATCAAGATTACAATAGTAATAAATTTATAGAATATTGGGGTAACATAGATACCGAAGATGTATTACAAACAATTAATGAAACAGATTCAGCTTCCCAACCAGATGAAAAAAAACTTTCTTTAGAAGAAAAAGTTGACGCGGTTAAAGGGCAATTGAAGTGGTGGGAAAGATTATATCAAGGTGATGAATTTTCAAAGGCATATTCACATGAAACCTCAGAACAAATGGTGAATGAAACTAATTCAGATTTAAATGTAGCTACACAGGTTAATAATGATTCGGAAAAAAAAGACGAAGAAGTAACACCTTTGGAAAATGGATATTCGAGTGATGCTGAATGTCCTGATTGGACAATTCATCCAGGAATTATTGATAATTTTAAAGTGGATGCAGAAAAAGATCTTAATTATAGACAGAATAGTGGAAACCCATTTTTAAATATTGATGTATCATTTACAATGCCAGGATTATCAGGACTAAATGTTGGTAACAGATTTAGTGTTAGTTATTTACCGGAAACATATAAAAATCAAATTTTCTTTATAATATCATCAATAAAAAATCAAGTTCAAGGTGGTAAATGGACTACTTCGGTTACAGGTATGATGAAATACTATGAAGATGTTAAAATGACACCACCTTGTAGTCCAGTTATTCTTCCTTATTGGCCACAATTACAGTCTTACTTTAATATACCGGCAGACAAAGCTAAAAATTTATTTAATTTACTTATGACTGGTATAAAAAAACTTATGCCTGATGGTGGATTTACAATAAAAAGAGAAGATGAAGGTAAAGACGAAATAAAAGAATTAAAAAAACAAAAAGTTAAAGAATTTAATCACAAAAATGCATGGAAAAAATGGAGAAGAATAAAGGCTGAAAATGAAATGTTAAGAAAATTATTATCTGATTTTATGGAAAGTGGTGGTGATGAAAGTGCACTTGCAACAGATGATAGATTTTCAGAAGAAGATATAGTAGAAACAGAAACAGAAGATAAAACTGAAGAAAACACGGAAGAAAATCAAAATCAAAGAAACGAAACCGAAGGTAAAAAAGAAGAAACTGAATCACATAATAAAGACAAAGATCCAGATCAAGATATAGATACAACTCCTGTTCCAGGTTGTATAGATCCTAACGCTTGCAATTTTAACCCAGCGGCTACGGAAGATGATGGTTCATGTCAGAGAAAAGATTGTAAAGGAGAATGTGGTGGTGGAGCATACAGTGTTCCTATATATGTAGATTTTGATCAAGATGGACGTGGTTGTGATAAATTCCAACATTCTGTATGTGTGGCTGCTAGTGGTGCAATTGATGGTGGTGATATACAATTTTGGATAGATCAGTACAAAAATTCATTTCCTGAACATATGCAACCAGATATAAGTTTAGATATGGCTTTAAAAGGTGGTGGGTCGTGTGATGATGTACCTGAAATCACTCCAGCTCCTGATAAATGTGGTGTTCCAGGTGGTGATGATTCATCTTGTACAGGTTGTGATGATCCATACTCTTTAACTTGGGGAATTAGAACTGATATGGGTGGAAGTGGTTCAAGTATTTTTTGTACTGGTCCAGCTGGATGTATTGTACATGACCAATCGGCATGTACCTACGATGACATAACAGAAAGTTATTCAATTCAGTCTCCGGATGACATTATGATAGCTCCAGATTTAACTAAAGATATTGTAATGGTAATGTTAATTGAATTAGATAAAAGGATAGCAGAAGTAATGGGTAATTCAAATGTACCTGAATCTATTAGAAAAGAATATGAAAAAATAAAAGGAAACTATGGTCAGTATAAATTGACTAATGCAATTAATGGTATAACATCCCACCATTTTAATTATATTAATTATAAAAGAAGAAGAAGAATAAAATTTCAACTAATAAAAACTACACAAAAGGGTGATAAACATTATAGAGTAGAATTTTTATTGGGTAAAAATACTGAAATGACTTTAGATAGAATGAAAACATTTTTAGACCATATTGCAAAATTAACTCCAGATCAAAAAATCATTTATGAAGATAATCCAGCTTTAGCCGTAGACCCTAATATGACAAAAGGACCTGAATGTACTGATGTATTTTCTTTTGAATTTAAATGTTCAGATCCAGAACCACCTTGTTCACAGGGTGATCCAAATGTTTTATGGGAATGGGTTAAATCCAAAATGAATGAAGCGAAGCCTGGATCTGTAAGTAATTCAGTAACTGGATGTGGTGTAGATAATATACAAGAATTTAGGTCACAAAATGATGGTCAGACACCACAAGATAATGGTAAAGTGTACGGAACTGTTACTTTTGGTGATTTAAGTAACGCATCACCAAGTTTTCCATATCAAACTAGTGAATTTAGATATACTACATGTGCACAATGTGATGAACCTGCAAATGACAGTAGTGGTGCTGGTTTACCACAGAATCAAGCCAACCTAGATGCTAATATGTAAATAAAAACGTTGTTTTTTACCTCAAATATGTTATATATTAGTACACGATGTATATGGTTATACCAATATTTAAGGACCCTAACTTACATCCATTACATAAAGATAATGGATTATCCGCCCTATGGTGTCAAGCAGAATCTGCAGAAGAACCATTCTTTATC
>MDSZ01205786.1_pt1 | contig 11499 bp, 8 predicted proteins | sample 811201 | NCBI WGS metagenome assembly MDSZ01 (sample SAMN05326647, study PRJNA326480) | marine metagenome | isolation source: seawater | place: Indian Ocean: North | collected 2010 | reverse complement strand
GCTGGGCTAGCGGTCGGATACTGGAAATCAAAGACCGATATCTCCAAGCAATGGCAACAAAACCTCAGTTTTTTACCCCAGATCAATGCCTCGGCACGTCGTAAGCTCATTGGTGGGTGGAACAAGGCCCTCAGTAGAGCAAAAGATTGGGAAGATTAGGCAACATTTTCAACAAGGATTGACATCCTACAGCCCTTAAGGCATCCCATCGCCACCGATTTTAACCTAAACAGAAAGAAAAACCATGTCAGACGAATTCGATTACGAAACTTATGATGATCTGTCCTCACTTTGTGTAGGACATGAAGTTCCAGAATTTAAAATGGAAACCTATGAGCCATCCACTGGTTCCTTCGGGGAAATAGATCTGGGTGAGCTCAAAAAAGCAGGTAAGTGGACGATTCTGGTGTTTTATCCTGCAGACTTTACTTTCGTCTGCCCAACCGAATTGGCCGATTTAGCTGAACAGGATGCCAAACTCACCGAGTTGGGAGCCAAAGTAATAGGTGTATCCACTGACACAAAATTTTCTCATCTGGCTTGGTGCCAATCAGAGAAACTCATGGAAAATATAAAATACACTCTGGCAGCAGACACCAACGGTGTGGTTTCCAGTATGTTCGGCGTTTACGATGACGCCACAGGCCTTTCTCTTCGCGGTACTTTCATTATCAGCCCAGAAGGCAAGCTGGTAAGTGCCACAGTGAACTTTTACAACGTGGGCCGTAACATGGAGGAACTAACTCGTGTGATTGAGGCAAACGTACACTGTGCAGCTAACCCTGCAGAAGCTTGCCCCGCCAAGTGGAAGCCGGGTGAAAAGACACTAACCCCAAATGAAGGCATGGTCGGTAATGTCTATGAAGCTCTAAATGGGTAACCTAAATTAGCCACGGCTAAACGGCGCGTAAAACGCGCCGTTTTTTTTTCTAAATAGAAAAATCCATGTATTCAGGCTTATAATGCTGAGTGGGTGGATGAAGCATACCGGCAGCAACCGTAGCGTTGGTTCCCTGTTCTACCAACACAAAGGAACCGGTTAAACGGTTGGTTGTGTAACCATCATACGCAATCGGCTTGGAAGTTCGTATACGAATTTCGCCGATATCATTCATTTTCAGTTCTTGAGGACTTAACTCTGGCTCATAGGTTTCTATATCGATCTTGCTTTCAAGTTTACTGACCATTGCTTGAATAACTTGGGCTCCATGTTTCAGTAGATACTTTTTGCCAGAAGTTAATGGGCGCGCATTCATCCAACAAATTCGGGCCGAAAGCTCAGAGTCATGCCCGGGCAAAGGATCGAGAGCCACAAGGCAGTCTCCTCGACTAATATCCAAATCATCTTCTAAAAGAATTGTTACTGATTGAGGGCAAAACGCTTCCTCAATCGATCCGTCATAGGTCCAGATTTCTTTCACGCAACTCTTTTGCCCACTGGGGAGAGCTAGAACCTCCTGACCAACCTTAACAATACCCCCTGCAATTTGACCGGATAAACCACGAAAATCGTGCAAGGACTTATCGGTTGGATTATTTGGCCGGTTAACCCACTGGACTGGGAAACGAAAGCCATTAAGATTCCAATCGCTGGCAATATGAACAGATTCCAGATGCCCTAGTAAAGTAGGGCCTTCGTACCAGGGGGTCTTGTCAGAAAAAATTACAACATTGTCACCCTCAAGCGCACTAATAGGAACAAACTTTACATCCTTAAATAAATCCAACTTTGGCAGGAACGATTCAATTCCTTCACGAATTTCACGGAAGCGTGCTTCACTCCAATCCACCAGATCCATCTTATTTACTGCAAAAATAATATGAGGGATACCCAGTAGTGCAGAAACATAGCTGTGTCGGCGTGTCTGTTCAATCACGCCATTACGCGCGTCAACCAGAACAATGGACAAATTAGCCGTACTGGCTCCAGTGACCATATTGCGAGTGTACTCAACGTGACCCGGCGTATCTGCAACAATAAACTTTCTCCTTGGAGTGGCCACAAATCTATAAGCCACATCTATGGTAATACCCTGCTCACGCTCAGCTCGCAGCCCATCAGTAAGATTAGCCAGATTAACCTGACCACCTCCAGTGATATCAGCTGATCGTTCAAGGGCTTCCATCTGATCCTCCATGATGGATTTGGAATCATACAATAACCTTCCAATTAACGTACTCTTACCATCATCTACCGACCCACATGTGTTGAACCGCAGCAGCTCGACTGGATGTTGTGTCTTACTCATCCTAGAAATATCCTGCTTTCTTACGGTCTTCCATTGCAGCCTCACTTGCCTTGTCATCAGCACGACTACCCCGTTCTGTTACGCGAGCTGCAGCCACCTCAGCAATAATATCCTCAATACTCTCAGCCGGGCTCTCAATCATGCCCGTAGAAATCATGTCCGCAATCGTCCGCACACGGCAGATCATTTTTTGTCGCTGCTCATTCTCTGAAGGACGTGCTCCTTCATAAGGATCAGCCTTATCTTCAGAATCGTGTGGAGGCGGCACAGGCAACCATTGATCAGCTCGGCGAAAACATTCACGCTCATGACTAAAGTAGATACTTGGCACTTCCAACTCCTCTTTCTGGATATATTCCCACACATCCATTTCCGTCCAGTTAGAGAGTGGAAATACGCGCATATTTTCACCTGGATTCAGGCGGGCATTGTAGAGGTTCCATATTTCAGGGCGTTGATTCTTTGGATCCCACTGACCAAACGCATCTCGAAAACTAAAAAAGCGCTCCTTTGCTCGCGCCTTCTCTTCATCCCGTCGCGCCCCCCCAATACAACAGTCAAATTGGAATTCTTCAATCGCACCGAGCAAGACGGGAATCTGCAATTGATTACGACTTACCTGACCTGGTGTAGGAGTAGCGAGTCCTTTTTCAAATGCCTCATCCACTGTGCGCACAATTAGTTTCGCTCCTAATTCCTCTGCACGCTGATCACGGAACTTAATTAGCTCTGGAAATTCGTGTCCTGTTTCCACATTAAGAAAAGGCAACGGAATTTCTGAAGGCCTAAATGCCTTCTCAGCTAAACGGAGTATACATATGGAATCCTTCCCTCCGGAAAACAAAATTGCGGGCCGCTCAAACTCGGCTGCAACCTCACGTAAAACATGAATGGCCTCAGTCTCCAGATAAGCCAAATGATCCAGCTGATAATTACCCATTTTTCCCTATTGCCTTTCCGCCCCAAGAAGCATGCAAACCACACTCACGCTTCTCATCAGCCTTTGCAGGATCAAAGTAATCCCACTCATTGGGCAGATCATGTTCAACAAGATACGCCTCCATTTGCTCGTCACTCCAATAAAACACCGGACTGACCTTGAGCGAATTGAAATTACTGTCAGGGCTAACAATATCCAGCTCCGCGCGATTCGGATTCTGTACCTTCCGTAAGGCCGTAATCCATACTCTGGGCGAAAGCTCGCGCATGCCACGCTGGAACGGCTCCAATTTCATGACCGCGCTGAATGCCTGAATCGACTCCTCGTTTTCCTCGGTTAATTCCGGCACCCCACCATGCATTGCATCGTAATGTGCGGATGTCAACTTCGGGACAAACACCCGAATGTTCAGCCCCAACTTCGTCTTTAACTCCTCCGCATGTTTATAGGTCGCCTCACGGTTATAGCCATGGTCTACCCACAACACCGGAATTTCTGGTTGGAACTTTGTGACAAGGTGCAAAATCACCGCCTCATACGGGCGGAAATTTGTCGATACAATAGCCTGACCATCGGCTTGGTCAATTGCCCACTTCATCACCTCAAGTGGCGATTTGTCACGCAAAGACTCATTAACCTGATCAATTTCCTCTGAAGTCATTTTCAGTTTCAGCTAGAGTTAGTTTACATTCTGTTCAGCCCATAAAACTCGAGCACAATAATCACCAAAGCGCTCACCACCTCCACGCTCAGATTTAAATCGGGAAAAGAGACCTCCAAGTTTTTCAGGGAGTTCTTCCACCTTCACATTTTGATCATACAACCGCGCCAAACGCGTACCTTCCTCATTACCTCCCAGATAAATGGCGTATTTTTTCGGTGAACGGCCCACAAACCCTAGCTCTGCCATATAGGGGCGGGCACAACCATTGGGGCAACCTGTCATGCGCAGAATGATACGCTCATCTCCAAGACCGTTCTCATCCAGTAAATTCTCTACAGTCCCGAGCAAATCCGGTAGATAACGCTCACTTTCAGCAAGGGACAATCCGCACGTTGGCAGAGCGGGGCAAGCCATTGCCCCTAACTGAACTTCACTCACCCCCTGCTTTTGGGAAGTATCCACCCCATACTCTGCAAAAACACCATCAATGACAGCTCTTTGATCCGGCGTAATGTTCGCTAACACAATATTTTGAGCTGCGGTAAGCCTCACCTCAGTGCGATATTCAGATACAATTTTACGGAGTGCACTTTTTAAGCTTACTTGATCCGTATCCTTTAGTCGGCCAGACAACACATGAAGACCAAGAAAAAGATTACCGTCGTGTTGCTCATGCCAACCATGAACATCACCTTGCTTTGTAAACTCAAAAGGATGAGGGTCTTCGAGCGCAGAGCCCGCGCGCTCATTAACCTGTTTGCGGAACCATTCGACACCCTGCTCGGCAATCACATACTTTAATCTCGCATGTTTACGATTAGTACGATCGCCAAAATCACGATGCACTGTAAGAACTGCCTTAGAAAACTCTATTAAATTCTCTGGCTTTAAAAATCCAACCACATCGGCCACTCGAGGATAGGTATTCTCATTGTTGTGGTTCATCCCCATCCCTCCTCCGGCAGTAAGATTATACCCAACGAGTTTACCATTCTTTTCAATAGCTACAAAACCCAAACAATTGGCTAAAACATCCACATCGTTCAGAGGCGGAATTACAAAAGCCACTTTAAATTTTCGGGGCAAATAAGTTTTACCGTACAAAGGATCCTCGTGATCATCTTGTTCCAGTTTAAGAGGCTGCCCTTCTACCCATATCTGGTGATACGCCGTGGTTGTAGGCAGAAGAGCTTCACTAACACGCTTGGCATCCTCATAAACCTGATCAGTCAGGCGACTAATTGAAGGTGTGGGCGGCGCAAGCACGTTTCGATTAACATCACCGCATGCTGCCAGCGTATCAGAAAGAGCATCATTGATGCCTTTCATTAATGGACCTAATCCTTTCTTGACTACGCCATGAAATTGAAAACTTTGTCGCGTAGTTATGCGTAACGTTTTGTTACCATATTCCTCACTCAAACGATCGTACATTAGATACACATCTGGGGAAACAACACCTCCTGGAATTCGACCCCGGATCATAAACATGTACTTTTTACCTTGTTTGCGAAGATCCCGATCGTCCTGCTGATAGATACCATGAAATTTCAGAAACTGTTGATCATCCGCATTAAACATGTCCGCCTCTGGATCATGCAGCGTCACCCCAATATTTCCCGCTAAGGATGGATTATCCGCCTTAATGACTTCATTTTTGGTCAATTTTACAGATTTATCAGACATTTTTTCTTATGTTTACTAAATATATAATAATAATAATGTTATTATAATTTCAATGTGTCGTCAAGAAGTTGTTAGCAACATATTCACCTAAAAAACAGGGAAATCGGTATCTCAAATCTACAGCCCTGACTGAGTTGCCCCCATTACTTTGAGTCATACAAGAGTAAACGGTTTCCGACAACAAAATCTAGAAGAAGATTCCCGCAATCCTTAGATGACACAACCCCGTAGCCATAAGATTAACCGCTGCAAGAACGGCCACGGCCAACACTCCCAACACCATGGATGGCTGATCCGTGACCACGAGCAACCGTATTTTGCGAATCACAGACTTACTCTGCAATATTAACTACACCTTCAATAGTCAGGCAAAAACACCCCTTCGGCTTTGACCAATGCACCAGCCAATCTGGCATCTCCTAGATACCCACTGAAGATGCCCCAAATCCCATCCAAAATACTCAATAGCATACTTGCCAGTTCTGATTCAATCGCGCGAGGCAATTATTGACCAATCCACTTTTAAGTCAGCACTCGAGAGCCCCAAAACAGTGTCCCACCGAATAAAAACTTCAGCTTGGTTTTAAAGTTTCTTACGAGTTGAATAATCAAAAAGCCTCGGTAAGCTTTCATTCATGTTCCGTATTGCCCTTACTCTAACTATTGCTGTTAGCACTCTTCAGTCAGCAGATAAAATCAAATGGACACCTCTTTTTGATGGCAAAAGCATCAAAGGCTGGGAACCCCGTGCCAAAGTTGAATCCTTTAAAGCGGTCAATGGAGAGTTACATCTTACTTCAAATGTGAATGTGTGGGTCGTTAGCGATTTGCAGCTCGGCGACTTTGTTGCGGAACTGGAGGTAAAAATTCCACAGGAAAATACTGGGTTCAATTCCGGTCTGGGTTTTCGACTCATAGGTGATAAGGGTAAACCTAAAGGTTACCAATGCGAAATTGACCGCAGCAAACCCGGTGGTGTTTACGGAATCGGCATGGGCGGGTGGTTATACCCAAAAGGTAAAGAGCAAACCGAAGCATACAACAAAAAGACTAAGAACCTGTTTAAGCCCAAAGAATGGAATCATTTCAAAGTAGAAGCCAAAGGTCCTCACATTCGCACCTGGCTCAATAATAAACTTATTGCTGAAATCGAACACAAACAATCCCTTAAAGGTCGTTTTGGCATCCAGCATCACGGCAAAGGGGGAACGGCAAAATTCCGCAATCTGCGTGTAAGAGAATTAAAATAGCCTGAATAACCAGTCTCGCTTTTTTCTCAAAAGATTCTACACTGCTTCTAAATGTATCGCCTTTCTACAGCATTGGTTATGATCACCAACGTGGCTTGGGCGGCTGATTCCGCTGAGTTTGAGTTTTTTGAAAAAAAAATTCGGCCCGTATTGGTTAGCGAATGCTACCAATGCCATAGCAAGGAAGAAAAGGTTAAGGGCGAATTGAGGCTCGACTGGAAGGGCGGATGGCAAAAAGGAGGGGAATCTGGAGCGACCATTATTCCCGGTCGGGTGGGAAAAAGCCTACTCATTCAGGCAATCCGTCATGCCGATGCGGATTTAAAAATGCCGCCCAAAAAGAAACTTACCCCCGAACAAATTGCTGATTTTGAAAAATGGGTAGCCATGGGCGCCCCGGACCCCCGAACCAATAGTGAAGCAACCGCAGAAGAAAAGAAATTGGACTTGGAGGCGGCAAGGCAATTCTGGGCATTTCAACCTGTTAAAAAACCCTCCAGACCTATCCTAAAAAACAAGAGCTGGGCTCTGACTGATATTGACCGGTTTATTCTCTCAGAGCTTGAAAAAAAAGAGCTTAACCCCGTTAAAGATGCAGACCACCTAACACTTTTACGCCGTCTTTATTTTGACCTCATTGGCCTTCCCCCTACATCCGATCAAATGAAAGCTTTTGTAAAAGCTGCACAAGCGAACAAAAAAAATGCGGTAGAAAAAGTTGTCGATGAACTTTTAGCCAGCCCGCATTTCGGTGAACGCTGGGGTCGTCACTGGCTGGATGTAGTGCGCTTTTCAGAATCCACCGGAGGCGGACGCACACTTCTTATGAAAGAAGCATGGCGTTACCGCGACTATGTCATCGACACCTTTAACGCAGATAAACCTTATACCGAATTCATCCGTGAACAAATTGCAGGTGACCTTATTGATGGCGGCACTTTGGAAGAACAAAGAGAACGACTCACAGCCACCGCCTTTCTTCTACTTGGACCCACTAATTATGAATTACAGGACAAAACCGTCCTGGAAATGGACATTGTAGATGAACAAATGGACACCATGGGCAAAGCCTTCATGGCCCTGACAATTGGATGCGCCCGTTGTCATGATCATAAATTTGATCCCATCCGGACTGAAGATTACTACGGAATGGCGGGTATCTTTAAAAGCACCAAATCCGTTATCCATAGTAATGTATCCACGTGGAATAAACGAACACTACCCATATCCCCTGAAGATAAAAAAACCGCAAAGCAACAGGCGGTTCAAATCGCGGATCTAAAAAAAGAAATAAACAGGCTAAAGAAAAAAACGGGCTCTGCTCCTAATAAATTACCCAGCGTACAAGCCACAGATTTACCGGGCATTGTGGTAGATAATCCTGATGCAAAAATAATCGGTCAATGGGCTAAATCCAATTCTGTAGAAAACCACGTGGGATCTGAATACCTCTATAACAGCGGCCCAGACAGTAAAGTGGTTTACCCTGTAAAATTCACCAAGGGTGGCAAATACGAGGTCCGTATATCTTTTGCCCACCACCCAAACCGCTCCTCTAAAACGCTCGTAACGGTACGCCACAACGACGGGGAAAATACATTTCGCATCAACCAAAAGAAGAAGCCAGCGGTGGATGGCTATTTTCAATCGCTGGGATTCTTTGAATTTCAATCCGGCCAATGGGATGCGGTGGAAATTTCAACCATGGGTAACAATGGGGCGGTAATCGCTGATGCCGTACAATTCCTCCTCGAAGGATCACCTGTGGTGGCAAAAAAAGAGGCCGAGCCCAAAAAGAAACCTGCGAAACAAAATCTTTCTGACGACAAAGCCAAACTTGCAGAATTAGAAAAGAAGTTAAAAACACTGGAGAGCAAAAGAGTAAAACAACCTCAAATAATTGCCGCATCTGAATTAGATAACCCTGGAGATATACAAATTGCCATCCGCGGCAACGTTCATAACGCAGGTCCAAAGACCCCCCGTCGATTTATTCAAGTACTTAACCGAGGCCCAATCCCCAAGATCAAATCGAAATCCAGTGGCCGGATGGAATTGGCCAACTGGATGGCCAGCGCCGAGCACCCTTTAACTGCCCGAGTGTTTTCCAATCGGGTATGGCATCATCTCTTTGGCAAAGGGTTGGTCGCCAGCGTAGATAATTTTGGGCATATGGGCCAGCTGCCCACCAATCAGGCTTTACTGGATCATCTGGCTAATCGTTTTACCGAACAAGACTGGTCAGTCAAAAAATTGATCCGAGAAATTGTACTCTCAAGAACCTATCAGCTCAGTTCTAATTCAGGTGAACAAACCCAAGTGGATTTGGAAAACAAACTACATTGGCGACAGAATCGCCGAAGGCTGCAGGCAGAAACCATCCGGGATTCAATCTTGGCCGTCAGTGACCAACTGGATACGAAAATGGGGGGACCTACGATCAAGAAAGGAACCAAAATTGAGTATGGTTATGAATTTGAAGGTACACGCCGTAGCGTATACACTCCGGTCTTTCGGAATACGCCGCTGGAAATTTTAGCCGTATTCGACTTTGCCGACCCGAACTTAGTGGTCGGAGAACGCACTACAAGCAACGTCCCCACTCAGGCACTATACCTGATGAATAGCCCCTTTGTACGCGAACAGGCTGATAACGCAGCCAAGGTGTTACTAGCTGAAAACTTAACTGATCAATCAAGCCGTATTAATCAAGCCTACCGCCGCACCCTAGGTAGAGATGCTACTTCCAGTGAGCGCGAAATTTTACTCAGTTTTTTGGATAACCAGAGAGATTTGGCAAAAGCTTGGAGTCAGATTTTTCACGGACTATATGCCAGCCCGGATTTCCGTTATTTGAATTAAAGTTGATTCAATTTCTACGAGCGTTCAGACTGGAGCACGACTCACTTAAAACCCATGCAAGTTACCTTTAACGGACTCCAATTCTGGTACGATGATGAAGTGGAATATCCCACCGGCCATTACCTACTCAGGGAAAAGCAAACTCAACCGGGAATCTACGTTCTCAAAAAAGGTTCAGTTGAAATCCTCAAGAACGGTAAACAAGTCGCTGTTATTTCAAAGTTTGGGGAAATGTTTGGGGAGGATTCCCATGTCGCATCATGCGATTGCCATAGGTCGGTTAAACTTTGAAGAGAATCCTTTGCACCATTCAATGACTCAAGGATGCGGTTGGTGCGAGTTTTAGACCCCATGAACTTTACTCCGATGAGATTAATTTCCCATCAGAACCTATTTGAATTTCCTGCGAGTCTTTAGGGATTTCAGTGCGGGTATTTTTTCCGCCGGGCCAATGCACTACAAGGTGGGTTGGCTTAACACCCTTTGGAGAACCCAAAATCTGTACTGCTGAATCCTGTGACCAGTAACCTGAACCCGCGGCAATCAATCTGGAAGGCCCCAGTTTGCCGCCTTCCCATTCCAAGCGGAGGACAGCCCCCACCCCAGTGGGATTGGCTGGACCCGCATTCAGTTTAATTCGCAACCCCGGCCTAGCTTCCTTATTTTGATACAACCGTGCTAGGGCTCCATTCTGAGTAATAATTAAATCAGGCCTTCCATCCTGATTAAAATCTCCCACAGCTGACCCTCTTTGCTCCCCATAAACTTCAATACCAGATTCGATACCTGAAATCGTTTCTAAACCACCTGCTCCATCACCCAGTATCAGCAGACCACGCCCTCCGTCGCTACGCGGAGTTTCACGCTGAGAAGCAAAAAAGTTTTGCGCCACAAAAACATCCTCTTTGCCGTCATTATTAAAATCTGCAATGTTTAAACCAAATACCGGCGAGAACTGGGCCTCAACGGGCAGTGCTCTGGCTTCGAATTTTCCGCCTCGATTTATAAAAAGAGTATGTTCCAAAACATTGGCCTCCAAAACTTTACCTTCTTTCAAACACTCCCCATAAACCTCCTCAAGAGATCTCTCGCCAAAGACATTAAAAGATTCATTTCGTTGCCCAATAAACGGCATGGCTCGGGTACTACAAGAGCGCCCACGTTCGGGTACCAGTTTTCCCGTTAGTTTATCACGATGGTATTCGACAATGTCTAGGACGCCGTTCTTATCAAAATCACTGTATGTGATCCGTAATGGTTCTTTGAAACTATATGAGTATTCATATTTACTGTTTCGTCCCCAGTTGCCAGCAACTATATCTAATGCTCCATCACTATTGAAATCACCCAAGGCTACACTATTCCACCAGCCTTTGTGGTTGCTCAGACCCATTTCCTCTGAGACGTCTTTGAACTTTCCTCCGTCATTACGCATCACCTTTACTGGTCCCCACTCCAGGGCAGCGATTAGATCCGCATCTCCATCCTTATCCAGATCACCAAATACCGCACCACTGACCAGACCAAATTTCTCGAAAACTTTTGAGTTTTGCGTATCCAGTTTAAACTTACCGTCTTCATTTAAAAACAATCTTGAATCAGCCGGCTCCGGGTAGCGAGCCGGCACCGTGCGTCCTCCCACGAATAAATCCAAATCTCCGTCTCCATCCACATCTGCCGCTGCCAATGGACCGGTTGTAGCCGGTGATCCGGCTAAAAGTCTGGATTGATTCAAGCTTTGGCCCGAAGAAAACCCAAGAACAGATGCCGGCTCCTTAAAAGCTCTACCGAGCTGTTCATAATTGGACTGACCCACCATAATAATCGGTTCAACTTCCCCAGCTTTTG
>MDSZ01113452.1_pt1 | contig 11499 bp, 7 predicted proteins | sample 811201 | NCBI WGS metagenome assembly MDSZ01 (sample SAMN05326647, study PRJNA326480) | marine metagenome | isolation source: seawater | place: Indian Ocean: North | collected 2010 | reverse complement strand
TTCGATCACATCAAAATATTGATCTGATGCGTCCAAACTCAAAACTTTATACAAAACATTTAAGGCAGCACTCTTTTCAATTGGTTTGAAAATAAAATTCGAGAACCCGCAATCTGATGCGATTCGCAGTGCATTGTCATCCCCTTTGACTAATAAACCTATAACGGGGGTCATTGAAGTTTTAGGGTTTGCTTTAAGTTTTCTACGCAGATTCACAGATTCATCTCCCTGCAAGGTAAAACTTATTGCAATCGCACAATATTCATGCTCACGACATAATTGCAAAGCTTCAGCAGCACTTTCGGCACCTTCAATTTCCCACTCAGTTTGCAAGACACATTCCTTGAGTTGATCAATAATCATTTTTTTGTCCTCAACCACAAGAATACGAACGACTCGTGATTCCTGTTGAGTATCCGAAATACTCGTGATGCTCCGGAGAAAATCATTTCGAGTATTTCCCCTTAGAGTCATTGCATTCATACGGCAAAGTCGACGCCCAAGATTACGTATGATCTTAACCGCAAAACGTGGATTTTTCTCAACAAATTCCTGCAAGCCCATGTCAAAAAATTTCACCGTCGCATCAGTTTTCGCACGAATTGAGGCATCTCTCTTTGTCATCAACAGTTCACTCAATTCCCCAAACATCGCACCCTTCAGATTGATTTCATTAATTACCTTTTCGTTCCTGGATACTTCCAGTTCTCCATCATCGAGAATGTAAAATCCCTTACCAACTTCGCCCTCACGAAGAATGAATTCACCCGGTTTGAAGTGCTTAGTTTCGTAGATCATTTTGTTTTATGAGTTGAAGATAGCTGTTTGACATATGAATGAGAAAATAGTGATAACCGACGATATAAAAAATTAATTTCCTTTATCTGGAAATTTTCTTTCATATTCCCTTAATTTACTTTTGACCATTTGCTCTTCTGCCGGGCTTAAAGCTCTGTATCCTCTACCAATCGGCCAACCGTAACCCCAGCGGTACCAAGTGGGAAAATATGGTTCTCCACCCGTCCTAACTGCTTTGTACATTAGCTCTGCTAGCTCTGCATTTCCAGTCTTTTTTTCAATACAACTCTTGAAAACAAGATCTGCCTTCTCGCGTTCTTTTTCGGTTCCTCCTCTCCAATAGGCTATATCATGTCTTATACAGCATTCCTTCCAAAGTTCAGGGTTTTCGAATGTACCATCAACAAAAAGACTGCATCCATCACTTTTGAAGTCTGCCAACTCCATTTGATTGTTCTTACAACCAAAAAGATAGTAAAAGATGACAATTGCGCATGCATGCAAATTTATGAGTTTCATTATGAAGCCACAGAGTTGATACCAGACAAACTTGCATCAGTGGGGAACTGAAATGCTCTCAATCCGAATATGGGAAGAGAAGAAAGCAGATGATCAAAAATATCAGATTGTATTGCTTCATAATGAACCCAACGAACATCACTTACAAATACATAAATTTCAATGGGTAAGCCTTTCTCTGTGGGTGCTAGCTGCCTTACGAGAAAAGTCATCCCTTGTTTATGAATATCGGAACGATCCCGCAGGTACTCCAAACAGTAGGCTCTGAAGGTACCCGAATTTGTAAGGTTTCTGCCATTTAGCAAAGGCGCCGCCAACCCATGTCTTTCAACCTGCATACCACTTTCTCCAATATCTTCACGCTTATGTGCAAAATAATCTTTTAGAAGTACGATTTTTTCCAGTTCCTCCACTTCGCTTTCCTTTAGGAAACGAACGCTGGACAAATCCAAATGAATACTTCTCTTGATCCGCCTTCCTCCTGACTCGCTCATGCCTCGCCAATTTTTAAAAGCATCGCTCACTAAGGCGTGTGCTGGAATGGTGGTGATTGTCTTGTCCCAATTTTGAATTTTGACCGTAGTTAGGGCAACATCGATAACATCTCCATCTGCTCCGTACTTTGGCATCTCTACCCAGTCACCCTTACGAACCATGTTATTTGCCGTTAACTGAACTCCAGCTACCAATCCTAAGATCACATCTTTAAAAACCAGAAGCAAAACTGCGGTTAAAGCACCTAATCCAGAGAAAAAGTAGAGTGGAGACTTATCCAAAAGGATCGAAAGAATAAAAATGATTCCAGTACCATTAACGATAATCTTTATTGCTTGGCACATCCCCTTGAGAGGTAGTTTGTTAGAAAAACTGCTCTCTTCGTATAGCTTGTAAAATGTGTCTATCAATGAGTCAAAAACCCAAAGAGCAATCCCCACGAGATAAAGATTGACCAATACATCGACAAGTCCAAGCAACACTGGATAATCTGAAAAGAACACATAACTTAAAGAACTTATTACGAAGGCGGGAGCCAAGTGTGAGAGCCTCAAAAAAAAGCTCTCCTCCAGGAGGTATTCGGCTACTTTTGTCTTCGTCTTAGTAGCCAATGAACGGAGCACACCGAGTAAAAATCTTTTAACAAGGAAATTTGCTGCCATTCCCAGGGCTAGAATGACAGCAAAGGCAATTAAAATATAAGCATATTCGGCATAATCTTTGGCAAACTCCAAGTATTCCGAAACAAATTTAATGATCAAAACCTCAACTTTTTTGATAATCTCCATCTTTCCATTAAAAACTTTGAGTCAATTGTCTGACAAACCAAATGTGAAACTCTTTAAGACTGTTTCATACTGGTCAGAAAAATATCAATTCGATGTCTTTTATATTGTTAGTTCCCATGAAGAAAGCCATTAAGAATAATATGATTGATTATTCATCTTTGCGCACACTTTTAATCAGCACACTGTTATTGTTTTTTTCTTCACTACTGCTTTGCGGGAAAACCAAAATAATTCTGATAGCAGGAAAAGACAGTCACGGAACCAATGCCCATAATTGGGGGGAAGGAGTAGACCTTCTATCCCATGCCCTAACCCAAGAGTCTGATCTTGATATAGAAACTTCGATTTTCAAGGGTGGTTGGCCCAATAACATGTCCATATTTAAGGATGCTTCTAGTGTGGTTATCTTGTCCGATGGTGGAGGACGCCACCCCATTAACAAACACCTCATGGAATTTGATAAACTTGCCGATAAAGGGGTGGGATTGGTTTGCGTTCATTATGCGGTGGAAGTTCCCAAGGGTGCTCCCGGTGAAATGATGAAAAAATGGCTTGGTGGATATTTCGAAATCTTTTGGTCCGTTAATCCCCATTGGACAGCCGAATTCAAAACGCTTCCTGATCATCCGATCACTCGTGGAGTCAAACCATTTAACCTTAAGGACGAATGGTACTACCATATGAAGTTTCGAGATCAGATGAAAGGGGTTACTCCGATTCTCAGTGCTCTTCCTCCAGCAGATACTCTAAAACGTGGCGATGGCCCTCACAGTAACAATCCGCATGTCCGCAAATCTGTTTTGGAAAGACAAGAGAAACAGCATGTGGCCTGGGCTTCCGAAAGAGACAACGGACAACGTGGTTTTGGCATTACAGGGGCTCACCATCACAAATCATGGGATAACGACAATTTCCGAACCTGTGTCCTCAATGCAATTGTTTGGACTGCTAAACTGGAGGTTCCCAAGAATGGGGTAAAATCATCTTCTAACCCAACGCATAACCAAAAGAAAGAAAAAGAGGTGGACTTACCACAGTCCATCGATCCAAAGAAAGCTCTTTTTGCAAGCGAGGTAATTACGCCCAAGACCCAAAATCATTCGACGAAAATCAAAGCCAGAATCAAGGGAGCTGAAAATCTCTTTCTCACGATTACAGACGGAGGAAATGGTTATTCATGTGACTGGGCAGACTGGGCTAATCCCGTTCTTATTGACGGCAAAGGTCAGCAAACCAAACTCACTTCACTGAAATGGAAGTCAGCAAAGACGGATTGGGGGCAAGTAAGGATTGATCGAAACGCAGGCGGGCAAGCTCTTAAAATCAACGGGAAAAAGATCGAATTCGGAATTGGAGCTCATGCCAACAGTGTGATTCATTATGTTCTGCCCATAGGTCATCAATATGAGACCTTTCAGGCAACTGGCGGCATCGACAATGGAGGAAGCGATCAAAAAGGAGGCAAGGACAGCAGCGTGCAATTCTTTGTGTCGGATAAACCACTTCTTATCTCGAAAATCGCCAAAGCATCCCAAGATGTGCCACAGGTTGATCATTTTCCACCTGATCAGTTAATAGTCCCTGAGGGGCTTGAAGTTAAACTATGGGCTAAGTCCCCCCTTTTCTACAACCCAACCAATATCGATATAGACCATAAGGGCAGAGTCTGGGTAGCAGAAGGTAGAAACTACCGAGGCAGGCGAACCCAACCGGACGGTGACCGAATCGTGGTGGTAGAGGATAAGGACGGTGATGGTGTTGCAGAAAGCTCTCATGTATTCGTCCAGGAAAAAACTTTTCTTTCTCCTTTAGGCGTGGCGGTTGTTGATAATAAAATCATTGTGTCACAACCGCCCGATCTGATTGTCTACACAGACGTCAATCGGAATGCGGTGTTTGATGAGGGAGTTGACAAGCGCGAGGTGTTGCTAACAGGATTCGACGGGAACAACCACGATCACAGTCTTCACTCGGTCACCGTTGGACCGAATGGACAGTACTACCTAAATTTTGGCAACAAAGGTGCAAAGGTTAAAGACAAAGATGGCTGGGAACTTAACGCTGGTAGCTTTTACTCAATGAAGCAAATTTCAGGAAAACGAAGTTCTGACGGTCAGATTTATCTTGGTGGTGTTGCATTTCGGGTCAATCAGGATGGAACGGGACTTCGTCCGATTGGCCATAACTTCCGTAATTCCTACGAACAAGCTGTAAGTTCCCTTGGTGATGTTTTTCAAAACGACAACGATGACCCGCCTGCCAGTAGAACTGCATGGCTCATGGAGTTCGGAAACATGGGCTTTACCTCCAAAGATGGCCTCAGAAGATGGTCAAGCGATAAGATGCCAGGACAAAGCACTCAGGTCGCAGAATGGCGGCAGGAAGATCCTGGAATTGTTCCAGCTGGTGATGTTTATGGCGGCGGTTCCCCTACTGGAATCGCATTCTATGAGAACGGAATCATGGAGGATCGATTTGGTGGTTATATAATAAGCTGCGAGCCGGCCCGAAATGTGTTGTTTGGTTATCATCCAAAAATGGAAAAAGCAGGAATTACACTTCCAGATCGGGATATTTTCATGACTAGTAATCCCAAGAAAAACTTTGCCGGAGCAGATTTTGCAAGTGCAGGAAGCATTAGGGGATTAATGAATCTATTCCGCCCAAGTGATGTCTGCATAGGTCCAGATGGGGCTATCTATGTAGCCGACTGGTTCGATGCACGCGTAGGCGGACACGGAACACGAGATGCCGGACAAACAGGTGCTATCTATCGCATTGCACCCAAAGGAGCCAAGCTTTCCATTCCAAAGTTCGATCTATCTTCGACTAGCGGACAAATCGAAGCATTGAAAAACCCATCCCCCAATGTTCGTGAACTTGGCCGAGCTCCATTGGAGGCAGCGGGTGCAAAGTCAATTCCTGCAGTTAGAAAATTGCTAGATGAGCCCAACCAATTTATTCAGGGTAGAGCTATCTGGTTGCTGGCAAAACTAGGATCGGAAGGTCTGAAAATCGTCGAAGAACAGCTTAATCATAAGGACGATAAAATAAGAATTTGTGCATTTCGGGCACTTCGTAATCAAGACCACAGAATTCTGACACATGCATCCAAATTGGCCCTAGATCCGTCTCCAGCAGTTCGTAGGGAGGTTGCCCTAGCAATGCGTTACCTACCATTTGAAGAATCCAAAGACATCCTCCTTAAAATTGCCAAGGGTTATGACGGTGAAGACCGATACTATTTAGAGGCTTTTGGAATTGGTTGCACCGACAAGAATGAAAAAATCTATGCAGAATTAAAAAAGCATTTTCGTAACAAGAAATATGATGCAAGTTACGCCGGTTTGGTTTGGCGTCTTCATCCCGTGTCTTCCATTCAGGAAATTAAGGCTTGGGCTTTAGATGAGAATCTTGATCAGAAAGTTCATCGTTCCATGCTCTTTGCGCTTAGTTTGATTGAGTCCCCACAAGCCGCTCTTGCGATGGTCGAAATCGTAAAAAAGGGGAATAATGAAAGCTCTAATTTAGCCAAGGCTTTCATCGACAAACGTGATCAGGGAATCTGGAATAAATACAAGATCAAGGACTTGCTTGCGGGAGGAAAATTGGCCGAAACTACTTATATTGACCGTCTCGCACCCACCTCATTCGGACCAGAGACAAAACTACCAAAAATATCAGAAATTCTGAAACTCAAGGGAAACCCAAAGAATGGAAAGAATGTCATCGGGCGCTGTTATGTCTGCCATAAAGTGGGTTCCGTGGGTGTTGAATTTGGACCAACACTCGCGGGTTGGGGAAGTGGCCAGGACAGGGAAACTATTCTCAAGGCAATTATGGAACCATCTGCCGACTTAGCTCATGGATATGAGGGTACCGAACTTGTCGTCAAAGGTGATAAGCGGATACAGGGTTTTATACAGGCGGAAGGCGATCCTCTTGTAATTCGAGTTTTTGGTGGAGAAGACATAGTCATCGAAGCAACCGATGTGAAATCCAGAAAAAAAATGAATTCTTCCCTTATGGCTCCTGCATCACGGCTTGGCTTGGACGCGCAACAACTTCGTGATGTTGTTGAATACATAAAACTAAACTAATTTCTCGAAGTTTTACCCTGGCAACAAATGGGATGATTGACTTGCGTCTAAATTTTGAAAGCACTTACTTGGGTCTCCCTACAACTTTTTTCACAAAACTTTCCCCTACCGCTGTTTCTTATCCGAAGCTGGTAATCTTCAATGAGAGACTGGCCATCCAGACGGGTATTAACTTTTCTGGAATCCCAGAGGAAGACAAAACGAGATTTTTATCCGGGAATCTAGTCCCTGCAGGAATCGAACCCTTCGCTCAAGCTTATGCTGGACATCAATTTGGAAACTTGACCATGCTTGGGGATGGGCGGGCAATCGTCCTTGGTGAATATATTTCTAAAAATGGAGATCGTCTAGACATACAATTAAAAGGTTCAGGAAAAACCCCATACTCCCGTGGTGGAGATGGAAGGGCTGCACTTGGACCGATGCTAAGGGAATACATTATCAGTGAGGCTATGCATTTCCTGGGAATTCCAACGACAAGAAGCTTGGCTGTTGTGACAACAGGTGAGACGGTTTATCGCGATAAAGAATTGCCGGGTGCGATTTTAACAAGGATCGCCGCATCACATATTCGTGTTGGCACATTTGAATATGCCGCACTCCAACGGAATAAGACTATTACAAGTGCCCTTCTTGACTACTTGATCAATCGGCATTTCCCAGAAATCAGAGAAGAGGAAAATACCCCACTTGCATTGCTTAACGCAGTGATTCAACAACAGGCAGAGCTGATCGTCCATTGGATGAGAGTCGGATTCATTCATGGCGTTATGAACACAGATAACATGGCTCTTTCAGGCGAAACGATTGATTATGGCCCATGTGCCTTCATGGATAGATTTGCACCTGATACCGTTTTCAGTTCCATAGACCATAGGGGGAGATACGCCTACGCCAACCAGCCACACATTGCCCAATGGAATCTTGCCCGTCTGGCCGAAGCATTGCTTCCTCTGATTGACGAAAATAAAGAATTGGCAATCGAGAAGTCTGAAGATGCCTTGAATTCATTCGAGGTCTTCTACAAAGAAAGATGGAAATCGATGATGAGATCAAAGATTGGTCTTTGCCAAGCGGAACCTGGAGATGAACAAATGATCACTGACTTACTTGACTACATGCATCAAAACCAACTGGACTACACCAACACCTTTTGTGATCTGGCTAGTGATGAACTTCCAGAAACTGACATATACAAGACCGGGTATTTTAAAAAATGGCATACAAGATGGAAGGATCGCCAAAAAAAGGAAGAGAGAAGTTTGAAATCCTCTCGTGCTCTTATGAAATCAGTCAATCCTGCGGTTATTCCTCGCAACCATAAGGTTGAGGAAGCTTTACAGGCTGCCGAGGAAGGTAACCTTTGCCCCTTTAATGATTTAGTGAAGGCACTCGAAGAACCGTACAAAGATGACCACTGTCTGGCACCCTACCAAACTCCTCCCTTAGCCTCGGAAAAAGTCTACCAAACATTCTGCGGTACCTGAACCTCAAAGCAACATGTCTCTCCTAAACTTGACCGTATGCCTAAGAGCACTAAAATAAAAATATGTTCATAGGGATTTCTGGAATCATTGGAGTGGGCAAATCCACTCTTACTCAGAAACTCGCCACTCATCTCGGATACAAGGCTTACAAGGAACCGGTCAAGGACAACCCCTATTTGGACGACTTTTATGCCGACATGCACCGTTGGGGAGCGATGATGCAAATTCATCTTCTTTTCAGGAGGTTCGAACAGCACCAGCAAATTGTCTGGAATGCAGATAAAGGAGCGGTGCAGGATCGAACCATCTACGAAGACACGATCTTCGCTCGCATGCTCCATGAGGGTAAATTCATCAATGAACGCGATTATGCGACTTACCTTGGACACTTCAACCTGATGAAACGCTATTTAGTCTACCCAGATCTCTTGATCTATCTAAGGGTGGATCCAAAAACCAGCCTACAAAGAATTTCCGAACGGGGACGAAAAGCTGAGGTTGGTATAACTCTGGACTATATGGAAAAACTTCACGAAGGTTATGAGGAATTCATTGAGGAAATGAATTCATACACTCAAGTCCTCATACTGGATTGGAATAAGTTCGTCTCCCTGGATGAGGTGGTTGGGCAGATTTCGGAAAAATCAGTGGGAAGACGAAATTTCCTCCGTGACTTGGCCCAACAATAAAATAATGCCTTCTCTCATTTAATTAACTTTCTTTGGTAAGCCCTTGAGCGCTTGACCAGGCAAATGGGTTCAATAGGTTCGAAATCATGAAATCCACAATCTTCACTTTTGCTTGGCTGGCTCTTTCTCTTTGTGGAGCAACCAAACCTAACATCCTTTTCATTTTCACAGACGACCATGCGTATCAGGCAGTCGGCGCTTATGACTCATGGTTAAAGGAACACTGCCCTACCCCGAATATCGATTCGTTGGCTCGGGATGGCATGCTTTTCGAACATTGTTATGTAACAAATTCAATATGCGGGCCAATGCGTGCTGCCATCCAGACCGGCAAGTACTCCCATGCAAACGGCTTTCTGGTCAACGGTAACAAATTCGACGGAACGCAGCAGACTTTCCCGAAACTTCTGCGTAAGGCGGGCTACACCACCGCAGTTGTCGGTAAATGGCACTTGGGCACCCACATGTCTCCTCAGGGATACGATTACTCTGAAGTACTCATCGGGCAAGGCCCATATTACAACCCACCTATGCGTCTCGACGCGGATGGGGACGGAAAGCACGACGAGGTCATCAAGCATGTCGGATACACGACTGATATCATCACCGACCTCGCCCTTGATTGGATAAGAAACAAGCGGAATAAGCAGAAGCCATTCATGCTGATGTATCAGCACAAAGCTCCACATCGTAATTGGCAACCGGGGCCCAAGTACCTTAGCAAGTATGACGACATTACTCTTCCTGAACCTGACACCCTGTTTGATAATTACAAGGGAAGGACATTGGCTGCGTATCAGCAGGACATGACTATTGCAGAGACCATGAATCGAGGAGATCTAAAACTCGATGCTCCGGGTAATCTTACCCCAGAACAAAAAAAACTATGGGATGCGGCATACGATCCCAAAAATGAAGCACTTAAAAAAGCCAATTTAAAAGGCAAAGATTTGGTTAGATGGAAATACCAACGTTACGTAAAAGATTATCTTCGCTGCATCGCTTCTGTGGACGATGGGGTTGGCCGAATGCTTAGCTACTTGAAAGAAACCGGACTGGATAAGAATACCATTGTGATTTATTGCTCCGATCAGGGGTTTTATCTTGGCGAACACGGTTGGTTTGATAAACGCTGGATGTATGAGGAATCTCTCCGTACTCCCCTTCTTATCCGCTGGCCTGGGGTCATTAAAGCTGGAAGCCGGAATGGGAACATCGTTTCTCCTGTGGATTTTGCCGGCACCTTCTGCGAAATCGCCGGAATTGACGCTCCAGCCGATCTGCACGGTCGCTCGATGACCTCCATCCTTAGAGGAAAGACGCCCGAGGACTGGCGTAAAAGCTTCTACTACCATTACTATGAATATCCAGGTTATCACTGGGTTCGCCGACATTATGGAGTGGCAGACGGTCGCTACAAATTGATCCGCTTTTACGAGGAGGATGTCGACCAATGGGAGCTTTTCGATTTAAAGACGGACCCAAATGAAATGAAGAGCGTATATGGAACCGCAGAATATGCGGTGGTTCAAAACCGACTAACCCGTCAACTGGCCCTTCATCGCAAGGAACTGAAAGTACCTGAAGATGATCCTCCCCAATCATTGGTCAAACGCCTGCCTCCACGAACTCGCAAGCCAACAACCCCGCAGTGAAAACTCTATTCTTTTTCCTATCAACATGCCTGATTGTCCATTCAGGTTTTGCTAACAAGCAACTACTCTTTTCCGGAAAAGATCTCCATGCCTTCGAACTAAGTCCTGGTTCGTGGGAGATTGAACCCGATGGATCCATGGTTTGTCGCATGGAGAAAAGTAAGGATAAAAATGGTAAAGAACGCATTCGTGGGATGGGGTATATTTGGTCGAAAGAAGAATTCTCAGATTTTGAACTGACGCTTGAATACAAATTGTCAGCGGGAGCCAACTCGGGCATTTTTTACCGAACCGACAAAAACGACCCGGTTCAAGGAGGATTTGAAATCCAATTGATGGATAATGAGGGCTTCCAGAAAAAAGCAAAGAAAGCACTACCTCCACGTAAATTAAACGGTTCCTTTTATGACGGGCTGGCGCCTAAAGCAGACTATTCAAAGCCGGTCGGAAAATGGAACCGTGCCAAACTCGTATGTAATGGAGCTTTTGTTTCCTTTGATCTCAACGGAAAAAACTCATTTCGGATTAACCTCAACGATTGGAAGGAGGCGGGCAAAAACCCGGATGGTTCCACCAATAAGTTCAAAACCGCATTGAGGGACTTACCAAGGAGCGGCAGTATTGGATTTCAAAATCATGGACAGGTTGTTTGGTTTAGAAATATTAAGATCAAAGAACTTTAAGATGAAGCATTGTCTACCTGCAGGTTTTTTTCTCTTACTGCAAATTACATCTTCTGCATCTGAAAATTGGCCCCGTTTTAGAGGAAGCAATGGGGATGGAAGAGCAGATTTCACTATTCCACCAGTTTGGGAAAAGTCTTCATATCGATGGTCCTTGGAAATGAAAGAGGAAGGACATGGTAGCCCCTCGGTTTGGGGAGAACTCGTTTTCTTGAATTCATCAGGGAATAAGGGCAAGACCCGTAAAATCATTTGTGTCCATGCCAAAACAGGAAAAATCGAGTG
>MDSZ01250629.1_pt1 | contig 11501 bp, 9 predicted proteins | sample 811201 | NCBI WGS metagenome assembly MDSZ01 (sample SAMN05326647, study PRJNA326480) | marine metagenome | isolation source: seawater | place: Indian Ocean: North | collected 2010 | reverse complement strand
ATGATAGGAGAAATTTCGGGCAACTGATTTATGGCACCTTATCTTAAATAAAACCCAAGGATAACGTTGTCATAGAATGTAAAAAGCGCCTTCCTCTGGGAAGAGGCGGGATTGGATGAGCGCGACATGGGCTTATTAACGTAACATGGCTTAAATAAATACGCTCTTATCGCCGGGATGTAATGCTCGACTTTTAGAGTAAGGTATTCGAGCATGTAAGCGGAAAGGTATTGGTTCAAAAGCGCATTAAGGAGATCAATTGATGAGTGTTGCAGATTGGATAGATCTTACGGGTAAGGTCGCCCACGTGACTGGAGCGGGTAAAGGTATAGGTCAGGCTATTGCTCGCGCTATGACCTTAGCTGGAGCTGAGGTGATGGTTAGTGATATCAATCCCGATGCGGCGGCAGATACTGCTAAAGATATAGGTGGGATCTCTATGGCACTAGATGTCAGCGACCGAGAGGCTGTTGAGGCAGCTTTAAATGAGACTGTCAGTCAATTGGGTAGTCTGGATATTCTAGTTAATAACGCCGGCTTGTACTTGGGATATGGTGGCCCAGTAGAGCAAATCACCGATCAGATGTGGCGCGATCTCTGGGCGGTGAATGTTGATGGTGTCTTCTACTCTTGTCGAGCCGCGGCCTCTATCATGAAGTCTCAGGGGGTTGGTGGAAGGATTATCAATATAGCCTCCACACAGACGGTTACACCAGGAGTAGGTGTGACCTATGATGGATCCAAAGCAGCAGTCGCCCAAATGACTAAAGCCCTTGCTCTCGAGCTTGCACCCTATGGCATTAATGTTAATGCTCTTGCGCCGGGACCAACATGGGTGAACGAAGGTGATGCGCCGCCGGTTGATGCTCAGGTACCAGCAAAAACTGGTGATCCTCTGGCAGATACGGTGGCAGACCGAATTTCTAGGTTACCTCTTGGGCACTGGGGAGATCCTATGGAACAGGGCAAGGCAGCCGTCTTCTTGGCTTCAGATATGAGTTCATTCGTCACTGGCATCTACCTTCCGGTGGATGGGGGCTGGTTAACTCTTTAATAATTATCGAAACCTTTTAGTTGTTCTAAGCGTTAAACTTAAGTTTATGAACTCTACGCCTCAGTTGCTTTCCATATCAGGGATGTCCTGTGCCGGCTGCGTTAGCCGAGTCGAAGGCGCGCTGCGTGAAGTGCCGGGTGTGACCAGCGCCACGGTTAACTTTGCTAGCGAAACTGCATCAGTCGTCGGTTCTCCGTCTTTAGCACAACTCAAGTCTGCGGTTGCTTTAGCAGGCTATGCAGCTGAGCGCTATGAATGGCAGTCGTTAGACGAGCAAGCGGCAAGAGCTAGGCTGGCGCTCCTTTTCGCGTTAGGGCGCTCGAGCATCGCGCTACTTGCTGGCGGCTTTTTGATGCTCGACATGCGCCTTGGCTTCTTACCGGCTCTCGATAATCAAGTGTTTTGGTCCGGAATTGGTGGGCTAGTTTTACTAATTATGTTTGCAGCGGGTGGGCACTTCTTTAGTTCGGCCTTTTCCTCTTTGCAACATAAAACGGCAACGATGGATACCTTAGTTAGTCTTGGAACAGGTACCGCCTGGTTTTATTCGATGTTAGTGATTCTTGTTCCTGCGGCTTTACCGGAGGCGAGTCGACATCAGTTCTTTGAGGCCGCTTTATTTATCCTTGGTTTCGTTAATCTTGGTAAAGCATTCGAAACCAATGCCAGAGTCCGGGCTTCCTTGGCAATTCAAAAACTTTTCGATTTGACACCCGCTCACGTTGTACGTCTCGTTGACGATACTTCAGAAGTCGTGCCTCTGGCTCTGATAGAGCGAGGTGAGATGTTAAGGATAAGACCTGGTGAATCAGTTCCTGTAGATGGTGTCGTCGAGAGCGGCTTTAGCTCTATTGACCAGGCCATGCTCTCAGGGGAATCCAAGGCACAGGCTGTTCAGCCTGGTGATAGGGTTTTGGCTGGAACGCTTAACCTAGATGGTAGCCTGACTATCCGTTCCGAGGCGGTGGGTGGCGAGACTGTGCTGGGTGGCATTATAAATCTGGTTGCTGAAGCGCAGAATTCTAAACCACCGATTGCTGAACTCATCGATAGAATCAGTGCGATATTTGTACCGGCTGTCGTGATGCTCTCGGTGATCACTTTTTTCGTTTGGTTATTCTTAGGTCCGGCACCCCAACTGTCATTTGCGTTGGTCACCGCGATGAGCGTGCTGATAATCGCGTGTCCTTGTGCGCTGGGTTTAGCTGTACCGATGTCGATTATGGTGGGACTCGGTCGAGCCGCGGTCAAAGGGCTGTTGGTCAGAAATAGTAAGGTGCTTGAGCCTACCGCAAAGCTTGATTTACTTGTGGTGGATAAAACAGGGACTCTGACTTGTGGTAAGCCTGTTGTTACGTCGATTCACGATCTTGATGCTGAGGCGCTCTCAATTGCTTTAGCTTTAGAAGTTAGATCAGAGCATCCCCTTGCAGATGCTATCAGGGTCTTTTGCGAGGAGCGATCGGTCGTTGAGGCAAAATTGGAGGAATTTGCGAATCATCCCGGCCGCGGAGTCTCGGCTCGACACGGAAATATGAGGGTCGTTTTAGGCAGCGCTGCCTTGTTACAGGATTTCGGCATCGAATTGAAAGTTCATGAAAGGCATGATTCGACCGTCAGTTATCTCGCACGCGGTGATGAGGTCTTAGGTTACTTTTTGTTAGAAGATCAGTTGCGGCATGACACCGCGAACGTACTGCAAGAGTTGTATGGACAGGGCATTGAAGTGGTAATGCTAAGTGGTGATAGGCAGGAAGTCGTAGACCAGATCGGGCAGTCTTTGAACATAGAGACTAGAATAGGAAATTGTCTGCCTCAAGACAAAGTCAGCTATGTTATTGATCAGCAAGCGCAGGGTCGAATAGTTGGAATGGTGGGCGACGGTATAAATGATTCGGCGGCGCTAGCAAGAGCAGATGTGGGATTTGCTATGGGCTTAGGTTCCGATATCGCGAAGGAAAGTTCGGATGTTGTCCTGATGGAAGGTTCACTCAACGGTATTGTAAAGGGTATTGCTCTCTCAAAGCAGATTACTCGGAACATCAGACAGAACCTCTTCGCTGCTTTTGGCTACAACTTGGTCCTGGTTCCAGTTGCAGCGGGGGTTGTTTACCCCATCACAGGCCTGCTTGTTGATCCAGCTTTAGCGGGAATGGCCATGGCTCTTTCGTCCGTGAGCGTAGTACTAAATGCGAGCCGTCTTCGCTTTACCTAAACTTCATGTACCATGATCGTTTTTCTGTCGGAGATACGTCATGGTTAGTATTGTAGGCAACGTAAAGCCAGAGGATGATTTAACGCACCCCTTGGGTCCAGAACAAAATTTCAACGAATCCGTCTACTTCAACTTTTTTGATCGCCAAAAGGGTCGAGGTGGTTTTATTCGGATAGGTAATCGCGCGAATGAAGGTTATGCGGAGATGACTACCATCATCTTTGATGCGGATGGCTCTGTCCTGTTCAACTACAAGAAACCGGATATCGACAACAATGATGAATGGAATGCGGGGGGGGCAAGAGTAGAGATTGTGACGCCAGGCGAACAGATCCGAACGGTTTATGATGGTTCGCTGCTGCACATGCTTGAGCCTCGTGACATGCAGGACCCAGGCAAAGCCTTCAAAAAAAACCCGTTCAAGAAGGTTGCGCTCGATCTGATGCATTTTGGAGTAGGACCAATGTATGGGCATGTCGGCGATGCGAGCGATAGCAATGATTTTGCTCGTGCGCATTATGAGCAGCATATGCGGGTCGAGGGCACGTTGCAGGTCGAGGGATCTGAACCGCTAGCTATATCGGGGCATGGCTTGCGTGATCACTCTTGGGGTCCACGTCACTGGCAATCGATACGTTCTTATCGTTGGATTACAGGTAATTTTGGCGATGATCTGGGTATGGTTTTGTCTGTCGTCGGTGATCGTCAAGGCGGTATGTTCCATCGTGGCGATGAATTTATCCGAATTACTAACGTCAATCTGGAGACGGATTACGAACCGGACTCAAGTTTTCACCGTGCAATGAGCGCGCGGGTTGAGCTGGAGAATGGTGAGAGTCATTTAATCGAAGGCCGAGTAAAAAATCTCATCCCTTTGCGTAACCGGCGGTCAGAAGCCGTGACCTATATTTGTGAGGGTATGACAGAGTACCAGCTGGATGGTGAGCGAGTTGGATATGGTCTTAGCGAGTACCTTAACCAGCCCGGGGATAATATTTGATGCAAGAGATAACGAATCGACACGGGGAAAAAATCACCGTCGACGACGAAAACCAGATACTCGACACCATTAATCGATGGTTGGAAAAAGATGTCCGGGATCAGATCTTGGAATTAGAGCATGCCGATGCTTATCCGCACGAGATGGTCGAACAAATGAAAGATTTGGGTTTGTTCGGTGCGACAATTTCGCAGGATTACGGAGGGATGGGTTTACCTAGTCAAACCTATGCCAAGATAGTTACCACGATTTCAGAAGTCTGGATGTCGCTTACAGGGATTTTCAATTCTCATCTGATTATGGCGGCAGCGGTTGAGCGTTTTGGCACAGAGGAACAAAAATCTAGATTGTTGCCTCGTATGGCCTTAGGGGAGCTGCGGGGTGGATTGGCGCTGACTGAGCCTGATTGCGGTACCGATCTCCAGGCTATAAGGACGCGAGCAGTACGCGATGGTGATGAATATGTTATCGATGGCACAAAAACATGGATTTCTAATGGTCTTGAAGGTAACTGCGTCGCCTTGTTGGTTAAGACTGATGTAGATATCCAGCCAAGACATCGTGGCATGAGCCTGTTTCTCGCAGAAAAAGGTCCAGGGTTTTCTGCTTCAAAAAAACTGAAGAAATTGGGCTATAAGGGTATTGATTCTGCCGAACTGTTATTCGAAGGCTACCGGATTTCTCCAGATAACCTGATAGGTGGTAAAGAAGGTGAGGGTTTTCTTCAGACTATGGGAGGTCTTGAACTCGGGCGAATTAACGTTGCCGCAAGAGGGGTCGGGGTCGCGAACGCTGCATTGAAAGATGCGACTTCCTATGCCCAGATTAGAGAGACTATGGGTAAACCGATTGGTCAACATCAAGCCATTCAGCTTAAGCTTGGCGATATGGCGACGCGATGCCATGCTGCTCGCCTATTGGTTGAGGACGCAGCTCGTTCTTATGATCGCGGTGAGCGCTGCGATATGGAGGCTGGAATGGCAAAGTTGTTTGCGTCTGAAGCCGCCATGGAAAATGCCGCAGAATGTATGCGTATCCATGGCGCATATGGTTATTCTCAAGAGCTCCATGTTGAACGCTACTACAGGGATGCGCCGCTGATGTGTATTGGTGAAGGAACCAACGAGATGCAGCGCATAATCATTGCCCGGCAACTTATGGAAAGAAACCCTGGATGAAGCTAGATGGTATCAAGGTTCTTGATCTTTCCCTGTTTCTGCCTGGTCCAACCCTTACGCAATTGATGGCGGACCACGGTGCGGACGTTATTAAGCTTGAGCCTACTGGCGATGGTGAACCAAATCGACATATCGGTCAGAAACGTGACGACGTTTCGGTCTATTTCGCGAACACGCATCGCGGTAAGCGTAGTCTGCAGCTCAATTTAAAGCACGCATCAGGGCGAGAATTAGCACATCGGCTGATCACCGAGGTCGACGTTGTCATTGAGGCTTTTAGGCCTGGCGTTGCTAGCCGACTGGGGATGAGCTACGAAGATGTGGCGCCGCTCAATCAAGGACTTGTTTACGCTTCTCTTTCTGCGTTCGGACAGTCAGGGCCATATGTAAACAAGCCTGCCCATGACCTGGCAACGGAAGCTTACTCGGGCGTATTGAGCGTTAATCTTGGGAATGATGGAAAACCTGCACTGCCTGCGATACCAACTGGCGATATGTTCGCGGCAACTTTAGGGCTGTCGGCGGTTCTAATGGCTTTATTGCGCCGCACAGAAACCGGTCAAGGTGATTATATTGATCTGGCTATGATGGACTCGATGATTGCATGTATGCCCAATTCGATGGGTCGGGCGTTTGCCGATAAAGAAGCCCCTATCGTCAAAGATGAGCGTATTTGGGGTGGTAGTGCTATGTACAATATCTATGAGACTAAAGATGGCAAGTATGTGGTGTTGGGTGCGTCGGAGATTCATTTTGCGCGAGCAGTGCTGCGTAAGTTTGATCGGGAAGACCTTCTTGCCTATTGCGAGCCTCCACCCGGGAAACAGCAAGAGCCTGCTAGAGCTTTTTTTCGAGAAATTTTCGCGACTCAGGATCAGGAGTATTGGATCGATTGGTTTGACGGTGTGGATGCTGCCTTTGCCCCGGTCAAAGACTTGCGCGAGGGACTTGATGATCCGCAACTTCGTTTTCGCGAGATGATCGTCGAGGATGACTTAGGACAGGAACATATAGGTATGCCTATCAAGTTTCTAAGAGAACCTGGTCAAATAAACTTCGTGGCGCCTGACCTCGGTGAACACAATGAAGAAATTTGTCGGGAGTTAGGATACTCAGATCAAGAAATCCAGGAACTCAAAGTTTCAGGAGTTCTCAGCTAAACAGCAGCTACCAAGCGCTAATGATCCTTTTGCTCTTCAGCGTCGATTGAAAGTTTGGTGATTAGCGGGATATCTCTGCTGACGCGCCACAATCGGTAAGCGAGTAGAATTGCAGCGACGCCGACACCTGCGGCTAGACCAAGCCAAAAACCATAGACGCCGTCTAGGCCTTCCAGATAACCAAAGCCGAAAGTAATTCCGATAGGTAGACCGATAACCCAGTAACTTACCAGTGCGATGAACATTGGAATGCGTGTGTCTTTGTAGCCTCGTAAGGCACCGACAAATGTTGCCTGGGCTGCATCGAAGAAGAGAAAAAACACGACGAACAAAAGTAGTGTAGCAGCTAGGCCTGCGACGGCGGTTTCCTTAGTATAGATTGCTACCATATCGGCTCTTAGCCAGTAGATGATTAGTGCCCCAAGTATCGCGATACCAGCTGAAGTAGCGACGGCTATTACTGCAGTAGATCGTCCTCCCGTTATTTCTCCGGCACCTATCCGATAACCTATTCTTATTGTCGCTGCCATACCAATCGCCATAGGAGGCATGAAAAAAATAGCGTTAAGGTTCATAGCGATATTGTGCGCGGCGACAACCTCCGCACCGAAGCGGCCCAGTAAAAGCGTTGTGAATGAAAAGAGTCCCATTTCAGCGAAAATAGTTGTGCCTATAGGTATTCCAATTATTAAAAGTGGCTTGATTCGAATCCAGCTTGGCCAGGAAAACCTGTCTCGCCAACCCGTAATCTTGAAGCGGCGGTGAAAGACGACAAACAAAACAAGAAAGAACTGTAACCACATGACTATTGCCTGAGCTACACCACACCCCACACCTCCCATTTCTGGGAAACCAAACTTGCCGTAAATCAAGACATAGTTTAGCGGTATCTTTAGTAGTAACGCGCTGATGGCAATGAGTAAAGCGGGGCGAGTGTAACCCATACCATCGGCGAGAAACCTAAGGCAGAAAAAACACATTAGAGCGGGTAATCCCAGTGATGCCATTTTTAGATAGGGCACTGAGATCGCGACGGCTATAGGGTCTACACCCATTAACCGGTAAGCAGGTTCGATATTATTGAGTAAAATAACAACAAAGAATCCGCCGAAAACGGCAAGCCAAAGTCCCTGACGTATTACACTACCGATTTCATCGTAGCGCCGGCTTCCGTGTAATTGGGCAACAGTTGGGGTGATGGCTTGCAGAACACCCATAACTAGAATCATAGCCGGCCACAAAATGCTTGAGCCCAAAGCGACACCTGCTAAGTCAGCAGATGAATAGCGCCCGGCCATTATGGTATCGGCAACGCCCATACCCATCTGAGCTAGTTGCGCTCCCATCAGGGGGATAGCTATTTGATAGAGTTGTCTGGACTCCGTGAGGATGTCCTTCGAAGACTTCAAATCAGGCGCTGGATTCCTCGGATTGCATTACATCGTAGATCCGTTGTTGAAAGTACCACCGCCCATCGACCTTGACGTAGTCGTCTTCATATTTACCCGTAACAGTGCGTTTCACGCCATCCTTTTGGTGAAGGAATTCCTGCTGGTACCAAGTCCCATGTGCCTTTTCACCCTCAACGGCGATTGGTCCAGCTGACGCGAAAAAGCCAACAAATTCAAAAGCACTCATTGCTTGCTGCCATACTGGGAAAAAATTTTCTTTTCCACTGACGGGGCCTACGCCAGGCAGGTGCCAGGTAGCATCGTCTCGCCAGTTATCGGCCCACGCGTCGCCGTCGAAGCGCATTACTGCGTCGTTATAGGATTCGACGAGTTCGCGGATGGCGATTCTGTCTTCCAAAGGACCGGAACTGATCATGATTACTCTCCAAAACTCTGTTCTGATGCTTCGATCAAAGCATGAGAGGCAGAGTATTGCCAGTTTTTTCACTATTTGTCACTTTGTTGACAGAATCTGCCAAGAGAAATGTCAGTTTTTTCTTTTTTAATTAGCGCGTTGCCAGCTGTGGATCTAGTCCCATATTCAACTCAACGATAACGCGTCTATCGAAAAAGTTACCTTCCATAGTTTCTTGATGGTCTTGTGGCTGACTCTCTCCAAATGCGATGCTAGAGATCTGGTCCGCACGCACTCCATGACTAACAAGGAACTGTTCGATCGATTGGACCCGTTGGTAAGAAAGCCTTTCATTGTACTGCTCGTTACCTCTTCGGTCGGCGTGACCATAAAGATTAACGCGGGCGTCTCGGTCATCTTTAAGGCTTTTTGCTATGTTGCTTAACTCGCTACTGTATTGTTCCTCTATGTCGGTTGAGTCGGTACGAAAAAATACTGGAAGGCGGCTCTCCTTGACCTGTTTCTGTTGTTGTAGCAAGAGTGTATCGATGTCTTGGTTGAGCTCGGCAACGAGGTTCGTCTTCTCTAGGTGCAATGCTGACAGCTCATCCTCTGTCCTCATCAAGCTGTCACGGAGCTCGCGATTTTCGCGTTTTTGGGCAAAAAAGGTTCCGAACAACTCGCCGCCAAGGACGGCGCCACTGAAGCCTCCTATCGGTCCCCCAGCGATGGCTCCAATAATGAGACCGCTTGCAGCTCCTCTGGTCCTTTCAATCTCGGGGGGTGCTCCTGCTAACGATGTGTGTGAACCTAAAATTAAGCTTAGTCCGATTAAAAAAATAGGTAGTTTCATGTTTTATTCCTTTTCTTCTGATAATTGTGTTTTTTGCTTCTTTCGATGCGTAAGAACAGCTTTAGTGTGTTTCGCAGTAGCCGCGCGATCGATAAATTTGTTGAATCAAAACGCCACGGATATGCAATTAGACGTGCCAACTCAGGCTTTTATGGGGGTAATATGAGGAAAATCTGTGATCGAATCTGTCAGGAATCGGGCAACATATGACTGCGTACCGCCTCGCGATAGTTGAAGATGATGAGTTATTGCGCGCTAACTACAGTGATGCCTTAACCGCTCAGGGTTTCATTGTTGAATCTTTTCCAGATAGGGAAGGGGCGATGGCAGTATTCCAGTCGAGATTGCCCGATCTTGTTATTATCGATATTGGCCTTGGGTCTGAGGTCGATGGAGGCTATGCAATTTGTCAATGGTTGAGGCAGCGCTCTAAGACGTTGCCAATTCTGTTTCTGAGCGCAAGGGACAGTGACATCGATATCGTTAGCGGGCTCCGTATGGGTGCGGATGATTATCTAACCAAACCAATCAGTCTTGTTCATCTTGCTGCCCGGGTGACTGCTCTTTTTCAAAGAATTGAAGCGTTGAGCGGTGATCAGGATACAATCAACGACGTCACATGCCTTGGTGAGTTGGAATTAGATGTCGCTAGGCTAACTTGCCACTGGGCCGGCGATAGCGTTGATCTAACATTGACGGAATTTTGGATGGTCGCTTCTCTGGTGCGGCGACCAGGACATGTTAAAGATAGAGATCAGCTTATGCAGGAGGCTCAGTTGTTTGTTGATGAGAATACTGTGACTTCGCACATCAAACGGATCCGGAAAAAATTCAAGTCACTAGATCCCGGTTTTGATCGGATCGATACGGTGTATGGAATGGGTTACCGCTGGCGCGATGACTAACGCTGTATTTCGTCGTTGTTTAGCTTTTACGGTGCTGTTACTGCTGGGGTCGCTCCTGATTTGGCTATCTCTTAGCGGTCTTGAAACAGTTGCTCGCCAGGATCACCAGGGTGTTCTGAGGGCCGAGGCCGAACAGTTGGCGCTTATATTACGTGGTGATCAGCGATTCCTGCGAGAAGTCGACGAGCGCCGAGCGATTAACTATTACTTTGATAGTATTAGTGTGCGGCCGGTATTGGACGGCCTCGATGATGATTGGTCAGTTTTGGGCCTGACTGAAATAACGAGTTCGCCACGAAATGAGCATTTGGCTAATCCAACTTCTCTGGTTTATGACCTAAAACTAGCAGCTGACCTAAATTTTCTGTACTTGCACTATCGAGTCAAAGATGACTCGGTCGTTTTTCGGAACACTGCCCGGAATGCTCTGCACCGTGCTGATCACATCCAGATTAGTTTGATCGACCAATATAACCAGTTCAGGCGATTCACGCTAGCGACTGAGGCACCAGGATATATTGAAGCGAACGAAGTTGGCAAAGGTCTAAAAGTACTGCGGAGTATGCCCTCTATCACAGGACGTTGGCTGCTTACTAAAGCAGGCTACAATGTTGAAGTTCAGATACCCAAAGAGTTGCTTGGACTACGTTTTTCGACATTGATCGCCGATGCTGATGACTTGGGCTTGAGGCCATGCTGCTACATTGGCAGGAGTGATACAGAACAGCCAGATCAGCTTGGCTATCTCGTCGAGCAACCGACACCTCTAGCAAAACTAGTAGCAGAACTAGTTAGACCCATAGAACTCTCTAATCCCGCTGGACTAATACTTGCTAGAGGCAAGGAGTGGCCAAACGAATCCTATATGCAGGCTATCGTTCCCATTAAGGAAGACTCTTTACTTCTTGGCTATGTCTCTTTGAGAGAGTCTACGGTTGCGATGGAAAAAGAATGGGCAGAACGCAAGGTTCTCCTTGCCACGTTTGCGTTGATTATTTTTTGTCTGATTTTAATCTACGGTTGGTACTCTGATTACAGTGCTAAACGACGTAAGGACAAGCTAATAGCTGAACTTGATCGGGTCACTAACTACAATAATTATCTTGAGCGTTTCGCTAGCCGTTTGAATCACGAACTACAGACCCCAGTGTCCATTGTCCGATCTTCTTTAGAACAGCTGGATAGTGAGACGCCAGACGGAGTTTATTTAGAACGAGCGACTGAGGGTTTGCGAAGGTTGTCCAGTATCTTGAATAAAATGTCTGAGGCGAGACATCTAGAAGAGACACTCGATGAGGACGAAATCATTCGTTTTGATCTGGTTACCGCT